>CEVA01015643.1_pt1 | contig 12706 bp, 12 predicted proteins | sample 361521 | NCBI WGS metagenome assembly CEVA01 (sample SAMEA2622823, study PRJEB7988) | marine metagenome | isolation source: saline water (ENVO:00002010), including | reverse complement strand
CTAATCCAAATACTGCCATCCCTAATAACGTAAATCCGAAACCCTCCAAAGCGGCGATGATGCTCAAACCAATTGCCATGATACCTAAGCTCGAACCCAAAATCTGGGCCCGTCCCCATCGATCACTTAACCGATTTGTAGGACCTCCCATAACAAGAACGGCGATCACAGCATAAACAGAAAATGCCATTCCACTTTCTGATGCAGAAAAATTAATTGGCAAAACAGTGATCATAGTTCCATTTGCGACTGTCAATCCAAAGACACTAAAGTTCGCTAGAAGGAGACTGGGACGCGTCCATATTTTTACCACACCAGTCAAAAACTTGCCTTCAGAGTTTTTTATTTCTCTATGACGTTCTTGTGAATGCGTCATTAGCCAAAAGAATACTGCGACGCTAAGCATCACAACTGCACTTCCCACAAAAACAGCGGTGAATCCTAAACGATCTCCCATTATTCCTGCAAGTGGCGGAGCTGTGACTGCTGTTAAACCGATCAGGGTGCCGCTAATACCCATGGCCCGCGCACGCTGACCACCAGTCGTACTGTCACCAATCATCGAAAATGCTCCTGGTGTCAGAACGGAGACTGACAAGCCATGTAACAAGCGAGTTCCAAGCAATTGGTCAGGTGTTGAAGAAACAGCATATAAAATCAACACTAAAACTGTCGTGACGAGACCTATTTCAATAGGTACTTTACGACCCCACCTATCAATAACGAGCCCTGCAACAATATTCCCTACAATATTTGACGCCGAAAACGCTCCGACGATTAATCCCAAGTAGACCGGTGAAGCACCTAACTCTTCTGCGTACGGCGCAACAACGGGGAATTGTAAGAAAAGATCAAAAAACGCAGCAAAAATGACAAGACGCGCCGCCCATAAGTTTGATTTCACAGAATACAACTCCTAGAAAATCTCTGTTGTTATACTTCTCAGATGCGACCGAAATCAAGTCACTGAACGCCGCACATACGCCCATTGTGCATTTGCAAAACCGTAAAGTCCATAGCAAACGTTGTAATTCTTTGTGGAGCAGGACTCCCAATTACAAAAACTTTCCGCATCTCTCAGTTTTGTGTACACTAGCACAATTGCATCGGGTTTTTGTCACAAAAGGAGGCTGGCTTTGTCACTATCAGAAGAACAAGTAATTGAAGCGCTACGTGACTGTTACGATCCAGAAATTCCCGTTAACGTCTACGATTTGGGATTGGTATATGACATTGACATTGACGAGGACAAGGTCAGTGTGGATATGACACTAACAGCCCCTGGTTGCCCAGTTGCGGGGACGCTAGGACCAGAAATTCAAATGCGTCTTCTATCGGTTGAAGGTGTCAACGACGCTGAAGTGAATATAGTCTGGGATCCACCTTGGACACCCGATATGCTCCGCCCAGAAGGCAGAGAATTACTCGCGGGCCTCATGTAAACAAAGCCCTGCTTTACCGATCCACCAGAAAAATCGCTTTCAACATAAAGAAAGAGACGAGGAAATCAGCGTTGACTATGCCTGCGATTGATTCAGAAGTGCGTTGGAAAGATCCCCGCAAACTGAAAGGGGCAAAAGGACTTGTATCCAAGTACTATGATCTACCCTTTGGCTGCGAAAATGGATGCAGAGAGCATTTTTGGGTGGAATGGCAGGGGACAAAATTAGAAGGTGGATTTTGTCCCGCTAAAGCATGGGATATGATCGAGCAAATACCCTGATATGGGTTATCCCCGCGAATGATTGTGAACATCGTGGGCAGATTGAAGAGAACAGATTTGATAAGATTCAATAAACATCAAGATTGGTTTGTCATAAACAGCAATTGTTGTAATTGGTGTTGTCGCTGTTTGGGCCTAACCGAGGGTACCAAAGGAGCATTGATCAGTTAACATCAATATATTTGCACTAAATAATGAATCCTTTGAAGAGTCCTCCCACGAGTGACTCTTTTTTAAATCCAAAATTTCCCAAATATTTTAAGTGGACCATTGAATAAAGACACTCAACATATAAAAACAAGGCTACGTCTGGAGGAGAGAGTATGAAATTAGCTGAGATTTTTAGTTTCCCAAACCCTGTAAATGAATACGCTGCTCGAATGGTGGCATTCATGGTTCTAAGCATGAGTCTAATTATAGTCGTCGCGGATGTGCGATGGTTAATGATTGTACTGGCTTATGGCTTCCTTGCTCGTGTAGCAACTGGACCTACTCTTAGCCCAATGGGACTGCTTGCTACAAAAGTGATTGTGCCTTTATTCGGAAATCATGTGAAACCCGTACCGGGACCACCAAAAAGATTCGCCCAAACAATCGGCTTGGTCATGTCATCAACTGCGTTGGTATGTGAATATTTTCTGGTTTTACCAACTGCGGCAACAATAATACTTAGCATACTAATCGTCTTTGCAGCTCTGGAATCAATTCTCGGATTTTGTGCAGGATGTTTCATATTTGGATACTTAATGAAATGGGGTCTTATACCAGAAGAGGTTTGTGAGGCGTGCAACAACCTATCACTGCCACGACCTGAATCATCTCCATCTCTATAAGTAACCTGGAGGGCATAAAAAACTTTTTGGGCTTAAGAGCATAGTGATAACTTGACCAATTGCTTTTTTTCGAGGACTTTTAATGTCGTTTTATGCTAATCTCTCTCAACATAAAGCAGGTATATGGTAGAATCATCCTCAATGTCGCATAACCAACCCGAAGACCAAATCACGCCTAACAGAGAAACACTGGCTTCCTTCTATGGTGGGTATTGGAACACTAAAGTTAGTGATTTCAGGTTCATGACCAATCCATTTTTTCCTCCACAAGAATTCATGGCATCGCTGGGAAAACGACTTGAAGAACTCGTAAAATCGTATCCGTCAACGAATTGGTACATATCAGAGTTATATTCAGATATAGCTCAAGTACAGAAGGACCAGTTAGTTATCGCGAATGGTGCGAGCGAGCTGATAGCTGCAATAACCGATTTGTTTGTCGAACGCATCGTGATCCCAGTCCCAACTTTTGATGAATTTATCAATCGAGCACATCATCTCGGCAAAAGCGTTGAATATTTTGATTGGAAAACTGGAACAGATTTTGATGCAGATGGATATATCGACACTATACAGCGTACAAACGCAAACGCAGCACTACTGATCAGGCCAAATAATCCGACAGGCTCCCTTATATCCCGACCTGATACCATCAGAATTTTGAACGCTTTAACCCATCTTGACGTGATTATCGTCGATGAATCATTTCTTGAATTCGCTCCTAATTCCACTGAAGAATCGATCGTAGATCTTTTGGGCAAATACCCCAATGTACTGCTATTGAAAAGTCTCTCTAAAGTATACGGTATTCCCGGTTTGCGTTTAGGCTATGTAGCATCAGTGAACCAAGAGTGGATTAAATCAATAAGAAACCATCTTCCGATATGGGGAATCAATTCACTTGCCCAATATTTTTTGGAACAACTGCCCACTTACACTGCTGAATTCGATCAATCGTGCATCAAGGTAAGAGAAGCGACCGACGTTATGTTCACCCAATTATCTGCTATTAACAACCTCACTAGTTATCAATCCGTAGGTAACTTTGTTCTTTGTAAGGTACCCCATACGACAAATTCCAAAGTCTTATCTGACAACCTTTGGAAAAATCACCAAATCCTCATTAATGATTGCAGCGGAAAAGCTGGCCTAGACGAATCGTATATACGTCTCGCTTGCAGAACAATCCCTGAAAACAATGTTCTCATTAATGCTATCTCTCAATCACTCCAATAAATTAAGAAAAATGATCTGAGGCAATTTAGATTGGTAACCAAAGCGCTGATATTAGCTGCTGGTCTTGGAAGCCGATTACAGTCATTGACTGAAAATCAACCAAAAACTCTTGTTGAAGTGAATGGTAAGGCCATTTTACATCACCAATTGATTTCGTTATCGGCGGCTGGAATCACTGAATGCGTGATAGCTATCGGCCACAAAGGCTCGATGATAAAAGAGCGATTTGGTTCTCAATACGAATCAATACAATTGCACTACATTGAGAATGCTCTTTTTGCAACAACAAACAATATTTATTCCCTCTACCTTTTGAAGGATCACTTGAATCAAGCATGTCTACTTCTTGAAGGCGATGTTCTTGTAGAAGACTCGATTCTACAAGACCTGATATCAAATGAGGCACCAAACATAGCGGTTGTAGATCACGTGACCGCCGAGGCAGATGGAACCATTCTCTACGCAGATTCTAATCATGTGACTAAAATGATATTGAAAGAACAACAAAACGAACTAACAAATACTGCGTCAGCATTAAAAACCGTGAATATCTACAAATTTTCCAAGAAGATGCTGAATGATTATCTTTCCCCTTTACTAGAACAAGCGATATCCCAAGGGCACAATAATGTCTTTTACGAATCAATTCTCTCCGAAATAATCGAGCAAAAGACAATCCTTATAGCACCCATGATCGTATCCTCAAAAAAATGGGCCGAAATTGACAATCTTGAAGACTTAATAGAAGCCAAAGACATATTCTCTGGACTTCACTAAAGCAAAAAAAGGAGCGGTTTATGCGCCGCTCACAAGTTTTTCTGGCAGGAGTGGGAGGATTCGAACCCCCGACCGGCGGTTTTGGAGACCGCTGCTCTTCCAGGCTGAGCTACACTCCTATTTTAATATGCGATAAATGCCCGAGCGAACCCTTCTAAATCCCAGCCACAATGTAGTCGTAAATTGAAAACAATCGCCTCATAAGCAATTAGCTAACGTAGTCTACATGATCCAAGAATTAGTGACAAATTCAAATCGTTCCATCAACCATAATCACTAGGAAAAGAATGGCTAGATAATATAACGAATACTTGTATAACTGAACCGCCTGTTCACGAGCAGCTTTCCGTACAAGGCGGACAGCGTACAGCGAAAAAAGTCCTCCCAATATCGCTGCAGAAACCAGATAAAGCACACTTAAGCTAGGTGTTGTCACATAAAAAAGCATCGTAATTGCTGTTAAAAGCAAAACGTAGAGCAGAATCGCCCAACGAGTCGAGGCCTCACCCTCGACAACAGGCAACATAGGCACTTTAGCCTCTGCGTAATCTTTTTGTATCAACAAAGCTAACGCCCAAAAATGTGGAGGGGTCCAATAGAAAATAATAGCGAAGAGAAAAAGAGCAGGTAGAGCCAAACCATCCGTCACAGCTGCCCAACCAACTAAAGGTGGAATCGCCCCTGCAGCTCCCCCAATAACAATGTTCTGAGTCGTTGAGCGCTTTAACCATCCAGTATAGACAAGTACATAAAAAACCGATCCCCCCATCGCCAAAAATGCAGCTAGCAAATTCGCCCATGACCATAATAATACGAATGCCAGTGCATTCAGTATCAGTCCGAATACCAGTGCATTCCTCGGAGAAATCCTCTTATTCGCAACCGGTCGTAAACGAGTACGCTTCATCAACTGATCAATGTCTTGATCCATAAAATGATTTAAAGCACTTGATCCTCCGGCCGCTAAAGTTCCACCAAGGAGAACAGCTATCAGGATTTTCCATTGAGGGATTCCTTCTGCTGCTAGAATTGCACCACCCAAAGCAGTTACCAAAAGCAACACAACAATCCATGGTTTCATTAATACTATGTAATCAACAATAATTCCTAATCCACGCTGAGTCTCATCATTTTCAGGCGATTCAGAACTTGCGGCAAAAAGCGATGATGACTTAGCAATAAAAAGAATACTCGTAAGAACAACTAGCGAACCTCCGACAACAGTCGCCATCGACAAATGAAGTACACGAATTGGAATCACAAAATTCAACCAAGGGTTTAATGCTCCAACAAGTATCTGGATCCCTAGTGCTATCAACACGGCCAACGCGATCAGTCCCAAAGCCCGATTGTGATTCCTCGCCCGCCAGGAGGGAAGCACTCCCCATACAATAGTGACACCAAGCAATAACGCGAGAATCCTATGCGCCATGTGGATATTGGTTTGCAACGCAGACCCGAACACACTCAAGCCGTTACACAATGGCCAATCGGGGCAGGAGCCCGTTGCCGCTGCTGCGACAACATAGGCACCAGAGACCGTAATCAAATATGCTGCATGTGTCGCTATGAGAGCGCGTTTAAAAAGATAATGGGGATTTGCATCCCCAGGAGGATCCCCGGAAAAGAACAGGTTGCGTCGCGGACTTTGGAGTGTGAGCACATATCCTATCAGCAATGATGCGAAAATCCCTTGCGCGGTCACAAGATGAACAGCCACAATGAAAGGTGGCAATTCTAACAGAACGGTTACGCCTCCTAAACCCGCTTGAAAGAAAAGAAAAGCTAGGGACATCGTAAAAGCGATAACAAGTGATCTATTTTGGCGATATCGCAACCAGACAATAACCGTCAAAAGACCCACTAGGGTAATAACCAAGCTAGCCGTTAATCGATGTGAATACTCAACGAGAGTGTGAAATTCGAACGGGGGAATTATTTGTCCATGACAAAGCGGCCAATCAGGACATCCAAGACCTGATTCGGTCGTCCTCACAAACGCCCCTAAACCGATCAGGAAAAACGTCAAAACCAAAGCAACCACTACGGCGCCTTGAAAACGCGTCCCGGGGCTCGCGCCACTATATTCTCTTGGGTCTTGTTCTTTAATATTCATCTCTTAGCGTTTTTCCTAACATCTACTACTCTACCACTCTAAATGATGACAAGAGGATTATTGATAACCATCCATCTGTTTCTGATCCTCTTCACGCATCATTAAGAAGAACATTACACCCATGGAAAACAAAAGCATCATCCAGCTAGGTAACCACATAACAAGCCCTCCAATGGTTTGATCTTCCATTACCGTAATGAACCATAATTGAGGTTGTTTTTGATAAAACGTATACCAAGGCTGCGGTGAATAGGTCAGATATGCTCCAAGTACCGCGTTTGGCGTTGCACCAGCAAACAAATAAAGTATACGACTGACATAGCCCTTGCGGCTCGGAAACGGAATCGGAGCAATAACGAATGTCCAAAATATAAAAGCTGTACTCATAAAGAAGATATGCTCGACGTAATGAACAAAAGTAGATATGAGAGCCAAATCATACATTATCGGCATATGCCAAAACCAAATCCCACCGAAAAATATGCTGAATGCTACCCGTCCACGTCGAAAAACGTTAAGTGCCTTGCGCAGAGTTGCAATCCTTGCGACAGGTCCAACAATTCTCCTACGGGCGATACGAGGCATTCCACGCAAAATGGGAATGATAGGAGCTCCCAGCAACATTAAAGGAACCGACCACATAATCAACAGCATGTGCTGGATCATATGAACAAAAAATAGGTGTTCTGAGAGATGATCAATTGGCGATACCAATGCAAATAATGCGAGGCCAAGACCAACATAAAAGCTCAATATTCTCCACCAAGGGAATAACCGCATGCTACGCTCGGCGCTACGCTTCAAACCTATTCCATACAGAACGCCAATTAAAGTAAGGGGAAGAATAACCCACGGATCCCAAGTCCACGTTTCAAATATTCCATGTTCCGCCGCAGCCGGGACTGCATGATGGGAAATCATAACAAGATTGTCTCCGCTTGCGTTACTTGAGAAACCAAATATTTACACAATTGGAAATAGATCAAAAAGTATGATGCAAGCGCAATTCGTCCGTCCATAGGTGGTCAATAAGTATACTTACGGTCTATTCGCCCGAACCACCCATACGATCGGCAATCGCTGCTGCGGCCATAACTACAATGGTCAACACAAGGGCCCATATAACTGCGGGGCGGACATGAGTATGCCCGATATCAAAAAGCGCGTCGGTATGGACATTCTCAGGGGCTGAGGATAGCAACAGGACCTCACCAATTACTACAATTAGAGCAATTGTAATTATCGTTGAAGCAATCGGTACAATTATTCCCAGTCGCCACGGTCCCATATCTCTCGCCTCTCGTTTCAGTAAATTCTTTTAAGTCAAAACTCTAAAAAGTGTCATTAATAGCATGAAAACAACGACAGCCAATACAAATCCAACTACAAACATTTGAGTAAGCAGCGGGTGATCAAATTTCAGGTGCATGTAATAACCAACAACGACGACAAACTTCGCTGCAGCTAAAACACCAAGACTAAGTAGTATTGCTGCTCGCGGTATGCCCTGATAAACCACCGCCACTTCTATCGCAGTGATTATTACCAGAATCAACGCAATCAATATGTATTGCATTGACGTCGGATGATGGCCATCGTCATGCGACGCGACAGTTGCAGCGTCTTCGACCACGCCAACCTCACCTCTAAGAACTGCGTCTTTCCGTCGACCATAGAATAGCCCTGAGAATCCAATACTCAAGAATGAAACACTCAAGAACACGCAGATCAGGAGTAGTATCAGTCCAACTAATAATGCGTTATCCATGTTTACCTCTTAAGCCTCAATAAGATATAGGGCCGTAAAAATCACAATCCAAACTATATCAACAAAATGCCAATACAAACCAACAAGTTCAACATTCAATGCACTAGATTGCGGTAAGCGACCCATTAAAGATGCAATAAAAAGTGAGAAAAGCATGATGATTCCAAAGGTCACGTGTGCCCCATGGAAGCCAGTCAATGTATACAATGTTGTACCAAACAAATTCCCTGGAAGCGTTAAGCCTTCATAAACGAAGGTAGTGAATTCAAAATACTGTCCACCAACAAAAATCGATCCTAAAAGAGCCGTCGCCAAAAGCCAAATCCGTGTTCGCTTGTGATCACCATTTTGAATCGCAGAAAGTGCCAAAACCATAGTCAAACTACTCATTAACAGAACAAAAGCGCTGACCGAGGTATAGGGAATATCGAATACCTCTTTTGGAAATGGACCTTCAAGGCTTTGTCCCCGATATACCAGGTATGTGGTTATTAAGGTGCCGAAAAACAAACAGTCCGACGCCAGAAACAGCCACATCATCATCTTTCGATGATCTATCCCCGTGGTGGTTTCGTGTGCCCCGTCTGACACCTCGTGACCAGCTGCGTGCTCCATATGTCTTTATCCCTCGTTAACTCGTTTTACAGTTTCTACTTTCACTTCATCCATTCACTGGTTCAAAGGCCCATCCGTACGTCCCAATCAGCAGGATAACCCCACCAACAACACTAATGATTGGTATGTCTAAACCAAACATCTGCAAAAATGGTGGGAACACTAGGCCGCCCATCATCAAAGCGAGGCCCAATGCCGATACCAAGGGGAAGTATGACGGATCTGGCATGTGAATATCATGATGATCCCCTTCATCTTCATTGCCCGGATCACTAACTGCTGACTCATTAGTCGGATGTTCTTCAGGACCATACTTCGTCACCCACCAATCATCTCGCGCTTTTATCGTCGGTATTTCAGCGAAATTATAATGGGGAACTGGAGAAGGAATTGACCATTCAATCGTCCGAGCATCCCAAGGGTCACCTAGAGCCTTTTCCTTACTCCGAGCGGTCACAATGACATTATAAATAAAGAACAGGAAGCTAATTGCCATAGTAAATGCACCAACTGTAGCCACCAAATTCCAGAAGTCCCATCCCATTTCGGTAGGATATGTATAGACCCGACGCGGCATACCATCCATCCCGACCCAATGCATTGGTCCGAAAGCAAGATTCATCCCAATAAACATAAACCAGAAATGAGCCTTACCTAGTCCTTCCTTCAAATGACGCCCCAGTAATTTCGGATACCAATAATAAATACCTGCAAATATGCCGAAAATTGCACCACCAAACAACACGTAGTGGAAATGTGCAACGATGTAATAAGTGTCCTGCTGCTGCAAATCACTGGGTGGCGACGCGTGACTCACTCCACTCAAACCACCAATAATAAACAAAGCTATGAAACCAAGCGCAAAATACATGGGCGTTTTGAAATCAATAGATCCGCCCCAAAGAGTTGCAATCCAGTTGAATATTTTTACCCCGGTCGGAACAGCAATTAACATAGTTGTCACGGTAAAAGCAGAATCAGCGACCGCTCCCATACCTGTTGAAAACATATGATGGCTCCATACAGTCCACCCCATGAATCCAATCACAATTCCGGAGAATACAACAAAAGAATAGCCGTATAATGGCTTGCGGGAAAAAGTAGGTAATATCTCTGAAACGATACCCATAGCTGGCAAGATCAGAATATATACTTCGGGGTGACCAAAAACCCAGAAAACATGCTGCCACAATATAACATCACCACCAGCTGCCACATTGAAAAAATTCGCGCCTAAATAACGGTCAAAGAAAATCTCGACCAAACCAATGGTAATAACCGGCATCGCAAACACCAGAAGAATACCTGTCACAAATGCCATCCACGTGAAAAGGGGCAGACGCATCAACGACATACCAGGCGCACGCATATTTATAATTGTTACCGTAAAGTTCAAAGCCCCGGCCAGAGACGAAACTCCAAGAACCAGAAGCCCTAGAGCAAAAAACGTTACTCCATCCCCCGGTGAATATGTAGTACTCGTCAAGTTTGCATAAGCAAACCATCCTGCATCAGCTGCACCACCGGTAAACCAACCGAGGTTTAGAAGGATCCCACCAAATAGGAATACCCAGTAACTTAGCGCATTCAGTCGTGGAAATGCGACATCTCGCGCACCAATTTGCAGAGGGACGATCCAGTTGAAAAATGCGACACTTAACGGCATAACGCCAAGGAATATCATCGATATCCCATGCATCGTCATCAGCTGGTTGTATAAGTCGGCGCTAATAAGACCGTGGTCGGGACGTGCCAACTGTGAGCGTACTATTAGAATTTCTGTACCAGCGATGAAGAAGAAGATCAACGCAGTGAAAAGGTACAACGTACCAATCTGCTTGTGGTCAACAGTTGTGATCCAACTCCATATGCCGGAGTAGCTTCTCGGCTCGCCAGCCGTGTGTGCCACAGTCGCCATCTAGTATCCTCCGTATCATTCCTAAAGCAGTACCGCTAAAAGCGTTCTGCCTATTTACTTATTATACGATCTGTTCAATTAAACTAGCGCAAACCTAACAGGTAATCCGCAAGGGCCTCTATTTCTTCTTCTGAAAGTGTTCCAGGTTTAACCGATCCCGCCATGATATTCCCAGGTTTCATCCCACCCGGATCCCTAAGCCATTCTTTTAGATTCTCAGGGGTGTTATCAAACATTGCTGAAGCCAAAGTCCCACGATTGCCGTAATGAGACAGGTCAGGGCCAATCACCCCAGTAAGGGTAGTTCCCGTAATTGCGTGGCAGGCCGCGCACAATGTTGTTAATTTTTCATACCCGGGGTTAGTGCTCGACGGCAAAGAATTCGGAGATTTTTGATTCGAAACCCACTGCGCAAAAGTGTCAGGCTCATCCACATGAACCCGTAACCGCATATTGGCATGAGACACTCCACAAAGCTCAGCGCATTGGCCATAGTATTCGCCGGGAACATCTCCCTGAAGCCACAACTGATTGGCACGCTGATGAACAAGATCAAGCTTGCCATCACTATTTTTCGGTACTGGCAACGCATCTCTCTTTCCACCAATTTTAGGTACCCAAAACGCATGAATCACGTCCTCGGATACGAGAGTGAAATTAACTGGCTGCCCGGCAGGTATGTGTAATTCGTTGGCAGTAACTAGGCCGGCACAATCAACAGGCCCACAGTCAAGATACTCAAATTCCCACCACCACTGATGGCCAATCACTGCAATCTCGTAGCTATTATCAGGTGGAGAGGCATTCTCAAATATTTTCTGGATGGTTGGCACCATCACGACCACAAGAAGCAGCGCTGGTGCAATTGTCCATGCAATTTCCATGCGAGTGTTACCGTGATGCTGTGCAGGCATTTCGTTGCCTTTTCTCCGATAACGGAAAATGACGTATATAAATATTCCTTCAACAAGAACAAAAACAACAGCTGCCAGCCAGAACATCAAACTGAAAAGATCACGCTGGCCACTTGCTATGGGACCCGTTACATCAAAAGTAGATTGGGGGTGGGATGGTGTACAGGATATCGCCGTCATCAACAACGACAAGCCAACTATCAAAAGTAACCGACGACTCATACTCATCCTTCTCTTAATTAAAATATTCCAAATATCACAAAGGGTGTCTTCGATTCTAATCCGACACACTTTCAAGTGCTTAATAGGTGCCAAACTTTTGGAATAGACACCACTTCCTAGCATTCCACGCAACGCGATTATAAATGTGCCTGCACATAGGCGTCAACAACTTGTGACGAATTACACATATTTGTGGATTTCTTACCGGTTTGAAATCGCAATCCACGCAAAATATGCCAACCCTAAAAGCATAAAGATGGGCAAAAGAACCCACGCCACTTCCGAAATCCTGCCGCTTCGACCGAAACTGTCATTTTTGTACGTTTCTCTCGCTTGGCGAACCATGTGAACCAACAATCCAATTTCAGCACACATGAGCAGAATGACAGAAAACAAGAAAAGAATCGTGAGAAACGATGGACTTTGTAACCACATACTCAAAGAATCGATTGCCAAAGTCCTCCTCATTAAGAAAAACATCCAAAAGCGCCACTGGCTTGAGGATTTTAGCGCTGGTCAACTTAACGCTTGACTAATCTTTTACACGATGGAGAAGCACCTTCATTGTTAAACAAATCAGGGAC
>CEVA01241010.1_pt1 | contig 12709 bp, 8 predicted proteins | sample 361521 | NCBI WGS metagenome assembly CEVA01 (sample SAMEA2622823, study PRJEB7988) | marine metagenome | isolation source: saline water (ENVO:00002010), including | reverse complement strand
CAAGCCGTTCCCAAGCTGTTGAGACAATACGTACAACAATGGTGAATTCATATACAACGTGAGCAATCAAAACGACCGCTACGGTGTTCAAAATACCGATCGGGGGTCGTTCTAATTCAAAGGTCGATGACAAGAATGCATTCAATACCCCCGATGGGCCAATTAGGGCAATGAAACCTAGAGCCATGACAATCGGCGGCATGACGAAAGGGATAGTGGTTAAAGAGAGCAATAGGCGTTTACCAGGAAATTGATACTTTGCAAATACAAAAGCTGATGGTAGCCCAACAGCAAGGGTGAGGATGGTAGAGACTGCCGCTTGCCAAAACGTGAACCAGATCCTCTGTAAATAGAAGGAATCCGACAGCAAAATACCGAAGGGTTCAATGGGATTACTGCCGCCATGTGTGAGGCTTTTGACCAAGATCATGATTAGTGGATAGGCGAAGAGAACACTTAAAAAAGCAAAAGGAAGAGCTTTCACTGCGCCGGATAGGGTGGGTTTCATTTTTACATAGTCCCTTACCGCAACATGATCTTAGCCCATTCATCTATCCATTTTGCGCGATTCTTTGATATGACATGTGGATCAAGCGTCGCCGGGTTTGAAGGGATTTCAGCAAATTCAGCGAACGTTCTATCAAGTACTGCTTCCGGGTTTACAGGGAAAACCCACATTCTTGTCGGAAAGTCTTGTTGGAAAGTTACGCCCATCGCAAAATCAATAAAATGTTGCGCAAGCTCAACGTGGTTTGTACCCAGGAGGATGCCCGCCCCCTCAATTTGGAGGAAAGCTGTTTTGGGGCCCAAGACATTGCCGGTTGGGGGTTCAGAATGTACTCCCTCTGAGTAAAACACTTCTGCAGCTGGGCTCGTCGTGTAACTTACAACTAAAGGGCGATCACCGCCATACAGCGTGAAATCCCCGTAATAAGCATCACTCCAGCCGTTCTTTATCAGTGTTTGGTTGTCCTTCAGATCTCGCCAATAATCAAGATATGTATAGGTTCCTGTCTCACCGAAGTGTGCAACGGTTGTCAGCAAGAACGCAAGCCCAGGCGAAGAGGTTGCGGGGTTCTGTACGACGAGCTTACCAGACCACTTGTCGCTGGCTAGTTCTTGTAGATTTTGGGGAGGGGTCAAATTTTGTTCTTGCATCCATTTTTTGTCATAATTTATCGCGACGAATCCATAATCGATTGGCATCACGCGGTGTGTAGCATCAACATGATATTGAGCCGGGACATTTGAAAGTGCAGGCGATTGGTATGGCAGGAAAATTTGTTCGTCTAGTGCGCGAGTTAGGAAAGTATTGTCGATTCCGTATAACACGTCTCCGAGGGGATTCCCTTTACTCAAGATCGATTTGTTGAGTACTTCACCTGCGTCGCCGGCTTTGAGGATGTTAATTTTTGCATTAAATTGTGCCTCAAATTCTTGAATAACATCCTCACCGACGTCAAAACTGTCGTGAGTTATTATGGTTAGCTGTTCGGGTTCAGTTGTTGCTTCCGGTGTTGTATTCAGACATGCGACACAGACTAGTATCAATATGGTTGCTAGCAAAAATGCATGAATAGTGCGATTCATTACGACTCCTCAAATCCACTGCTTGTGCTTGGGTGTTTCTTAGATTGAAGAAAATAGAAAGCGGCAATCTTCATAGAAGTGCCGCTTTTGATCCGTTTCATTGAGCCTTTCCCTTCGCTGGAGTGAACCAGAGCAGGTTTCAGCGGTCGGCCACTTTGTGAATGCCCTCTCAGCCGGTTTTTCCCGACTCCCGCAAGACCTTATGTCTATTTATTGTGGCCTTATTGTAGGTAGTTTTTGCCTACATGTCTAGATCTACCCTAATTGGAGGAGTCCCATTGCGTTTACGTATCTTTTGACAAGACTTCCTGTATCCACACGCCTGTGGTTTAGCGTGTTGTTTCTTGAATTGGTCTGGCGATATTACGGAGTCTTTTTTCAGGTGATTGTCAGTTTGTTTCGTCTACTTGGCCTGCTTGTTCCTTAAGCACACGTTCAGCTACTTCTTTGAACAATTCGTATGGTTGTGCCCCTGAAAAGAAATACCGTCCAATCACAAAGGATGGAATTCCTTGGACTCCAAGTTTGGTCGCTTCTTCGTACTGGGATTGCGCTCGTGCAGTATATGTGCCACGATCGATTTCTTTTTTTAATTCATCGGGGTCCAATCCCACTGCTTTCCCAATATCTTGGAGAACCGAGATTTCGCCCAAGTTAGCGCCATCCTCCCAGAATGATTTGTAACAAAGGGTATGGAACGGTTCGAAAATCCCTTTATCTTTTGCGTATTCTGAAGCCTCGAATGAAAAGCGGCTATTTGGTGTGAGTGGTGCGCGGCGCATAATAACCCCTGCGTCAGCAGCGGCTTCAGCCATTCGCCCACCTACGGGATCACCAGCCTTTTCACCATCCTTAAAATCCCGTACTCGTCCTTCCGGCGGGATATCGGGCCGGAGGTAGAAGGTTTTGTAATCAATCTCCAGAGTGAAATCTTCTTTGAGCTTGTCGAGCCTGGCCAGGCCGATATAACACCAAGGTCATATGTAGTCGTACCATACAACAACAGGGACCGTACGACTGTCGCTATTCTCGTTCGTCATATTTCACCGCCTCCGTATTAGTTCAACCAGAGATACGCAATTTTTAGGCTTCTATTCTTTCCAGATCAACTATTTCAACAGAACATGTGTCCGAAGTGATATCCATGACGACGACTGTACCAAAAGTGTGGCCTAAACGCCTAATGCTTGGACGCGTTGGGCTTCCTGGATTGATAAATAACACGTCTTTTTCTCGTTGTATCATCTCTTCGTGAGTATCACCAAAAACTACAATATCAACGAGTTGCCCAAACTTTTTGTAAAGAAGTTGTTCAAGGCCTGTATCTGGAAAAACAAGCTGGTTGTCTCGGTATGGAATCCCTGGATTCGGCCACTCTAAATCATGGATCATACCGATGTTAATATTTTCGATCGTGACGATGCGCGTTCCGTCTTGAAGCCGGTCGCTATCTTCAAATGGATCTGTGTGGCCTCTCACGGCTTTCACTGGTGCGATTTTTTCTATCTCGTCTAAAACAGAAAGTGATTCTAAATCTCCGCAGTGCAATATAAGGTCCACACGGCTAAAAGCGCGAAGGATTGGTTCCGGTAAATTTTGCTCTGCTCCGGTTATATGTGTATCTGATATTAATCCGATTTGCATTGGCTTAGATAGAGATTGTAACGGAATGATGGATTTGCGTGAAGTTTCTTCAGCATATTTCCGCGCAAAATTATATGGTGACTGGTTACGAATTAATTGACGATATATAGTCTCATCAACTAGAATTTAATGTGGGTACTAGTGGGCGTAGTTTCTCCAAAGGTAGTAGACCTGATTATCTTGTTTGCTCACCCGCGGGATGAGCCTGGTAAAGAAGGATTAAATGAATAGCTAGGTTGTGAAATAAGGAGGCATTCAATGGATTTTGAATATCATTACACTTCGGAGCAAGATGCGTTTCGAAACGAAGTCTCGGCTTGGTTGGATGAAAATATACCTGACGAGCGCCGTCCGTATTTCACCCTGGATAATTCCCACGTTGACAAGGATGCGTATGAATGGTCGAGCGAACTTCGTCAGAAAATGGGTGAAAAAGGTTGGCTGTTCCCCACATGGCCGGTCGAGTATGGAGGCGGAGGATTGTCCGCAGAACATGATGTTGTGATTCAAGAAGAAGTTGGCAAGAGGCGTTTGCCTGGGTTCGCGCCCGGTGAGTTGATGCCTGCAGCGGTGATGGTTTGGGGCACTGATGAGCAGAAAGAAAAATTGTTGAAGCCCGTTCTCAAGGGCCAGACGGAGTTGTTCCAATTGTTCACTGAGCCGGGTGCGGGTTCAGATTTGGCATCACTCAAAACTCGTGCAGTGAAAGATGGGGATGATTGGGTTATAACTGGCGAGAAAGTGTTTGTTGGCGACCATCGAGGCTACCGCAATAATCCCCCTGCAGATTTAGAAATTAAAGATCAAGTTGACGAGATGTTTACTTTAGCAATCACGGACCCGGATGCTCCTCGGCATCGAAACATGGGTTATTTCATTGTTCCTGGCGACGCACCAGGTGTGACGTTCCAACAGTTGGATCTTCTTGCTGACTGGGGGAAGTTACAGATTTATCTTGATAATGTTCGTGTACCGAATGAGCGTTTAATTGGTGGAGAGGGGCAAGGTTGGCAGGTTGCTCAGACGAGCTTGGAGTTAGAGCATGGCGGTGGCGGACAGGTGGTTCCGCGCGAGCATGCTACAGAGAGATTTATAGAATTAGCTAAAGAGACCGGCAAGATTCGTGACCCTCATGATCAGCAGGCGTTAATGGATGCGTTCATTGATACTGAGATTGGTCGTCTTATTGGTCTTCGCAATTATTGGATGTATGAATCCAAGCAAGAGATGAGTTACGAGGGATCACAGAATTCTTTGTGGCGGAAAGAGTCGATGTTACGAATTGCTGACAACATGCGTGACGTACTCGGTCTTGAAACTTTGATTGATGTCGACGATCCGAAGGTTCGCTACTGGGGAGAATTGGAAAATTATCAGCGAGAAAGCTTAGTCCGCGCCCATCCGGGTGGAACGATTGAAGTTCAGAAAGTGATTGTTGCTCGACGTCTCGGCGTCAGTCGGACGAAAGAACGCGCGGCTGTGACGCCGGCCACGTCTGGGAAACAATCTTAAAGAACTTCGAGTATTTGATAAGCACCATATAGATTTGTCCTTTTGGATTAACAGGAGGTAGGCAGAATGGATTTTGAGTATCGGTATACGAGTGATCAAGAGTTGTTTCGCAAAGAAGTGAATGATTGGCTTGACGCGAACGTGCCCGAAGGAATGAAGCCACACTTCGCTAGTGATGCAGCTCATATGGACAAAGAGACATTTCGTTGGGCCAAAGAATTTCGCCAAAAATTTGGCGAAAAGGGCTGGCTCTTCCCTACCTGGCCGAAGGAATATGGTGGTGGTGGACTCACTGCTGAACACGATGTGATCATTCAAGAGGAAGTATCTAAGCGAAGGCTACCGGGGTTCCGGCCCAGCGAGTTAATGCCTGCAGCTGTGATGGTCTGGGGTGATGAAGATCAGAAGCAGCGATTTGTTACTCCCACCCTTGAAGGGAAAAGAGACTTGTACCAACTGTTTACTGAACCAGGAGCGGGTTCTGATTTGGCATCCCTTAAGACACGTGCAGTTAAGGACGGAGATGATTGGGTTATTAACGGTGAGAAGGTATTCGTTGGCACTCATCATGGTTATAAGAATGGGCCAGACTCTGAACCTGAGATAGATGAAGAAGTTGATGAGATGTTCACTTTGGCAATCACTGATCCAGATGCCCCGCGACATCGGAACATGGGTTATTTTATGATACCAGGGGATGCACCTGGTGTGACCTACCAGACTTTGGATTTGCTCGCTGACTGGGGCAAACTCCAAATTTATCTCGATAACGTCCGAGTACCTAATGATCGATTGATTGGCGGCGAAGGTCAAGGTTGGCAAGTTGCCCAAACAAGTTTAGAGCTTGAACACGGTGGTGGCGGTCAAATTGTGCAAAGAGATCACCCTACTTTGCGGTTCTTGGAACTCGCGAGCGAGACCGGAAGGGCAAAGGATCCACATTACCAACAGACTATGATGGATGCATACATTGATAGTGAGATAGGAAGGCTTTTTGGCCTGCGTAACTATTGGATGTATGAATCAAAACAAGAGATGAGTTATCACGGATCACAGGCGATGTTGTGGCGTAAGGAGTCGGTGCTGCGTATAGCGGATGCAACTCGTGATGTTCTTGGGTTAGAAGCGTTGGTTGATTTAGATGATCCAAAGGTGAAATTCGATGGTGAACTGGAACATTTCCAGCGTGACTCGTTGGTGTGGGCACATCCAGGTGGAACTATTGAAGTGCAAAAGGTTATTGTTGCACGGCGACTTGGTGTCAGCCGAACCAAAGAACGGGCTGCAACAACTCCATCAACCGCAGGCAAACAGTAGAATCTAAATATCGCTTAATTTCATTGGATTAAACGAGTCCTACGGCTTATATCCGTAGGACTCGTTTTTTGTTTCTGAGACAGTTGCTTCAATTGCTATCTCACTCTCCCATATTTAAAGGTCTGTTTGATCATTTAAATATTAGTACGAGTTGCCGTATGGCTAATGAGCGATAAAAGATAATCGTTGGAAGATCTGTGGTTGGCTTGATGATGGTGGGAATCCTGCCGCCAGCGATATCTGGTTCGGTGAAATAGGGCATCTTTTCTAGATTTGGAAACTTCATAGGTTTTTTATGGAGTGTTTATAGGAATAACTAGAGGTTTTGCCGCTACTATTGTTGTGCTTCAATTGGGAAAACGTTAAAGATGCGCAGCCTTACTGTTTACTTGTCCCGTTGTTCTCGATGCCGGGCCGATGTACCTAGAATTCGTTTTCGCAGCCGAATGTTTTTTGGCGTGACTTCGACTAATTCATCCGATGCTATAAAATCTAGGGCTTCTTCGATACTAAATTGAACTGGTGGTGTTAAGCGAATTGCTTCATCTGCTCCTGCCGAACGAATGTTGGTTAGTTTCTTTTCTTTACAGACATTGACATTGATATCGTCTGTTCGCGAATTGCTCCCGACGATCATGCCTTCGTATATTGCCATTCCTGGTCCAATAAACATTGCACCTCTATCCTGTGCATTGTTGAGTCCATAGGGAATCGCGACTCCAGATTGAGATGCTACGAGAACGCCACTTCGAGATGACTCGATGATACCTTGCATTGGATCAAAGCCGTCAAATATGCTTGTCATTGTCCCCTGACCGCGGGTTGCTCGTACAAAAAAACTGTTAAACCCTATGAGGCCACGAGTAGGGATTCGGAACGTCATTCGAACATTTCCGTTGCCATCTGGATTCATGTCTGATATTCGACCAAGACGCATTGACAAATCTGTTGTTAGAGCCCCGATAAATTCCTCTCGAGTGTCAAGCATCAACATTTCATATGGTTCCATTACTGTTTCGTCCTGCATCGTCGTTATCGCTTCAGGTTTAGATACTTGGAACTCGTATCCTTCCCGGCGCATGGTTTCTATAAGAATAGCCAGATGCAGTTCTCCGCGGCCTGAGACAAGGAATTCATCTGCTTTTTCTGTTTGATCAACCTTCAAACTGACGTTTGTTTGTAATTCTTGCATCAGCCGCGCATGTAATTGTCGAGCTGTAGTTCCAGCGCCTTCATTGCCTGAAAAAGGTGATGTGTTGACTCCAAACGTCATGCGGACGGTTGGTTGATCAATTGTGATGTTGGGCAACTCGATTGAAGCACTTTCAGATGCAAGAACATCTCCGATTGATATATCAGAGACTCCCGCAAGCGCAATAATTTCGCCTGCTTCTGTGGTTGAAACAGGTTTTTGTTCTAATCCTTCGTATACAAACATGTGGGTTGCTTTGTGCGAGGTCCGTTCTCCATCCATGCCGATGCGGAAAATGGGATCGCCGATAGAAATTTGCCCATTTGATATTCGCCCAATCGCAATCTGCCCAATATGGCTATCGTACGCTAATTGTGTGACAAGCATTTGAAAGGGTGCGTCGGGGTCTCCAGTTGGCGCTGGGATATGATTCACAATACTTTCAAATAATAGACTCATGCTTTGATCGTCGCCTGTCGGGGTCGATCGTGCATATCCGTCACGAGCAGAGGTGTAGATGACTGGAAAATCAAGTTGGTCTGCGTCTGTCGCCAGATCTAGGAAGAGGTCATGGACGCCTTCAAGTGAAAATTCTGGGCGCGCATTTGGAGCGTCGATTTTGTTGATTACTACAATTGGAGTGGCGCCTCGTGCAAGAGCTTTTTTTAACACATAGCGTGTTTGTGGCATTGGTCCATCCACGGCATCAATAAGTAAGAGGCATCCATCAGCCATATTAATGACACGTTCTACCTCGCCACTAAAATCGGCATGCCCCGGAGTATCAATTATGTTTATCTTTGTTGCTTCATAATTCACGGCCGTGTTTTTTGCAAGAATCGTGATACCGCGTTCGCGTTCAAGAGGGTTGCTGTCCATGATTAATTCACCAACATCTTGATTTGCTCGGAAGATATGACTTTGCTTCAAAAGAGCATCAACTAAGGTGGTTTTTCCGTGGTCAACGTGAGCGATTATCGCGATGTTGCGGATATTTTGACTTCTAGATTGCCTCATGTAATTCCTATCATTATCTTTGTTTCGAGGGCAGCAAAAGTCCGTGATCTTTTCGTGATATCGCGTCACTCGCTGTCATGTATTGGATGAAACGTGTTTATGCAGTAGCGGTTGGGTATCTCAGTTTATAGTTCTTACTGTTCGCTTTCTTCTCGCCGTGCAAAGATCGCCGGTTCGGTGTTTTTTGGGGGACCGAAGCCTTTGACTTCGAGTGCCATTCTTCCCAGATTTTCGATTTCTATTTCAACTTTGTCCCCACCATTTATTGCACGTAGTCCGGCATGATGGGTCCCTGTTGTGACGATGTCGCCAGGGATCAATGTGACGAACTGTGTTAGCCATGCGATTTGTGCAGGGATGTTATTTGCCATATCTCCGGTCGTATAATCTTGTCTTTCTTCGCCATTGACCCAAGATTGAACTCGTAAATTGTGAGGGTCGGGAACTTCATCGGCAGTTACTATGTACGGACCGATTGGTGCAAATCTATCTTCACCTTTGCCGATAAATTGTGTTGGTCGCTGAATGCCTGGCGCAGGTCGAGCAGACACATCAAAAAATGGAATGTACCCAAAAATGTAATCCATGGCGTTTGATTCATTAACATGTTTCGCCGTTTTTCCGATAACAAAAGCAAGTTCAGCTTCAAAGTGATACACCCCAACTTCTGGATTGTCAGGTAGTTCAACCGTATCACCAGGCCCAATAATGCCAGTTGGTGATTTGTAGAAAAATTCGATGGGTCCAGGTTCACTACGGGCGACTCGGTCCACATAGTTCGAGTAGGCAGCGAGAATTTTAGAGGGGCGCGGAATAGGAGGCAGAAGTTTTACGGTTTCGGTGGGAACTCCACTTTGATCTGCGACCAGAGCTTCGAATTTTGGCTTGTAGTAAGCAAAGTCTTCGATCATTTCCTCGACATTAGTTTGTAATCGCTTAACGCCCCAATGGTCAAGAGCGTCTGTTACGTCTACGACATTACTGTCTTTCAAGACTCCGATCCTATTCTCACCAAAAGAAAGTAGACGCATTATCACCACCTCCAAATTTTCCGTAGATCCTTGTGCGGATCATTTTCATAGTAGTACTTATGTACTGGCGCGAATTTAGATACGATAACGCTTGCTAAACAAAGCGTCAAATATGAGCCATGGCCATCTGAGGCGTTTTTCAGTTTGCATGATTCAGAAGAGATCCAAAATAGGTTGCAACGTTTAATGCAATATTTTTTGTTCGGTCAGGCGTTTTAGCTCAGACGGTGACAACCCTAATATTTCTGAAAAAACTTCGTTTGTATGTTCGCCTTGGAATGGGGTTGGGAGACTACCGTCACTTGGTGTTTTGGAGAATTTTACAGGAGCTCCTTGGTGTTCAAATGGGCCCCATGGATTCGCGTGTTGGGGTGTCACGATGTGCCCTCTTGCACGGAGGTGGTAGTCATAAAACAGGTCTTCTGCATCTTGAATGACTCCGGCTGGGACACCCGATTGCTGAAGGATATGCATGACCTGGTGCCGTGTATATTCTCTGGTCCAATCGCTAATTAGGGCATCAAGTGCGTCTTTGTTCCTCTTCCTTGTTTCTTTGGAGGAAAAACGTTCTTCGTTGGCCCATCCTGGAGAGCCAATCGCATTCACAAAAGTGCCCCATTCTTCTTCTGTTTCACAGGAGATGACGCACCAGTTATCTTCTCCGCGGCATGGGTATGCGCCATGTGGAGCGAAGCGATCATCTTGATATCCGCGCGGTTGAATATTGCGTCCGTTTAGCATGTGATCCATGTATATTGGGCCAAGAGTGTGGCCCAAACTTTCTAGCTGAATCATGTCAATGAACTGACCTTTTCCTGTCCGATCACGAAACTCGATCGCCGATAAGATCGCAAGATCTAATGTTGCGGCGCAGACGTAATCCGCTACGGGCCCTTTAATTCCTGTTTCTAGCGGTGACTCCGGATGACGCCAAAGGTATACGAGCCCAGTATATGCTTGTAGCGTTTGCCCATATATTACCCAATTGTTTAACGGGCCAATTCTTCCGATTCCTGGCATGCTGATGGAGATGATATCAGGCTTTATTTTAGACATAGCTTCGTACCCTAGACCAAGTCGATCCATCACGTGGGCGCTGAAGTTGTTCACCACGATGTCACTTTTCGACGCTAATTGAAATGCTAACTCTTTGCCTTCATCGGTGCGTGCGTCAAGAGTGATACTTCTTTTGGCTCGATTCATGTCAGGAAATCCAGCTGCGGGCTCGCGGCCCAACCCGGGTAATTCAGCGGATTCGACTTTTATGATATCGGCACCAAGGAAACCAAGAAATTGTGTCCCAGTGGGTCCAGCTATAACACGTGTGAAATCAAGTATGCGTAACCCTTCAAGTGGTTTTGTACGTTTCACGTTCTTGCGTTTCGTAGTTTTGGGGTCTCTGGTATCTGAAGCAAGGGAGGAGATTATTTCATCCTGGTGTTCCCCAAGCATCGGTGCTGGTTTGTCAAATTCTATTGGACTGGCAGCGAAACGTAGAAAGTTCATTTGCTTGTATGAGCCGATTTCAGGATGAATCCGTTCTTTAAACGAATCTAATTCTTCCACCTGTAGGCTGTTAACAAGTTGCGGGATTGAATTTACGGGTCCTGTTGGGATTCCATTTTCTTGTGCTTTCCAGTAAAAATCTTCAGCTGTGAATGTGCCGATCCAATCTTTCACAAGCAAATTAATGATATCTGCGTTTTCATTGCGATAATCGCGGTCTTCCCATTCGGGTCCACTGAGCACCGGATCATCCATCCATTCAACCAAAGCACGCCACATATTCGGTTGTCCCGGTTGGAAGAAAATGTGGTCGTCTTTTGTCGCGTACACTGATGTTGTACCGCCAAGCGCTCCGGTTCCCGGACGGCGGCGGATGTTACGTCGCAAGCCGTATTCTGCAAGACCCGTTTGCATGTGGGTGCCGATTTCTTGTAGAGATATGTCGATGTGTTGGCCAGTCCCGCCTTTTCGAATGTTAAATGAGGCGGCAAGCGCTGCATATGCACCGTGGAGTGCAGCCACTTGGGTTGACATGTTGTTTGGTGAAACGCTCGGGGACATATTGTCGTCACCTAAGGTCGCGATGACCCCGCCCATTGCTTCTGCAATTGCATTATTTCCTTTAAAGTCTTTATATGGACCAGTTTGCCCAAAAGGTGTGAGAGAAACCAAAATTAAGTCAGGATTCTTTGCATTTAAATCTGTATAGCCAATACCTTTTGCGTCAAGGAATCCAGGAGGGAATGATTCCAACAGAATGTCTGCTTGTGGTACGAGATCCAGAAGGATCTGACAATCTTTTTGGTGTTCAAAATCTAGGACTAGTCCTCGTTTGTTAGCGTTATAGTAAATGAAAGAGAGGCTACGATCTCGGCCTTCAATGTCCTGGAAAAAGGGTGACTCTTTGCGTTCAGGATCTCCTGTCGGAGGTTCTATTTTTATGACATCTGCGCCTAGTTCTGCGAGAAAGTGTGCGCAGTAGGAAGCTGGCCCTCCGCCCAATTCTATGACGCGGAGATGAGATAAAGCGTTCGAATCTTCATTCATTGTCATGCTAACTCTCCATTGTATTAACTTCAGGGAGTTCAGGGTTGAAACGATGAAAACATCCAGTTGATTGGTCAACTATACATAATCACGTGGGTTTAAGCACTACGATCTTAATCTTTTCTTAAGGATTCTCTGGTAGAGTTATTAAGATTCTTGTTATTGGATGCTTTAAATGGACACGATCTTCGTTTGTGATGGAAGGTTATTGATGCGATATCAGAATGCTTTGGTTGCGTATTTGGTGATTATGTTGGCTGTGTTGTCCCTTTCTGCATGTTCGCGTGGAGGGGAGTCTGACGGCGGTGTCGCTAGGATTGATGAGTCCCAAAGGCTTGCACTACAGGCGAAAGCCGATAGCCGTTCAGAGGTTGAGGTTGAGGCAACAGTGGCGAAAACGGCTGAGCAAGAGACCACTTCTCAAAACGCAGTCGCTAGTGATGATCGCTCTGATGAAGAAATTTTAACCGGGTTCGCAACTTGTATGCGGGAGCAGGGTTTTACTATACCCGATCCGGAGCTCAATGCTGATGGCACGGTAAATTTTCAGAAAATGCGAGAAACGATCTTTCAAGATCCGAAATTTGATCCTAGCTCAACGAAATTACGAGAATCACTTCGTGAGTGCGGTCCATTATTAAGAGATGCGACTTTCGCGCAACAACGTCAGACAGAAGATCCCATTGAACTAGAGGATAATCTCTTGGCGTTTGCACATTGTTTACGAGACGAAGGATTTGATGTCCCCGACCCTGATTTTTCTCAGGGACCTCGTCAGGCGATGCGGCCACTTATTCAGTCTATGCAAGGTTCAGATAGCAAGATACAAGAAGCTGTTCTTTCCTGCCGGGAG
>CEVA01062419.1_pt1 | contig 12726 bp, 10 predicted proteins | sample 361521 | NCBI WGS metagenome assembly CEVA01 (sample SAMEA2622823, study PRJEB7988) | marine metagenome | isolation source: saline water (ENVO:00002010), including | reverse complement strand
GATTCAATTCGAATTTCCTAGCCTGGAAACGGGTCTTTGCATTTCAGTTTCCAGGCTTTTCCCGACGATTCCAACGCGACCGAAAGGGAATAAAACGGTCGATTACGTAATTCCATTCAACACTTTCGTCCAATGACAAATTCAATTGCACCAAAAGTACTGATCTACGACACCACTTTGCGTGATGGCACCCAAGGGGAAGGGGTTTCCTTCACCGTTTCAGCCAAAATGAGAGTGGCTGAGAAACTCGATCAATTTGGTATCGATTACATAGAAGGCGGATGGCCGGGGTCAAACCCGCGAGACATGGCATTTTTCGAGAAAGCGGTGGATTTGGATCTGAAGCATGCCAAGATGGCATCGTTCGGATCGACTCGACGAGCGGGAACTTCAGTGGAGGAAGACTCTCAAATCCAGCTCCTGCTGGCTGCTAATACTCCTGTGGTCACCATCTTCGGGAAATCCTGGCTTCTTCACGTAACCGACGTCATCCGTACGACGGCTGAAGAAAATCTAGCCATGATCGAAGATTCCGTGCGCTACCTGAAGGAACAAGGCAAAGAAGTGGTTTACGATGCCGAGCATTTTTTCGACGGGTATCTGAATGACCCTGAATACGCTCTTTCGACACTGGAGGCAGCGAAACGAGGAGGCGCCGATTTCTTGGTCTTATGTGAAACCAATGGAGGTAAATTGGTTCCTCAGGTAACCGAAATCACAACTAGGGTGACTCAACGATTTCCTGAAACGAGCGTTGGCGTCCATTGCCACAACGATGCGGGTGTCGGAGTTGCGGTTAGCCTTGCAGGCATAGAAGCGGGCGCGGAAATGGTACAAGGGACAATAAATGGTTATGGTGAACGGAACGGCAATGCCAACCTGACGACAATCATTCCGAACCTCACTCTGAAAATGGATAAGAACCTGCATTGCAGCGCCAACTTGAGCAGCCTGCGCGACCTATCCCTTTTCGTCGACGACGCCACCAATCTCCTGCCGGACATTCGAGCTCCCTACGTCGGTTCGGCATCCTTTGCCCACAAAGGCGGGGTGCACGCGGACGCAGCATCCAAGTCAGACCGCAGCTACGAGCATCTTGATCCCTCTCTCGTCGGAAACCGTACCCGCGTATTAGTCTCGGACATGTCGGGTCGAAGCAGTATCATGATGAAGGCCAAGGAAATGGGTGTTGAGGTCGATTCACGTTCCCCGGAAATGAAAGCCTTCCTCGAGGAATTGAAAAAACTTGAATTCAAAGGCTATGAGTACGAAGCCGCCGATGCCTCTTTCGACCTTCTGCTTCGCCGTTTCACGAAAGGCTCCCAAATCCCCTTTGAGGTACTTCGTTACCATGTCGGCATCGCAAAAGAAGGGGATGACGACGAATCAGTGTCCGAAGCCACCGTCAAACTGCGAGTAGGAGATCAAACCTACCATACTGTGGCGGAAGGCAACGGCCCCATATCCGCTTTGGATCACGCTTTACGCAAAGCATTGGAAAAGGATTTTCCATGTATTTCGGAAGTGAGGTTAATTGATTTCAGGGTACTGATTCTTGAGAGCAACTTGGGTACCGATGCAATTACACGAGTTCGGGTGGAATCAACCGACGGCCAAACGACTTGGGGCACAGTTGGAGTAAGCGACAACGTCATAGAAGCGAGCTGGGAAGCGCTCTTGGACTCAGTCGAATACAAACTTTCCTTGGAAGAAAACGCTAGTTAATCCGAGAGTCCAACCTCAACACTTCAACAACTTCCCCAAGAGGTCTCCAGATTTCGGGATCGGTGGAAACGAAGACAACCTCCGTGGGTATGCCCAAGGAGGCTGCCAAATGGGCAGGTCCACTGTCGTTTCCAATGAAGAGGGCCGCCTCATCGACGAGCAATTGGCTAAACTCTTGCAATGAATCCGGACGGACGTATCTGAGCGGCAAAGCGCCTCCATCTAATAGGAATTGCTTTTCAACTTCTGCGTCCGCTTCCCCAAAGGACACAAAAGCAACCCTTCCCTGTCCTTGAGCGAGCCAGTTCTCGATGCGATGCAGAAACCAGGATACCGGAGCGTTTTTGCATCCAGAACCGCTGCCTGGATGCACCCAAAGGGAATTTCCACGCAAGTTGCGATGACTCAGCCAAGAACGGCTAAAACACTCCTCAACCCACTGGATTCCAGCATCTTGAAAAGTTTCTTCAACAAAGTGCCGGGGACCTTGTGGCCTGGATTCCATTTTTACAATTGCTTCGATCCCAAATCTCTTGAGTTGTGATTCGAGGAAACCATCCGAGTCTTCCCAGAAAGAAAAAACAGTCGCCCCTCGAAGCTTCTCATCCAAGCCGTCACCGCCCTGTGAAAGCAATAATTCATCCGCTTCAATAAACGTAATTCTTTCTCTAAATGGACCTAATACGTCATAATATTGGCGGCGAGTTGCCACCGCAACGCGGCCTTGCATTTCGGCCAGAGAAACCAACAAGGGAACGGTCAATATGAAATCGCCGAGCCCACCTGTTCTCAAGACAACCGCATTGGTGGGAATGTCCCTGACGACCGACATTACAAGGCAGGCTGAATCAGAGATCTATTTTCTCGAGGATAAAGGTTTGAATCGCTTCCTTGGAGGCTCCGAGTGGAAAATTCACGATAGGCTTTTCCTTCAAAGCCTCGAGCGAAGGGGCCTTGGGGTCGGCTCCCACGGCTTCACGGATGACGTCGGGAAATTTAGCAGGATGGGCGGTGGCAAGGACTATACAAGGCAACAGACCATCTAGATCGCGAAAACCACAAGCAGTATGCGGATCGACAAGATAGCCATGTCGGGAGGAAATGGAACGGATGATCGAAGAGATATCTTTGTCACTCGCTCGGGAACTAGTAAAGCCATGGGTTGTGAAGTCTTCGAAATGATAGGATCCGGTTTCCGCGAACACAGCCATTACTTCGCGCACTTTTCGTGGATCGCACCCAGTGAAGTAGTACAGGAAACGTTCGAAATTGGAAGCAACTTGGATATCCATCGAAGGGGCGCTGCTGGGTGTCACACGACCTTTTTCGTACTGTCCGGTCTGAACAAGGCGGTGAAGAACGTCGTTCTGGTTGGTGGCAATGTGAAAACCACCTATCGAGAACCCCATTTGACCAAGTAGCCAACCTGCGAAAACATTCCCGAAATTACCAGTTGGGACGACGAAAGTGGTCATGGAACGCTTCTCCTCAGGCAAGAGAAGCCATGCATAAAGATAATAAACGCTTTGAGCGAGAATTCGAGCAAGGTTTATGGAATTGACGGCGGAAAGCCCAACCTGCTGTGAGAAAGCCTTGTCCGTGAAGGTTTCCTTGAGAGCTAATTGAGCGTCGTCGAAAGTACCTTGGATAGCCAAAGGAAAGACGTTTCCGGCTCCGGAGCAGGTCATTTGACGTTCCTGCAGAAAGGAAATACGCCCTTCCGGGTATAGGATGAAGATATTTACGCCTTCCTTGCCGAGTAGCCCCTGAATGGCCGCGGCCCCGGTATCGCCGGAAGTGGCTCCAAGAACCACGATGGGTTTACCGGTTCGTCGGATTTGCTCCTCATATAAATTCCCCAGCAATTGCAGGGCAAAATCCTTAAAGGCCAAAGTGGGACCATGAAAAAGTTCCAAGAGGTACAAATCCTCGTCCAGTTGTTGCAAAGGAGCCACTCCGGGATGGGTGAATGATTGATAGGAACGCTGAACGATTTGAGCCAAGGTTTCATCGGGCAAGTCAGTGGCGAACTCCTTCAGGAAAGAGTAACAGAGATCTGGGTAGGGCAGGCCTTCCCATTCAGAAACCTTGCCAGATAAATCCGGTAAAGCTTCTGGAAGATAAAGTCCTCCGTCCGGGGCTAATCCCAAGGCAACGGCTTCGGTGAAACCGACCGGGGGAGATTCTCCTCTCGTGCTGACGTACTGCATGGAAACACCCTTCCTTCAAGGGCGCGTTAAGAAATGGTGGACGGTTAGCCTTTTGACTTGGATCGAGAGGCTCGGGCAGTCGCTTTTTTTCTCGATCGAGTCTTTTTCTCCAAGCCAAATGCAGCATGGGCAACACGCGTGGCTTCGTCCCCATCCTCATGATTCACGGCCACCGAAATCTTGATCTCGGAAGTGCTGATCATAAGCATATTTATACCAGCTTCGGCCAAAGCGTCGAAAAAACAAGACGCCACACCCGAATGGGAACGCATGCCCACACCGACCACGGAAACTTTGGCGATCTTGTTGGAGCGTCCCACTGTGGCGCCGGTGCGACCAACCGCTTCACGCATAGCTTTTTCAGCTCGATAGGCATCCTCCGAAGGAACGGAAAAGGTGAGGTTGGCTTTACCGGCGCGACCCACGTTCTGGACGATCAAGTCGACCACCACGCCAATTTCAGCCATTGCCTTGAAAACGGCGGCGGCGGCCCCGGGACGGTCAGGCAATTCCTGAACGCTGATGCGAACCTGATTCTTGTCAATGGCCACGCCGCTCACGGAAACGGCTTCAAGAGAGGAGGCTGATTTCTTCACGATAGTACCTGGCTTGGAGTTGAAACTGGATCGTACCTCAAAGGCAACTTCATGTTTTTGGGCAAAGCCAACGGCTCGCGTTTGCATGACCTTGGAGCCACTGCTCGCTAATTCGAGCATTTCTTCATAACTGAGTTCGGAAAGCTTGTGAGCATTGGGCACAATACGAGGATCGGCCGTGTAAACACCTTCGACGTCGGTGAAGATCTGGCAACGATGGGCTTTCAAAGCCCCCGCCACCGCAATGGCGGAGAGATCGGAACCTCCTCGACCAAAGGTCGTGATTTCACCGAATTCGCTTAATCCTTGAAACCCAGCCACAACCACTACCTTACCCTGGCGAAGGTAGCGACGGGCATCGGAGCCTCCCATTTCGCGGATGCGAGCCCTCGTGTGTTCGTTGTCGGTACGAATGCCAAAGCGAGGCCCCGTCAAGGAAACCGCTGGAACCCCTATGGATTGCAAGGTCATGGAAAGCAAAGCGATGGTCTCTTGTTCGCCAGTAGACATCAAAACGTCCATTTCACGGGGATCCGGAGATTTGGTAATGGCAGCAGCTCTGGAAATGAGATTATTCGTGACACCAGCTCGAGCGGAAACCACAGCGACTACTTGATGTCCTTGTTTAACGGTACGCTTGATGCGTCGAGCAACCTTTTTGATGCGATCGACGTCGGCCACGGAAGTGCCTCCGAATTTCTGTACGAGCAAACTCACTTTGAATGGTTGTTGGGGTCGAACATGCGCAGCAGAACCGGCTTGTCCAGCACACCCGACAAACTCTCCAAGGCATCGATAGCCATGGAGATGGAATGTTCATTCGTGGCATGGGTGGTGAGAATGATCGAGGCCGCGGATCTCTCTGGGATCCCTGACTGCAAGACGGTGGCTATACTGACTCCCTGATCAGCCAAGGTATCGGCAACTCGGGCCAACTGACCGGGTTTGTCTTCTACCGTGAGGCGCAAATAAAAGGAGCCCTCCACTTCGCTTGGAGAAGCTAGGCGGCAAACGCCCTCGTGGGTATGGAGCAACTTTGGAGGAGGTTTGTCACCGCGGATTACCTTGACGGCGTCGACAACGTCGCTGATGACCGAACTGGCGGTGGGGTCCTGCCCTGCTCCTCTGCCCGTGAGTACGGTGGTACCCAGCACGTCTCCCGTCACGCTAATCCCATTGTAAACACCATCCGTGCGAGCGATCACCTCACTCATGGGAACCAAGGCGGGGTAAACGCCCAAAGCCACTCCATTGGTCTCGAAATCACGACGAATGACAGCAATCAGCTTCACCTTGCAGTTCAATTTGCCCGCAGCTTGAAGGTCTTCGGTCGAGATGCGACGAATGCCTTCTATGGGGAACCCTCCTTCCGGAGCCCAGATTCCATGAGCCAAATAAGCAAGAATCACCGCTTTGTGAGCAGCATCGAAACCATCGAGATCCAGAGCCTCGTCCGCCTCCACGTAACCTAACTCCGTGGCCGCAGCCAGCACTTCATCGAAAGGCGCCCCCTCTTTTTCCATTCGGGTCAGGATATAATTGGAAGTGCCGTTGAGAATACCATAGATCAATTTGAAATCGTTTGCGACCAAGCTTTCACGGATGGCCTTGATAATGGGTATGCCTCCCGCCACGCTAGCCTCGAATCCATAATGTACCTTGGAAGTTTCGGCGGCCTGAAAGATTTCAGCTCCATGTTCACAAATGAGAGCCTTGTTGGCCGTAACGACATGCTTTCCTTTTGCTATGGCGGCCAAGGTAAGTTCTCGAGCGGGATTAATGCCGCCCATCAATTCGCAAACCAAGTCGATTTCAGGATCATCTACGATTTCCCAAGAGTCGGTGGTAAGTTTCTCTGAAGGGATCGAGAGGTCACGAGTCTTCTTCAAATCTCGCACCGATGCCTTGGCTAACTCAATGCGAACTCCCAGTAATTTCTCCAAGCCAGCCTCGCCTTGGGTCAAATGCTTCCAAGCACCCTGCCCCACCACGCCGAAACCCAGCAAGCCTACCTTTACGACTTTTTCACTCATTGGATTGATTCAAGGTACTGGACTCCTTTTTCTTTTTTTTCTTTTTTTCGCCGGAAAATTTATTCTCTTCCCCAGTCAGCAAACGGGCAACGTTCTCATGGTGTCGGATTAAAATCCAAACCCCAATCGCCGCCGCAAAACCTACCTTGAGATAAGGGTGTTCGTATGCTTCGAAGACGAACCACTCGCAAAACAAAACCGTAATGGGCAAACTGGCGCCAAAGCCGATCGAAGCCAAGGACACGTAGCGAAGCCACAAAAACAAAACCAACCAAACCAACAAGCCAACAGCCAAGGCTTCCGGAAACACGACGAGTAAGGCGCCCATGGTAGTGGCCACTCCCTTGCCTCCGCGAAACCGTGAATAGACCGGAAAACTGTGCCCCAATACGGACGCTACCATTCCACACATCGCTAGAAAAATGGGGTCCTCGGGAGGTATGACGAAAAATTCGAAGCGAAACCACCAAGTCGCAAAAAGACCCTTGAGGAAATCGAGAAAGAACACCAAGAGGCCAAAACCTTTTCCGACGTGCCGCGTAACGTTGGTGGCACCGGGATTGCCGCTTCCAACCTCGTAGACGTCCACACCGCGTCGTTTGGCTAAAATAACGGCAAAGGGAATCGAGCCTACTAGGTAACCGACGAGTGAGACCGCTATGACGTCGAGATTGAACACGATCAGTTCCGTGTTGGGATCAATTAAAAGTAGAGCGATTCATGCAAAGCGAACCACTTTCGCCCTGTAGATATCAGGTTCCGCCTGCAATTCAGCCAAGACGTCGGCAGAAGGTTCCTCGTCCAATTCGCAAATGGTCAATGCCCAATCCGGTTCGCCTTCGGCTCGTCGACTGAGCGACATATTGGCAATATTCACCTGTGCTTTGCCAAGAATCATTCCCAGTTTACCTACCAAACCGGGCTTGTCCACGTTGCGCAAAACCAGCAAGGCGCCTTCCGGGTTCGCCTCAATGGACTCTCCGTCCACCTGCACGATGCGAGGAGTACGAGCCGTGCCAATCAAGGTGCCTGCAACCTTGGACTGCTTGCCTTCCGTGGATGCTTCCACCTCGATCAATTCACTATAGTCGGCCTCGGAGGTAGATTGGGTAGAGGTCACCTCGATTCCCAAACCTTTCATTTTGCTACTCGCATTGACGTCGTTCACCTCGCCCCCGGTAATGCCCTTGAGAAACCCCAGTTGCACGGCGCGAGTGAGAGGCATGGTATCCAAATCGATGATTTTGCCTCGATAGGTGATTTGCAGGGCATCGACTCCAGAAGGGCCCAGTTGCTGGATGAAAGCTCCCAAGCGAATGGCCAATTCGAGATAAGGGCGCAAAGCATCCAAATCCTTGGGGTCCACGGAAGAAGCATTAATCGCATTACGGATACGACCCGATTCAAGCACGTCTAGAATTGCCTCGGCAATCTCCAGGCCGACGTTTTCCTGAGCTTCCTTGGTTGATGCCCCTAGGTGTGGAGTCAAATTCAAGTTTTTGGTTTTCCGCAAAGGATGATCCTCGGGAAGAGGTTCCTTTTCATAGACGTCCAACCCGGCCGCCGCCACCTTGCCCGATTCCAAGGCCTCCCGCAAATCTTCCTCGTTGATGATGCCTCCGCGAGCGCAATTGAAAAGACGTACGCCATCTTTCATCTTGGCCAAGGCGTCGGCGTTCACAATCCCCTTCGTTTGGTCCGTGAGAGGCATATGAACGGTGACGTAATCGGCTCGCGCATAGGCATCTTCCAAATCGATTTTCTCAATATCCAGTTCACGAGCTCGGGCTTCGGTAAGGTAAGGATCATAGGCGATCACTTCCATGTCGAAAGCCTTGGCCCGCTTGGCCACTTCCGCACCGATGCGCCCCAAGCCCAAGATCGCCAACGTCTTGCCGCGCAACTCGGAACCAAGAAGCTGTTTGCGATCCCAACGCCCGTCGCGCATGGAAACGGCGGCCTGCGAAATGGGTCGAGCTCCGCAAAGCATGTGGGTAAAGGTGAGTTCGGCAGTGGCAATGGTATTGCCACTAGGCGTGTTCATCACGATCACGCCGGCCTCCGTGGCCGCTTCCACGTCTATATTGTCGACTCCCACTCCGGCTCGGCCAATGACCCGCAGGTTTTTGGCCACCTCGATGACTTCCGCATTCACTGCGGTTTCACTCCGGACCACAATGGCAACGGCGTCTACCGCCAATTCGAGGATTTTCTCTGGAGAAGATCCGTATGCCTCCACGATCTCAAATTCTTCGGACGCGCGCAAGCGCTCAACTCCGACTTGCGAAATGGGGTCTGCCACCAAAATTTTCATCATCGTACAAAAGGGGTAAACTATAGAGATTCAGCCTCAAAAGGCAACGATGGAAAGATTTGGGAACTCAAAGGGAATTCAGCCCTCAGGGCGCTTCCAGTCTTTACCATCTTCCATTCACTCCTCATACTTAGGGCCAAATGCTGGAATCTCTAACTGATCGCATGGGCAAAGCGCTCCGCAATTTGCGGGGCGTGGGCAAGCTCTCGGAACGCAACGTCGAGGAAGCCCTCAAGGAAGTTCGGTCGGCTTTATTGTCCGCCGACGTCCATTTCAAGGTGGTACGTGAATTCATCGATGAGGTAAAGGTCGCCTGTCTCGGACAGGATGTTATCAAATCGGTGTCGCCGGGCCAGCAGATCATCAAGATCATACACGACGCTCTAGTCGAACTTCTTGGTGAAGGCGCAGCCGCCATCCATGATGCAAAGCCTCTCCGAGTGGTGCTCGCGGGTCTCCAGGGCGCGGGTAAAACCACGACCGCCGCCAAGCTGGCCAAGCGAATGGCCAAGGAAGGCCGCAAGCCTTTCCTGGTGGCCTGCGACGTCTATCGCCCCGCCGCCATCGACCAATTGGAGACCCTTGCCAAGGAAGCCGGTTTCCCCATCCACTTGGACCGTCAATCACAAGACGTCCCCGCAATTGCCCGGGCGGGATGGGAAAAATCGAAGGAAGCGGGTGCCGACCTGGTTATTTTTGATACTGCGGGTCGTCTCCAGATAGACGACGACCTGGTTAAGGAACTCCAACTCCTGAAAAAGGAAATCGAGCCACACGAAATCCTGCTGGTGGCGGACTCCGCGCTTGGCCAGGAAGCGGTCAACGTCGCAAAAAGTTTCCATGAAGCCCTCTCCCTCTCCGGCCTTGTGCTGACCAAGGTCGACGGAGATGCTCGAGGGGGAGCCGCCTTGTCGATGAAAAAGGTGACGGGTTTGCCCATCAAGTTCATGGGCACGGGGGAGAAGATCGATGATTTCGATCTTTTTCATCCCGACCGTGTCGCCTCCCGTATCCTTGGCATGGGCGACGTCGTGTCCCTGGTTGAGAAAGCGCAGGACACCATTGATCAGGAGGAAGCCGCTCGAATGGCCGAGAAAATGGCCAAGGCGGAATTCGATTTCGAGGACTTTCTTTCTCAGATCAGGCAAATGAAGAAACTCGGGTCGGTCGGATCGATCGCCAAGATGCTGCCCGGGATGGGAAACTTGTCCATGGGTGATGAACAAGACGAGCAAATCTCACGCCATGAAGCCATCATCCTTTCCATGACACCGGCGGAAAGAAAGCTTCCTCGTCTGCTCAATGGAGGATCCAGGCGCGTTCGCCTTGCAGAAGGCGCCGGTGTGAAAATTCGCGACGTGAACGCCCTCCTCAAGCAATTCTCTCAAATGCAAAAGATGATGAAGAAAATGCGTGGGGGTAAAATGCGTAAAATGCTAGGCGCCATGGGCGGAGGCGGAGGCATGCCAGACCTCGAGGGCATGGACCAAAAGGAATTGGCCAAGCTGGCCAAGCAACTCAAATAGCCTGTAAGCGGGAGAAGAAATCTCTCACTTTATCGGGATCCTTGATACCGGGAGAAGACTCGAGCCCGCTGTTGGCATCCAGTATCTCGGCCTGACTCGAGGACAAAGCCTCTAATACGTTGTTGGGAGAAAGCCCTCCGGCCAAAACCCATGTCTTGCTCGGCCAACGGTTTTTCCAGCTCGCGAAACCCACCCAATCGGCATTTTGGCCGGTCCCTCCGTACTGGTCGCGCGAAAAGGCATCGATAAGGAAAGTGTCGGCAAGTTCCAAAAGTTCCTCGGGGAATGAACCTTCCGCTGATAATTTCGGGGCAAGCCAGAGGTTTTCCCTGCCAACGGCTTGCGACCATGAGATAATGCGGTTTCTGGAAAGACTTTCCGGAAAATGTAACTGGAAGAAGGAAAAGCCCTCTAGCTTCCAGCAAGCAAGTTCTTCGGGATCGGGATCAACGGCGACGGCAACTCTTTTTGCCGAAGGAACCTTCGCGTCGTCAAGCAATAGCCGAGCTTTCTCGAGAGTGACGAAACGAGGAGATTGATCATAAAAAATCGATCCAATGAAATCGGATCCCTCCTCCAGGGCGACCCGAGCAATCTCGGATTGAGTCACTCCGCAAATCTTTACTTTCGGAAAACTCATTCAGAAAGGTTGGCAAAGTGTTGGGACAAGACTTCGACCACAGCGGGTAAATTCGCATGGGAAGCTTCCAAGTGTACCTCCAGGTCATTTTGTTTCAAAGTACGCGAAGTAGCCGGTCCAATGCTGCAGTGAATAGGTTTGTGAGCCTCTTTTTCGAGAGCGAGATCGTCCTGCTGCTCGACGAAGGATTCCACGGCGGAGGAACTGGCGAAGACAATGGCGTCGGCTCCTTCTCGGCAAAATCGCTCCGCCTCCTTGGAACCTTTCAAGTGATTGAATCCAGTGGCATAAACTTGCATGGCGTCGACGATTGCATGACCGATGCCCTCCAGCATTTCCACCAAAACGTCGCGGTTGCGGTTCCCAGTCACCACGAGAACGTTGGCATTCTCCAGGCTTTCCGACTCGATCAAGGCTTGGGCCAAGTTTTCGGCCGTCGCCTTCTTTGGCACTAAGTCGACTTGCAAGTGATGACGATTCAGTTCCTCGGCGGTCGCTTTGCCCACGCAGGCGATGCGAGCGGGACCCAAGCAACGCAAATCCTGGAAGCCTCGAAAAAACAGGGTCAAAAATTCCCTCACTCCGTTGATGCTCGTGAAAACAATCCATTCGTAGGTACCAAGGCCGGCAAAAACTTCACTGGCTATCTCCTTGTTGACTTCCGGAACGACGTTCAAAAGCGGCAACTCCACGATCTCCGCTCCGACTTGTTCCAACAAGGCCTTGAGTTCGGCGGATTGGGCTCGAGCCCGAGTCACGGCAATTTTCTTACCGAAAAGAGGACGTGAGGAAAACCAGTCTCTTTCGGAAGCCAAGCCTACGACGGCTCCCACGAACACGATAGCCGGCGCAACCAATCCCGCTTCGTTCACTTGGGCAAGAAGAGAACCCAGGGTGGAGACGACTTTTCGCTGCCGCTCCAGAGTACCTTGAGAAACGACGGCAGCGGGTGTGTCTGGACACATACCCCCTTTTTCCAATTCTTTCAGGATACTCTCCAGCTTACCTATTCCCATGTAGATGCAGAGAGTCCCACCGGTAGTGGCAAACTTCTGGAAATCCACTCGCAAGGCCTCCTTTGCAACGTCCTCGTGTCCAGTCAGAAAGGAAACGGAAGAACCATGCTCGCGATGAGTCAATGGGATCTCGGCGTAAGCGGCGCAAGCCAAGGCCGCGGTTACGCCCGGGACGATTTCGTATGGTATGCCGGACTCTCGAAGGATCGTCATTTCCTCTCCACCGCGACCAAACACGAAAGGATCTCCTCCCTTCAACCGTACCACGCGCTTACCCGCCCGCGCCTCCTTGACGAGTATTGCGGCGATCTCCTCCTGCGGCATCGCATGGCGTCCCGGCGCCTTGCCGACGTCGATCAATTCGCAGTCGGAGCCAGCGCGTTCAAGCAAGGAGGAATTAACGAGGTTGTCGAAAAGAAGAACTTCGCATGAAGCGACCAATTCGCAGGCTCGAACCGTGACCAACCCCAGGTCACCGGGACCAGCGCCTACTAAATGAACCTTGCCGGTTTCAGTCATGGCTCGAGCAAGGCGTCCATGGTCGCATTGATTGATTCCTTCATGGACAGGCCGTTCAAGTCAATCGAGCGCATGCCATGCTTCTCGTGATAGACCAATAATTCATTGCCTCGGCAATGAACCCCCATCGCGACGTGACATCCACCT
>CEVA01023321.1_pt1 | contig 12728 bp, 12 predicted proteins | sample 361521 | NCBI WGS metagenome assembly CEVA01 (sample SAMEA2622823, study PRJEB7988) | marine metagenome | isolation source: saline water (ENVO:00002010), including | reverse complement strand
TTCAATATTTTCTCCCCACATACCAAAAAGGTCATGAATTGTATTAGGCTCACGATAATCCCACTTGTTTCCATTCCAATAGAGCATTCGGCCACCTACACCATAAAGGAAAACATTATTTTCATCGAAACCAAATGCAGAATTTAAAGAATCATAACTTCCCGTATCTACTTGTTTCCATTCTTTACCATTAAATAATAGTACCACTCCCCCTATTCCAACCGCATAGATACAGTTTTCATGAGGGCCCCAGATACCCATTAATGGATTCGTATTATCTGTTCTTACTGGAAGCCATTCTTCACCATCCCAATGCTGCGGTACGCCATCTTTTCCAACAACATAGATATTGTTTTCTTGAAATGGCATTATGTCTAATAAATCTGGTTTGTCGCCTGTAAACATAAATTAATTTTATAAATTTTAAAAAAGAAGGGGTTTCCGGTTTTCACCAGAAACCCCTTTTAAATATCTTTTCTATTAATCTTCAGTTTGTTTCGGCTTGTTAAAATAGATATTTTCTAATTTAGGTAAGTTTTTATTATCTTTAAATAATGCTTGCACACCCTCGCCAATATCATTATGAATCAGTACTAATGTCTGTAGATTTTTTAAATTTGCTGAGTTTGCTAATGCCTTTGCACCATGATCACCTATTTCTGTTTCATATAAATCCATTAAAGTTACATTCATAAAGTTTTCTGAATCTGCTATTATTTCAGCTCCACGAGGCCCAATAGGATTATATGTTAAAGTAAGTTGAGTCAGATTTTTTAAGCTATCTGAATTAGCTAGGGCTTGTATCCCTTCTTCCTCAATAAAATTCCAATTAAGGTTTAACTCTTCTAGTTTTGCCAAATTCTTCGATTTAGCAATAGCAATTGCTCCTTCATCGCCCATTCCATTTCGATATAGAGACAGTTGTGTAAGGCGAGTTAATGTTTTTGATTCTGCTATTGCTTTTACTCCTTCATCGCCAAGTTTGTCTCCAATCCACAGTGAAACTAAATTTCCAAGGATATTAGATTTTGCAATGGCTTTAGCACCTTCAACTCCAACTTCATTATCACTTAAAATTAATTCTGATAAATTGAGCATGGTTTTAGATTTTGCAATTGCTATGGCTCCATTATCTGTCACTTTATTTTTAAAAAGATTCAATGCTGTTACAAACTTCATGTGTTCGCATTCAAGTAATGCATTGAGTCCTTTATCACCAATATCATTAAATTCTAGAAATACTGCGGTCACACCTTTGATCTTATCCGATTCCATGATTTTAATCAGATCATCATCATCCAACTCTTTTTCTCTAAGATCGAGTTCATTATTTTCTGAATTCAAACCTTGTTCTATAATTTTTTCTATATCTTTTACTTCATCATCAAGCATTGCAGCACTCCCTACTTTCCTGTTGACACCAGTAAAATTGATTAAGCACCTTATTTTATTTAAGTTAAATCTCTTGTAAAGCCTAAAATAGCTTTTTTGGCTACCAATGCCAATTTAGGACTCCAAATTTAGGTCAAATGACAAATCTAAAGATGAGAAATGGATTAACAATTAGAGCTTTTAATTTTTATTTCAATTATATTATATTTACGCATTGCATTAATAGGACTCGATTTATTACTAAAAATACTTATAAAATTTAAGGAAGCATGAATGGTTCAAAAAATAGATGAAATTTCAGAGCAAGTTGCTCAGGCAAGTGGCTTTATACCACTTCTTCTCCAAGAACTTAATCAAGTTATGGTCGGTCAAAAATATTTAACTGAAAGACTGATTTTAGGTTTATTACTAGGAGAGCATATTCTTCTTGAGGGGGTTCCTGGCTTAGCGAAAACAACCTCGGTAAAAACACTAGCACAAGCAGTAAAAGTAAATTTTAAACGCATCCAATTTACTCCTGATTTGCTTCCCGCTGATTTATTAGGTACTCAGGTTTATCAGCCTAAAACTGGAGAGTTTGACATAAAAAAAGGACCACTATTTTCCAATATTATTTTAGCGGATGAAATCAATCGTGCTCCTGCCAAGGTTCAAAGTGCATTACTGGAGGCCATGCAGGAAAGACAGATAACCATAGCCGGAAATACTTTTGATTTAGGTGATCACTTCATGGTGATCGCAACACAGAATCCTATTGAGCAGGAAGGAACGTATCCACTTCCTGAAGCTCAGGTCGATCGATTTATGCTCAAACTTAGGATAGATTACCCTTCCAAAGATGAAGAAAAATTAATCATGCAGCGAATGTCCAATATTAATGAATCATACACCGTGAAATCCGTGGTTAATCCTGAAGAAATATTAAAAGCTCGAAGCGTAATTGATTCAATCTATATTGATGAAAATCTACAAGATTATATTATTAATCTTGTTTCTGCTACAAGAGATCCCAAGGCTAATCAATTAACATCCTATGCTGGAATGATCCAATTCGGAGCCTCTCCACGGGCCTCAATATTCCTTAATCGAGCGGCAAAGGCTTATGCGTTTTTACAGAGACGAGGATATGTTGTGCCTCATGATATAAAAACTATTGGAATGGACATTCTTAGGCATCGAATTATTCTTACCTATGAGGCGGAAGCGGAAAATATAACTTCAGATGATATATTAAAAACTCTGTTTGATACAATTGAAGTTCCATAACAAATGATGCTCCACTCATTTATAAAAAATATAAAAAACTGGTTTTACTTGCCAGCAACCCCTCCTAGAAATGAAAATCAACTATCGTCCGAATTACTTCAACAAATCAAAAGTATCCAGGTAAAAACAAATTACATGGTTAATGACATAATGGCTGGCGAATATGTTTCGGCTTTTAAAGGACGCGGTATGGAATTTAGTGAAGTCCGAGAATATCTACCCGGTGATGATGTAAGATTGATAGACTGGAATGTAACAGCGCGTATGAATCAACCTTTCATCAAGGAATTCATAGAAGAAAGAGAACTTACCTTGATGCTCCTTGTTGATGTGAGTTCTTCTGGAAGCTTTGGTTCAGGCAATAAATTAAAAAATGAAATTGCAGCAGAAGTAGCATCAATACTTGCATTTGCTGCCATAAAAAATAATGACAAAATAGGATTAATTATTTTCTCAGATAAAATTGAACATCACATACCTCCCAATAAAGGAAAAGCTCATATATGGAATATAATTCGTACTATTTTAAGTTTCAAACCTGAAGGTAAAGGTACAAATCTGGCTCTTCCTTTGGAATATTTAATTAAGATTCAAAAAAAGAAGGCAACCACGTTTTTAATTTCTGATTTTCAAGATTCTAATTATGAACAAAAACTTAAACTTGCTAATCAAAAATTTGACATTATTGCAATAAATATAATTGATCCGCATGAAGAAATACTACCGAATGTGGGTATGGTTTTTCTCGAGGACTCAGAAACAGGAAAAACTTTATTGGTGGATACCCATAACCCAAAATTAATTCAGGAACACCAAAAAATTTCCTCACAAGTAAGACAAGATAGAAAAAGATATTTTAACTCTATCGGAATAGACTCTATTGAAATTCACACTAATAAATCTTTAACAGATCCTATTATTAAATATTTTAAATTAAGAGAAAAAAAACACTAATATGGAAGAACCTAATATTCCTGATGCTGGCGTCAGTCGCAAACTAAAGGTCACTGTATATATTTTAACATTCGCCACACTTTTAGCATTCGCGGTATTTATTACACAATTAATTAAAAAATACTCCGCTCCAAAGAATCAGGAAATAAATTTAATTGACGCAAGAATATTTGAGCTCAACAAAACAGGAGAAAGATTACAACAGTTTGGATATTATGAACAGGCTATAGATCAATATGTTGCAATTTGGGAATTAAATACAACCAATCCATCATCAAGATCCGAAGCCGCCTTTAATGCTGGCAAACTCTATTTAAAACTAGATGATTGTAAAAATTCTTTAATTTGGCTTTTTCGCGCAGAGGCCGCAAATCCTGATGCAAGCAATAAGATAAAACCTCTTATCAATAACTGCGCTAAAAAAGAACAATAAAAGATGGACTTCTACAAATCCATGTCAAAAACCTTTATTGTTTTGGGTTTTGTTTTTTTACTTAATTTGACTGATCAAGAATTCGCCTGGGGTAAAGCGTCAGGTCCTGTCAATATTGAAGCTCAAATCGATAATCTTAAACCAAGCTTAGGAGATATAGTTAATTATTCAATAAAAATTTTACATGATCCAGATATTGTTTTACGGATGCCTGAATACAAAATTCCTGAGGGTTTGGAAAAAATTGATAGCGGTAATCTTATACCTATTAAAAAAAAGCAGCAAATTACTCAAAAGTTTTGGTTAAAGCTGCGAGTGGACAAAACCGGCCCCATCACATTTCCTTCAACTCCAGTTTGGTTTGATACCCCTGATCAAAACAAAAAAATAATTCCTGGAAAAATAATGGCCCCCGAAATTAACATAGTGGTTCAATCATTATTGAAACTTGAAGGGAATAATCCAAGTTTAAGAGATATAAAACCTATTATTAAAATAAAAACTCCTTGGACTTATTATCTTTGGAGAGGTGTTTTGATTTTATGTGTACTAGCTTTAATCTATTATATATGGAATAAATGGAAGATAAAATCTGATGTTAAACCAGAAGAAACATTAGTTCTCAGTGCCGAAGAGCAAGCTATTAAAGAGTTAAAAATTCTTGAAAAGCGAGATTGGATGAAATCAGGACGTGTAAGGGACCATTTTTTTGAGCTCTCAGAAATATTTCGCAGATATCTAGAAAATCGCTATTTATTCCCTGCTCAAGAATGGACGTCAGAGGAAATAGTTTATCATTTCAAAAGTTTTTCGGACTTGAGTGACAACCAAAAACTTAAAGTAAGGTCTATTTTATATGATAGCGATAAGATTAAATTTGCCAAAGCAAATATGGAAAACTGTTATGATCTTATTGAACCTGTCACTCAATTCATAAAAGAAAACATTCCAAGTCAAGTTACTACGGAACAAACATAGTCTAAACTGAAAATTTTGTGATGTTTTTTAAATTTCAAGATCCTTGGTTCTTAATATTATTTCTGATAATTCCTTATCTTTTATGGCAAAAAAAAGAACAACTAGCTATCAGTTATTCTTCCTTGAAAGTATTGCAAAATATTCGTTCCATGCAGGTTAGTTTTCTTTCAAATATTCCTTTAATCTTACGCCTTTTTACAATATCTCTTTTTATTTTAGCTTTAGCACGCCCGCAAGAAGGTCAAAAAAAAACAGAAATATTATCTATGGGCGTTGACATAATGCTGGCTTTGGATACATCGGGAAGCATGCAGGCTCTTGATTTTATCAAAAATGAAAAAAGAGATACACGTCTTGCGATGGTTAAAGATGTAGTATCTAAATTCATTGAAAACAGACCCAACGACCGAATGGGTATGGTGGTATTTGGTTCTGAAGCATACACCCAATGCCCTCTAACACTGGACCAAAACATTCTACAATCATTTCTAAGCAAGCTTGATATTGGAATGGCAGGGGATTCTACAGCTATTGGATCTGCAATCGGCATTGCTGTTAAAAGATTAAAAGATTTAAAATCTCAATCCAAGTTAATTATTCTTTTAACGGATGGTCGTAATAATGCTGGTAATCTTGCACCCTTGCAAGCAGCGCAAACCGCTAAAGCTTTTGGCATCAAAATCCATACTGTTGGGATTGGAACACGTGGTAAAGCTCCTTTTCTAGTAAATTCTGTTTTCGGACAACGCTATGTTTACCAAGAGGTCGATATAGATGAAGAAACATTAAAAGAAATATCCAAAATTACAGGAGGACAATATTTTCGAGCTACAAACCTTGAATCTCTCAAATCTATTTACAAACAAATTGATCAAATGGAAAAATCTGAGGTTAAGGTAATAGACCATTCTGAATATACCGAGTTATTCCATTTTTTTATTATTCCGGCTATTTTTCTCTTACTTTTTGAAAATATTTTATCCAATTCTCTATTAAGGAGGATACCTTGAAATGAGATTTGGAGATTCGTCTAATTTTTTTTTATTATGGGCTTTAGTTCCATTTATTTTTTTCCAGATATGGGCTAACCGTAAAAAATATGATCTTATTATCCGATTTTGTGGTCAAAATTTATTTTCAAAATTGGTGGCTCCCAATTTTAAGGAACTTTTAAAAAGGAAAGCTATATTCAAAACTCTTACTTTTTTATTCCTACTGCTAGCATTAACTCGACCACAATGGGGTTACCAATGGGAAGATTTAAAGCAAGAAGGAGTCGATATTGTAATTGCCTTGGATGTATCAAGAAGTATGCTCGCAGAAGATATAAAGCCAAACCGCCTGGAAAGGGCAAAGCGTAAAATCTCTGATCTGTTGAACATGCTAAAAGGAGATAGGGTTGGTTTAGTAGCATTTGCAGGTACATCATTTATCCAATGCCCACTCACGCTCGACTATGCTGCTGCCCGTATTTTTTTAAATGCAATTGACACATCCCTCATTCCTGTTCAAGGAACTGATCTTGGTGAAGCATTGCGAAAATCTATCAAAGCCTTTAGAACCAAAGAAAATAAATCGAAAGCTATCATTTTAATTACAGATGGGGAAGATCAATCCGGCCAAGCAATGGAAGCCGCTAATGAAGCAAAAAAAGTGGGTGTTAAAGTTTTTACCATTGGAATTGGAAAAGAAATTGGGGCTCCATTACCAAATCCAGATACTACAGGCGGTTTTTTAAAAAATGAAAGTGGTGAAGTTATTCTTACCAAACTTGAAGAAACAACTCTACAGCAGATTTCGCTAAAAACAGGAGGAAGTTATGTGAGATCCGTAACGGGAGATATAGATCTCAAAACTATTTATAGCGATCAAATAAATAAAAATTTGGATAAAAATAAATTTAAATATGAACGCAGAAAGATATGGCAAGAACGATTTCAGTGGTGCATTTTTCTTGCCCTTATATTTTTGTTATGTGAATCCGTTTTAGGGACTAGAAAAAATGAATTAAATAATTAAAAAATGGTCTGCATTTAATTTCATTATTTTGGTATTATGTAAAGCATAGATAGCTTACTTGACAAAACTTATTTTGGATTTTATTCAGATAAAGTAAATTTTAAAAACAGTCTTCTTAGAAAAATCGTATTGAAAGGAAAAAATTATGCAAAATAGTCCCCGAACCATGAGCATAGATGCTATAGCAGCAGAGCAACAGCGTTTTATGGTGCGTGTCTATAATTGGATGGCGGCTGGCCTGGGAATTACGGGTTTTATGGCCTACTATGTGGCAAATACGCCTGCATTTTTTAATATTGTAATGGGGAATCCTGTTATTCCTATTGTTCTTATGATTGCACAAATTGGCCTAGTTTTCTGGCTAGCCTCTAGGGTTATGCAAATGAGTGTAAGTCAAGCAACAGGTGTATTTTTCCTTTATGCTGGGTTAACTGGATTGACCTTTTCTACTTTATTCGTTGTTTATACTGCCGCATCTATCACAACGACATTTATGGTAACAGCAGGCACATTTGGAGCAATGAGTTTGTACGGCTATACAACCAAAAAAGATCTTACCTCTTTTGGTAGTTTTTTGTTTATGGGTTTAATAGGAATAATTATTGCTTCATTGGTAAATATATTCATGCAAAGTCAAATGATGCATATGATTATAACTTATGCAGGTGTTTTAATTTTCGTAGGATTAACAGCTTACGATACCCAAAAAATAAAAGAAATGAACATTCTAGGAAATGAAGGTACCGACGAAGATACAAAAGAGGCCATTCGAGGAGCTCTCACACTATACCTTGATTTCATAAATCTCTTTCTGATGCTCCTAAGACTTATGGGAGACAGAAGATAACCACATTTTTTACCCAAACACAGGGTTCCCGCTTCGGCGGGAATCCATAAAAACTTCTTTAAAATTATGGATTGCAAACTTCGAGAAAAAACAATACTCGTTGTTGGCCTTCTTGTTTATTTTTCAGTTTTCCCCGTATACGCCGACCAGACAGATTCCGATATTCAACAAGGCCTAAAACAATACGAAAAAGGTCAATATCAAGAAGCGGAACAAAACTTTAAACAAGCGTTGTCCATTAGACCTGATGACCATCGAATTGACTATAACTTGGGGAGTTCACAATATAAGCAAGGTAAATACTTAGAAGCATTCCAAGACTACACTCAAGCTGCCAAACAAGATACAAATCCTCAAATGAAAATAAATTCTTTATATAATTCTGGGAATGCCCTATTTAAGCTAGGAAAACTAGAGGAAGCTGAAGCAATATATAAAAAAGTGCTTACTTTAGATCCTTCTGATTTGGATGCAAAATTCAACCTTGAATACGTTCGCGAACAATTAAAAAAGAAAAATAAAGAGAATAAAGAAGGTAATAAAAATGAGTCTAAAAACCAAAATGAAAAGAAATCTAAAGATCAAAAAAAGCAAAATGGCGAAAAAAAATCTCAGTTGAATGAGAATTCCCCACCACAAAATGAACCTCAGGAAAAAAACAAAAGAAAAACCAATACAAATCCCCAGGAGTTAAATGAGGGACAGGCAGAGAAATTATTAAAGAACCTTTCTGAAGATTTAAAAAATATTAGCCGTATGCAAGCGGCCAAAGATAAATCAAGAAAAGCTTATCAAGGCAATCAATGGTAAAAGATGGTACGAATCAGATCCTCAAATAGATTTATATTTATTGCAATGATAGCTTTCATTGGATTAGCTCTGCCTGCATGGGGTGAGAATATACAGGTGTTAGCTACTGTGGATCGAAATGAGATCACCTTAGAGGACAGTCTGCAATTATCTATCATTATTAAAGGAAATCAGAATACAACGCACCTAGAGTTGCCGTCATTACCGGATTTTCGCATATCACCTTCAGGTACTTCAAAATCGACTCAGATAATTAATATGAAACGAAGCACGTCCATAACCCATAATTATCGTCTGACTCCTACGAAAATCGGTCAATTTAAGATTGGTCCAACTCATGTAAGGACAGATGGAAAAACCTTCATAACTCAACCAATTATTATCGAGGTAAAAAAACCTACGGAACCCATCCAATCCGGCAGTAGGCCTGTGTTTGTAGAATCCACTATCTCCAAAAAGGAAGCCTTTGTTGGAGAACAATTAATCTATTCATTTAAGGTATTTCACCGTGTGGAAGCCAAAAATTTTGATTTAAATATGCCATTTGGTGCTTCTTATTTTCAAAAAGAAGATCTAGGAAAAGCCAAAATTTATCAGAGTGTGATAAATGGTATTCATTACGATGTCCAGGAAGTATCTGTGGCGTTGTTTCCAATTAAGCCGGGCAATGCAGAAATCCCAACAGCAAGTCTTGAATTTGATATTTATCATCGCACACAAAACCGTTTAAATCAGGGTCCTTTTGGACAATTCTTTAATGATCCTTTTTTTAATCAATCAACTCGCGCAGAACATAAAATTTTAAGAACTAAACCTATAAATATAGATATATTGGCGCTGCCGAAAGATGGGAAACCCAAAAATTTTAATAATACGATTGGTGAATTTAAAATGGTTGCAACCATAGGTAAAACCGAATTAGAAGTAGGTGACACAACCACTTTGACTATCACCGTTTCTGGAAGGGGAAATGTTAGAGGAATTTCTTTACCAGAACCCGACCTAAAAAATTCATTTAAAATATATCGTGACCAACCAGAGACTCATCAAACCGTAGTAGGAAACCAGATTGTCGGTAAAAAAATATTTAAATTTGCATTGGTTCCATTGAAATCAGGTTTGATAAATTTACCTTCTTTCACCCTATCCTATTTTAATCCTATACTCAAAGATTACCATCAACTAAAAACTCAACCGATTAGAATAAATATCAAGCCATCAACAACACAAGAGAAATTAAATTTGGTAACGTCTAATCTTCTTGAAAATAAGTCTATAAAGCCAGAAATTGAAACTTTAGCAGAAGACATACTACCATTACATACGCAACTAGATGATTTTAATAATATAAAAACTGAATTTAATTCTACAACTATTTTCGGATTTGTTTCCCCAGTTTTTATATTTATTATCTCAGCCCTTTTAATAAAACGAAAAAATCGTCTGACAACCGATTTAGCTTTTTACAGAAATCAAAATGCATATAAAAAGGCTTCTATTAAGCTCAAGGCCTTGATTAATTCACAAAATAAAGATTCCAGAATATTTGCAAGTGAGTTGTCTGAAATTTTTCGGGAATATATAGGTGACAAATTAAATATGGAAGGTAAAGCTATTACCGCCAAAGAAGTAGACGATAAATTAAAAGGTTCAAACTTCAAAATAAACCAATCAGAAAATATAAGAATACTATTAGAGCAATTTGAAGCTTTGCAATTTGCCCCCAATGCGACTGGAAATAATGACGAATTATTGAATGAATCACAAAGTTTAATTGAGAATTTGGAGAAACAATTTTGAATAAATACATCATTAAATTTGTGATTTTGATTATTGTAATATTTCAATCTCCTTTAGGATATGCAAAAGATTTTATTGCCGAAGTGGCCAGAGCTAACGACCTCTATGCAAAAAATAAATATCAGGAAGCAGCTGATACTTATGAGTCCATTCGCAAAAAGGGTCTAATTAATGGTTATCTCTACTATAATTTAGGAAACACTTATATTCGTCTCGGTAAAACTGGTCCGGCAATTTTAAATTATATTCGAGCATATAATTTTATTCCTAGAGATGAAAATTTGCAGGCCAACTTGAATTATGCCATCCAACAAACACAAGATAAAATTCCTTTGCCGGATCAAGGTAAAATATTGACTTTGTTTTTTTGGGTTAATGACTTGAGTTTAGGCGAGCTTATTAAACTCACAATGATAATAAACCTGCTTTTCTGGTTAATTTTGATTGCATGGTTCTACTATCGCTCTAATACCTTTAAATTATTTCGAAATCTATTCTTACTTGTATTATTTTTTTCAATTTCCTCATTATTTATCAAATTAGAAGCTCAATCGAACTCTATAACAGGCGTGATTATGACCAAAAAGGTATCAGTAAAATCAAGTCATGATCTAACTAACAAGACCCTTTTCGAATTACATGAAGGCACACTTGTCAAGGTAATCAATAAACACAAAAATTGGTATGAGATCCGTTTGAACGAAAACCAAAAAGGATGGGTCCCTATGAATTCCTTAGGCACTTAATTTTAAGATTGCTTTGTAATTTTAATCCTACGGTAAGCTTTAAGATTAAATTAATCTTAATATGGACTTCTTTCTACTGGTGTGATCTCTCCATATTCAACTATTTTTGAAATTGCGCTTGGTATTTCTTTTTTCTTCCCTAACAATTGAATCCTTTCTCGCATTTTTTTTATTTTTTCTTCCCAATTTTTATCTTCAGCAATATTGTTTTCTTTAAAAACCTTTACCGCTTTTGCTATTTTTTTTCTCATAGCAGTTCTCTTTGCTGACTCAATTTCTTGAATTCGGGTTCTTTGAGTTTTGATTAAATAATCATTTACAACTTCTTCGTTTAACTTAATTTTTTTATAACCTTTTATCAATTGTTTGATTATTTTTCTCTTATTTTCAGGTGAGGTTTTTATATTAAAATTCCAATCAAGATTGTCGATAGCTAGTTTTGCTCGGGCCGTACCATATTTATACTCTCTTTCTTCATTAACATTTATTATTAGAATACTTGCCTTATTTGCAGATACTGCATAGCTATCAATATCAGAGTATCCATAATATCGGTAAATTGATTTTAACTCACTAATTACCAAGTCCATAATATGGGGGTCCATTATTAAACCATTACCAAGTTCAAAATGTTCCTCCATAAAATATTTATCTATCAGAGTATTTCCCTTTACCTTAATGGTTTTAATATAACTATCATTGGCCATCGATATTTGAAAAGAACTTAATAAAAATATTATTAAAAAAATAAATCCTATCTTTGCTCGAGTGATTTGAAATTTGAAATTTTGGAATTTTTTCATTATCAGAAAATATTTACATTAATTCAGATTAATAACTTAATTTATATTAATTAAAAATAACTGGGGTACTCTGCTTAACGGCAACGATTGGATATACTTTAAATCAATTATCTCAGCTAGCACCTATATTTAGCATAAAGCAGTTATTTCAAACCAAAACCTTTTTGCAAAAACAAGTAATTGCTATAGCTTGTTATATTAATTTTTGTTTTTTAAAAAAATTTAAAGAATCTTCGATTATCCAGTCAATAGTTGACAACAAACCATGGTCACTATCAACTTCTGTTAAATGGCACCAAGGGTGCGAAGCAACAAAGTTTCGTGATTCCTGAATATCTACCGTATCATCATGCAAACCATGTACTATTTTTGTTGGTATAACTTTATTTAATGGTAAGGTTTGCCAGGTTTCTGCATCTCGAAATAAATTAGTATTTAATAAAACTTCTTTGTTGTAACCATAATGATATACAGAAATTAATGATTCCGTATTATTTGATAGTTTTAGCTTATTCTTCCAACGATTTAAAAAATTAAATCCAGGGGCCATTAAATACATTGCTTTGACCGAATTTCTAGCTTGTGCTGCCAGACAAGCTAAATACCCACCCATACTGCTTCCAATTATCCCGTACTTTTCTTTATTGTTGTTATCTAATATGGATTGTATAAGTTTAATC
>CEVA01082667.1_pt1 | contig 12733 bp, 9 predicted proteins | sample 361521 | NCBI WGS metagenome assembly CEVA01 (sample SAMEA2622823, study PRJEB7988) | marine metagenome | isolation source: saline water (ENVO:00002010), including | reverse complement strand
CAGCGCCGCGACCTGGCCCTGGTCACACTCAAGGCCGGCCACCCCGACCGGGCACTGGGAATGCTACAGAGCTGTGCCAAAACCGCACCCAGCGATGACCTGGTTGTCCTGGAGAAACTGATCGACCAGGCCCGGGTGGCTTTAGCCGCGTGGAATTGAGAGACCCGCAGCCTTCCGGCCCACTCCCGCCAGCCGCTAGGCTGCTCCCTGATGGCCGAGTGGCGGAACTGGCAGACGCACGGGACTTAAAATCCTGTATCTCGAAAGAGGTGTGTGGGTTCGAATCCCACCTCGGCCACTGTTGTTTCGCTTCACCGACGAATTCCACTCGACCGCCGTTAAACTGAAAGACCAGAGCCGGGTCATTCGCTCGGAAAGGCGGGCAAGAGAGTCAACGTGGGCACAAAGACACGACTGGCGATTGTCGCGGCGCTGGTCGCTACAGTCACCGTTCTGGTGTTCGGGTTGTGGTGGCCCGAACCCGTCGGCAAGCCGCGGGAAGCCGACGGCGGTCCCGGCGACTCGCTCCCGCTGACACCACCGGCGGCCACACGGTTCCTCAACACCCAGACCCAGTACGTCGGCAGTCAGGCCTGCCGCGAGTGCCACCAGGACGAGACCGACTCGTTTGCCGACTCGGGCATGTCCCGGTCGATGCGGACGGTCGATCTCGACTCTGAACCTCCCGACGCCTCGTTCCCGCACACGGCCTCCGAGCGACTTCTGCGATCAACTCGTCGGGACGGCAAGTTGTGGCACCGAGAGGAAATCACCGGGGATTCACAGCCGTGGGTCGTCGGCGAACACGAGATCAAGTACATCGTCGGATCCGGAGTCCACTTCACGATGTACCTCTGTGAAATCGATGGCTTCCTCGTCGAATCCCCACTGACCTGGTACGTCGCCAAGCCCGAGTGGGCCATGTCACCCGGTTACGATTCGCCACACCACCTCGGCTTCCAGCGTGAAGCCACCGCGGGCTGCCTGTTCTGCCACGCCGGAAGGGCCACGGCCATCGACAACAGCTATCACCGTATCCGAGTCGACGAACTGGCGATCGGCTGTGAACGCTGCCACGGGCCCGGGTCTCTTCACATCGCCAGGCACAGTGGTGGGACATCGGCCGACGGGACGGACGAGGACGGGACGGGGTTCGACAGAACGATCGTCAATCCCGCCCGACTGGACCGGGATCGCGCCGAGGCGGTCTGTCATCAGTGTCATCTCCAGTCCCGGGCCTACGTCGATCCGCGCGGCCGGAGCCTGGCCGACTACCGTCCCGGACAGGCGATTGAGGATTTTCAGCACTATTACCGTTCGACCGATCCCCGTCAGCAGATGAAGGTCGTGGGCCACTCCGAACAGTTGATGCTGAGCCGCTGTTACAAGTCGTCCAACTCGCTGACATGCATCACCTGCCACAATCCTCATGCGACGCCTGCCGTCGCCGATCGTCCCGCTCACTACCGACAGCTCTGCCAGAACTGTCACGGTGCAGACGACGCGAGCCGGTGCACCGCCGATGAAAACAAGCGGCAGCAGACACGTCCGGCCGACAACTGCATCACCTGTCACATGCCGACGATTCCGACCAAGACCCTGCACACCGCGGTCACACACCATCGCATCGGTCTCCACGGCGACAGTGCCCCAGGAACCGTTCGCAGACAATCCGGACGGCCGGACGGCGACGCGCTCGAACCGCTGCACGACCTCTCGGGCTACCACCAACTCGACCGCCAACGTTCACTCGGCCTGGCCACGCTGAAACGCGTCTTCCAGTTGGGAATCGGTTCGGGTCCCCGATCACAACAGCTGTGGGATCGTTCCGAGACCCTGTTGCTGCAGGTCCACAAGGATGGGCTGTCCGACCCGGATGTCGAAGCCACGTTGGCCCAGTTGCTGTTTGCCACCAACCCCAACCAGGCGGTCCGCCACGCCGAAGCAGCACTCAAGAACCCCACGATCAAGGTCGAATCGCGACTCAACGCCCTGTATGCCCTGGCCAGTCACCACCACTCTCGGCGTCGGCCGGAAAAGTCGCTCGAGTACCTGGACCAGTTGATTCGCATCCGACGCAGTGCATTGGACTGGGAAATGCGAGGCCTGTGCCAATTGCAGCAACGAAAGCTCCCGGCGGCGATCCAGTCATTGGAGACGGCGGTCACGATCGATCCGGAACTGCTGCCGGCCCATGATCTTCTCGCCCGGCTGTACGACGATCTGGGCAAGAAGACCGAATCGGCACGTCACCGTCGGCGGATCCGTCGACTCCAGGCGATCTTCCGTAGCCGTCGGCGGTAGTTGCCAGAAGATCTTCTTGCGCCGCACCTCCATCGGTACGTCCGTCTTCATTCCGGGCGAGCCGAGGGGCCGCGATCGTGCTCCGGTGGTCGACACCACGCCCGCTGCCGATCGCCGAAGACCAGGAACCTGTTAGACTGGCGACTGGTTTCCTCCACCACTTCCAGGCGCCTCGATGCCGGAATTCTCCATCGAGTCGATCGACTTCGGTTCGCCGTGGGCGCTGCTGGTGATTGCGGTGGCAGCCATCATCCAGGACGACTTGACTTGCCTGGTCGTCGGATCAGCAGTGGCTGCCGGCGAAGTCGAGCCGCTGCCAGCCGCAGCCGCATGCCTGATCGGCATCTCCCTGGGTGACGTCGGCTGGTTCATCTCGGCAAGACTCATCGGCCGGAAAGTCCTCACGCTGTGGCCCTTCCGTGTGATTGTCTCGGAGGAAAAAATCCGGAAAGGACGTGAGCATTTCGAACGCATGGGAGGAGGGGCCCTGTTCGCGAGCCGATTTCTGCCGGTCCTGAGAACCCCGCTTCAGGTCGTTTCGGGAATGCTCGGTGGCCCGATCCTGTCGGGGTGCGGCGTGCTGCTGGTCGCCGGAATGATCTACGTGACCCTGTTCATCGGGACCGGAACTGCGGTGGGACAGTCCGAGACTGTCCGTGGATTTTATGATCACTATGGAGCGATGGGCCTGGTGGTGATTCCCCTGGGAATCTGGGCGACTGCGGCCCTTGTGCGATCGGTGATGGCGAAGCGAGCAAAAGCTGGAAAAGAGGGCTGAGAGGCGGTCGCATTGCCCCCGTCAACGGGGTCTCTCCGGAACACACTCGGACCTCAATCACCGGGACAGCGTCGACGCAAAACGCTCGTATTCGGCCTGGCAGTCAGCGGCACTCTCGAACTTCTTCCAGACCAGTCGGCCACGAAATCCGTATCGCCGCCCGGACTCCACTCTCCGGATCACGTACTGGAAGTCCCATGCCGGTCGACGTGATTCCGGCTTAACCTGGAAGCGGTACATCGCGAACCGGATCTCGTCCTCCTCTCCCCTCATCCGGTCGAACATCAGGATCAACACCATTCCCTGGTCGGCCCGGGCGTAATAAAACGGCTTGGTGAAACGGGGATAGTCGTAGCTCACCACGCTCCAGGGTGACTTGTGGTTGTCGTCAATCGGCAACCGCTTCGAATCACGACTGCGGTAAACGCCCCCATGACGGTGCAGGTAATCCGTCTGGGGTGCTTCCACCGAGATCCACTCTTCCCGGGCGTCCGGGCCGGTGACACCTCGAAAGTGCATGTCGATGTCGGTCAACGGGTTCATGTAGTTGGCCCAGAACAGCACCGCATACCCGTGCGTCCCGAACAACTCGGCATCACCGGGCGTACAGGCGAACCGGAAGTCGATCGCGTTGGGCGGAGCCAGGCTGAGTGTCATCGTGCTCTTCAGCTTCCACGGACTGTCCTCTGCCCGGCGAGTCCATTCGACGCCCGTCTCGTTGACCTGTTTCAATCGATAGGGTCCATGCCTCGGGCTGAAGTCGTTCGCCGGCCCTCGATGCCCGGCAAGGACGTGTTCGAAATTCAACGCCACGCGAAACGCGTCGTAATCGGGGGCATCTCGAAGGTTCACCAGGGAATGGATGCCACTCAAACGGTTGGGCGAGAACGTGTTGTCCCAGGCGGCGACACGCAGATCACCGGCTGTCAGTTCGAGCAGCTCGAAATCTCCACTTCCATCATCCTTGGCCACCTTCAACAGCGGCCGGGGAGGCGAGGTCCGGTGAACACCTGCAGCCAGCCCGGATTTCACTGTCGAACCCGATGCGAGTGAACGGTCGGCCCTTTCGTCGCGGCACCCAATGGCACCGACACCAACAACCATCATGGCGACGACCACACCCGAAACCGATTTCAGCGATCCAGGCATTGGCCGCATCATGGTTTTCGGTCCCGGACAACGGCCAGGCGACGAGACAACGGTTCCAGCAACATCAGCACCAGCCACACCACCAACGACACCAGGGAAACGACTGATCCTCGGCGGAAACTCTCGGACTCGTAGTAGACGCTGATCGTGTGTTCTCCGGCTGGACAGGGAACTGCTCGCATAAACATGTTGGCCGGGACCACTCGTTCAACAAGGCCGTCAACGGTCGCCTTCCAGTCGGGTGTCCAGGTATCACTGAACACCACCAGTCCGGCACGAGCCAGCTTGACACGCACCGTGACCCGATGGGCCTGTCGTTGGACCAACGTCACCGACTCGGAACCTCGAGCCGTATCGTCCCCGTCCGGCCGCGGCAGTTGTTCCTCGACGAAAGTGCCTCCCTCGAATCCCTGTTTGATCAACGGCCGCAGCCTCTCTTCCAGCGCCACCAGCAAATTTCTCTCCGACCCGGCTCGCTTCTCGAGACTCTCCAGAGAATCGACCTGGGTCCAATCGTGCACGATCACCACCCGCTGTCGGGCCGACGCGTTTTCGAACAGGTCGTAGACCTCGTCGCGATAAGTGAACACGCCCTCCTTGACCATCCGGTCACCGGCCAGGTCGACAGCGTAGGTCCGATGTGCCCCCCGGGGACAGACATAGTACCGGACTCCCAACAGATCGAAGAACTGCCGCTTGACCGGCCGCGGTGTGTCTGGACCGAAGGCAAACACGTGCTGCAGGAAAGGGGGCTGCCCGGAAATCGCGAACAGGAAACTGCTGAACCGGCCGGGAATCAGATCCTCGGCACCGCCGAGAGTGTGAAACCGATCGATCGCAAACCGGTTGAAGAGCCTCGAGGATTCGTCACACAGGCAGGCCAGGCGAAAGTCTCCGGTTTCCCCGGCCAGTGCCTCGGCCACCCGATGCGACGGCGCGGCCTTCTCGTCGACCTCCGAAGACTGCAGCCACGGTGACCCCATCACGAACAACTCGGCAGCCATCACCAACAGCAATCCCATCGTTCCAACCGCTGGTTGTCGCCGCCATCTCGAGTAACCCAGGGCCAGCGCGACAGCCACCACGGTCGAAGCGACCAGGACCATTTCCCGAGACAATTCCGCAAACCGCTCGAACTGAAGGTCCACCCGAGCGACCAATTCGCCGGCTCCATCCGAAGCCCTCACCAGGCTCAGCCACCAGTCGGGAGGTTCGATCTGTCCTATCCAACCGGCAACCCCGTAGATCAGGCCTGCCAGGCCCAGTCCCGAAGCGACGAACATCACCCGGGAACCGCCACGGCGTCTGGAAGCCCCCTGCACCGCATCGCAACCCAGGGCCGCCATCACGGCCACGGAGAACAGCAGGAACAGCCTCAGGACGATCGGGCGACGGAACAGATTGAAGCCGGGAACGTAGAGATAGCAAACCGTATAGACCACGCCTCCCAGGCAATACGAGGCCAGGCCCAACGTGATGACCGTCCACCACACCGCGTCCTTGCGGTGGCGACTGAACACCCCGCAGGCGGCCAGCACCAGGGCGACCACGCCGCTGTGAAACATCGCGTTCCAGTTCTGCAGATCGCCCCAGTAGGTTCCCTTGAGAGGGTCACCCATCAGACCGGGCACGATCGCCCGCCCCCAGTGTGCCGGCGGAATCGAGTGCGTTTCGGCCACCTCCAGAGACAGTTCGCCGCGGTGAGCCTGCTCCATGAACTCGATCGCCGGCCACAACACCGCCATCACCAGCCCCAAGGCCAGCAACGCCGATGCGACGGCCCCGGCCAGGCGGCCCAGGTTGGCTCGTGAAAAGCGATCCGACCAGTCCATCGAGAACACCAGCAGGTAAATCGGAATCATCCATGCCATCACCAGGGTGAAGATGGGACACCCTGCCAGGAACTGCAGGGCCAGCAGGCCGGCCAGCCCGGCCAGACCTCCGGCACTCCGACGACGTGCCAACCGATCCAACTGCCACAGGATCCACGGCCACCAGGCGATCGCGTGGACGATCATCGCCTGCCCTTCGTGAAAGTGCACCAACCCGGTTCCGCCACCGATGAACACCATCGCCGCCACAGCGGAGGCCTCGGAGGAGCACCCCCGGCCACGGCAGTACAGCCACGTCCCCACGCCCGCCAGCAACGTGTGAGCGACGATCAACAGGCAGAAGGCCCGTTCGGTCGAGACCAGCAGGTGAATCCAGTTGGGCGGATACAGCACCCCCTGTTGGACACTGACCAGCAGGGGCACACCGCAGTCGGTGTACGGATTCCAGTGGGGAATCGTCCCTCGGCCAAGCATCTCAAAAGCCACGTCGGCCAATGGGTAGGCGAACAGGTAGAAATCACCATCCCGTTCTGCCGGAGCCACACCGTCGGCCGCAAACAGGTAGCGCCCGAACAATGCCAACCACAACCCCAGCGGGACCATCGCCACCAGCCAGTTGCGACGTGACTTCACAGCTTCATTCTCCCGCGGGCCGACCCGAGCACCATCAACTCATCCGTGGTGAGAATTCTTCGCACGGCATCCCGAACGACTCGGCCACCGCCTGGTTGGTCACCTTGCCCTCGTACACGTTGACCGCCTCGGCCAGGCCCGCGTCGGTGGCAACGGCCTCGGCCAGGCCGTCCGAGACAATCCGCCGGATGTAGGGAAACGTCACGTTGCACAGTGCGTAGGTGCTGGTCCGTCCGACCGCCCCGGGCATGTTGGTCACGCAGTAGTGCACAATCCCCCCCTCGATGTACGTCGGTTCCGAGTGGGTCGTCGGTCGAGCCGTTTCCACACAGCCCCCCTGGTCGATCGCCACGTCAATGATCACCGCTCCGGGCTTCATCCGGCCCAGGTCGTCGGCGGTGACAAGCCGGGGAGCCCGGGCTCCGGCGATCAAAACAGCCCCGATCACCAGGTCGGCCATCGCCAGTTGCTCACGAATGGTGTGCCGATCCGAAAACGTCGTGTTGACGTTGGCCGGCATGATGTCCTCCAGGTACCGCAACTGATCCACGTTGATGTCCAGGATCGTGACGTCGGCCTGGAATCCGGCAGCAATCCGGGCGGCGTTCTTGCCAACCACGCCACCACCGAGAATCGCGATGTGGGCCGGTGGCACACCGGGGACTCCGCCCAACAAGATCCCCCGCCCCTCCTGGGGACGTTCCAGGTACTTCGCCCCCTGCTGGATGCTCATCCGGCCCGCGACCTCGCTCATCGGGGTCAAACACGGCAGGTCTCCCCGCCGTCCCCGCAATGTCTCGTAGGCAATGGCCGTCGCTCCCGAATCGATCACCCCTCGGGTCAGCTGCTCGTCAGCTGCAAAGTGGAAGTACGTCATCAACAACTGGCCGGGTCGCAACTGTACGATCTCCGGAGGCTGCGGCTCCTTGACCTTGATCACCATCCCCGCCTCGGCCCAGACCTGCTCGGCGGACTCGACAATCTCGGCCCCGCACGCCAGGTACTCGTCATCGGGAATTCCGCTGCCCTGCCCGGCCCCCGTCTCGACCAACACCCGGTGCCCACCCTGCACCAACTCCTCGACTCCCACCGGCAGCATCGCCACGCGGTATTCGTCCTGCTTGATCTCTCGCGGCACGCCCACGATCATGACGATCCTCCCTCCTCCTCCTGCCCTTTTGGCCATCAAACACCAGTTGCCACCCCGCGACAAGGTGGCTTGAATGTTCGCGATGCAACCGCCCCCCGAATTGCCCTCTGCCTCGCCCGAATTCACTTCGGTCGAAACCGACGCCGCGGCCGAGTTGATCCGGCTGGCGCTGGCCGAGGATCTCGGTGATGACGGAGATCGGACCGGTGAAGCCCTCATCGACCAAGAGGCCAGGGGACGGGTCGAGATTTGCAATCGGGCCGACGGCGTCGTCTGCGGACTGCCGGTGGTGGCGCAGTTGTTTGAGACTCTTGACGAGCGGGTGACCGTCACGACCTCCGCCCGGGACGGTCAAGCGGTCGGGGAGCCCGGTTGCCTGGCCACTCTTGACGGTCCGGTCCGCAGTCTCCTGGCCGGAGAGCGAACGGCACTGAACTTCCTCGGCCACCTCTCGGGGATCGCCACACAGGTGGCGGCCCACGTGGCCGTCGTCGCCGGAACCGGCACCCGGGTGCTCGACACCCGCAAGACGCTGCCCGGCTGGCGGAGACTGGCCAAGTACGCCGTCGCCTGCGGCGGTGGAACCAATCATCGCATGGGCTTGTTCGACGGCGTGCTGATCAAGGACAACCATCTGGCCGGCCGGGGCGATCCGCTCGCCGTCGCCTCGGCGGTCACCACCGCCCGGGACGCGGTTCCCGAGAGCCTGCCCGTGCAGGTCGAAGTCGACACGATCGAACAACTGACCGATGCTCTCCGGGCCGCCCCCGACATGGTGCTGCTGGACAACATGCCGCCCGAGGAACTGGCCCGGGCCGTGACGATTCGCGACGAGCGGGCCCCCGGCGTTCTGCTGGAGGCCTCCGGAGGCATCACGCTGGAATCGCTCGCCGAAGTCGCCGCCACCGGAGTCGACCGCGTCAGCATGGGTGCGCTGACGCACTCGGTCCCCAACTGGGACGTGGGCTTCGACTGGGTCGCCGGAACCGGCACACGCCCCTAGGCCAGCAATCCGGAAATGGGCTCGTCCTGGTAGACGTGATGCGGCCGGTCCTCGGAGTCGTACCAGGCTCCCGTGTGCGGGATGCCCAGCACGTCGTAGATCGTTGCCGCCATCGTTTCCGGCGTCTGCTTGGCTTCCTTCGGGTGTCCGCCGATCTTGTCACTGGCACCGATCACCGTGCCACCCCGAACGCCCCCGCCAGCAAAGAACACGCTCTGCACCGCACCCCAATGGTCGCGTCCGGGCAACTCATAGTGCTGAGGCAGGCCGAAGACCTTCGGCGTCCGACCGAATTCACCGGCCATCACGATCATCGTCGAATCCAGCAGGCCCCGATCATCAAGATCGGAGACCAGGCCGGCAACGGCCTGGTCCATCGGTGGCAGCAGGTTGTTCTTCAGGTGGGGGAAAGCGTTGCCGTGTGTGTCCCAGGTCTCGTTGCGGCCCATGTTCACCTGCACCAGGCCCACCCCGCACTCAACCAGTCGGCGTGCCAGCAAGCAGGAGGAACCGAAGAGATTGCGACCGTAGAGCGAACGGACCGGGTCGGGCTCGGTCGTGAGGTCAAACGCCTTGCGAACCCCGCTGGAGGACAGCAGGGAAATGGCACTGTCACGATACCGGTCGAGATCGGTGACCGAAGCGAGCCGATCGAGATGACTCTGCTGACGTTCGACGATTCCCAACAGGCGGGTACGGTCGTCAAGCCGCCTCTGCGTCACACCTTCGGCCAACGCCAGGTTCGGTGGCTGAAACTCGGTGCTGCCCACGTGCTGCACCGGCCGCCGCTGATGATCAAAGCAGTTCGGACAGGCACCAAACATCCGGCACTGAGGGGCCGCATTGATGATCCAGGGATCGTGACGTTCGCCCATCACGCCACCAAACTGGCCGGGAATTATCCGGCCACTGGCGTGGGTGATCATGTCGGGAATCACCGCGGCTCCGGGCAACTTGCTGCGGTCCCGCAGCAGGTAACCGACCTGCGAGACAATCGAGGGGTGATCGGTGGCCTGGGGCTTGTTGCCCGAAAAGCCTCGCGGGGTGTCGCTCCGCCCGGTCAGCATGATGTGGTGACCCAGCGAGTGGCCATTGGTCGAATGCGACAGGGAACGGACCACCGCCCACTTGTCACTGCAGTCGGCCAGCCGCGGCAGGTGCTCGCAGATCTGCAAACCGGGAGTCCGAGTCGAAACCGGATCGAACTCACCGCGGATGTTGTCCGGAGCGTCGGGCTTCATGTCGAAGCTGTCGTGCTGTCCCAGACCCCCGGAGAGGAACAGATAGATCACCGACTTGACTGGAGCTCGACGGTTCTGATCACGAGCCGCCTGGACATCAGCTTGCGTCAGCCCCATCAACCCGATCGAACCCGCCTGCAGCCACTGCCGCCGCGAGAGATGGGGATGGGAAATCGGTGAACCAACCGTACCAGTCATGGATCCGATCCTACCAAATTCCCGCCATTGATGACAAATCGACATTTTTTGGCTACCGGGAAACCGTGCGACCGGCCTTGACCCCTGTCGGACCATTCCAAGAATGGAACCGGACACGGGTGGCGACAGGCAGCCCCCGATCTTTGTTTTCGGCACACAGACGGCATCGACATCATGACGGGCTACACGGTCCACACCGGCTCCAACGACAATTTCCGCGAAGGCTGGGACCAGATCTTCAGCGGTGACAAGAAGAAAAAGACGTCCAAGGGGTCCAAGACCCGGGCGAAAAAGACGGCCTCGCCGAAAAAGAAAGCCGGTCGTTCGGCCAAGAAGAAACGATAGTCACCGGCATCGCGCCACGAGGACAGGACCCGTGCAGTCGTCGGTGGCGCGATTGGAACAGGCGGTTGCCGACGGACGGATCGATCCGGAAGTCGCCGAGCGGATTCGTCGCTGGCTGACCGATCCTGCGCTGGGCGAGTTTTCCGGGGCCGTCGCAGCACTGCTCGACGCCGACGACACCGACCAGTTGCTCCGGCTGTTCTGGGAAGACATCCCGTTCGGCACCGGGGGTCGGCGGGGAGTGATGGCCCCACTGGGGACCGCCACGATCAACTCGCGGACCATCGCCGAAAGTGCACATGGCCTGGCCCGCCATCTCCAGGACACCGGGCACACAGGCGGCCGCATCGCGGTCGCTCACGACACCCGAAACCGTTCGGTCGAGTTTGCCCGACTGGTGTCCACCACCTTCGCTGCCCACGGATTCGAGGTGCTCGAGTTCGACGGGCACCGGGCCACTCCCACGCTCTCGTTCACCGTCCGGCATCTCGAGTGCGTCGCCGGCGTTGTCATCTCCGCTTCACACAATCCGCCTTCGGACAACGGCTTCAAAGCCTACTGGTCGCACGGTGGCCAGGTCCTCCCACCTCACGACAGGGGAATCGTCGAGTGTGTTGCCGGTTCCACCGACATCCCCACGATGGACTACGACCAGGCCATCGCCGACGGACACATCACCCGGCTCGGTCCCGAAATCGACCAGGCGTACCGCCGGGCCGTCCTCGCATCTCGGCCGCCGGCTCCGGATCTCCAGGCACGCGACCCAGCCACCCTTCCGGGCCTCTACACACCACTTTGCGGGGTCGGGGCCAGTTCGGTTCTGCCGGTGCTCCACGAGGCCGGCTTCGTCGGCGTCGAGTTGTTCCAACCGCAGGCCGATCCCGACGGGGACTTCACCGCGGTGCCCGACCAACTGCCCAACCCCGAACGCCCGGAGGTCTTCGGGCCGGCCATCGCCGCCGCCGATCAAAATGGCCAGGCCCTTGTCCTGGCCACTGACCCCGACGCCGACCGACTTGCCGTGGCCGCCCCGGACCCTGGCGGTGTGTGGAGAGTGATGTCGGGCAATCAATTGGCTGTCGTCCTGCTCGACCACCTGCTCGGGCGGCGCGATTGGCCCCCCGGGGCGTACATGCTGACCACGCTGGTCACCACGCCGCTGTTGGGAGTGCTCTGCCGCAGCCACGGAGTCCAGGCCGTGGACGACCTGCCGGTTGGGTTCAAACACATCGCCAAGGAGATGGAAGACCGAGGTCCCAAGGGATTTGTCTTCGGCTGTGAGGAGTCCATCGGATTCCAGGCCGGGACGTACTGCCGAGACAAAGACGCCGCCGTGGCCGCCCTGCTGGTCGCCGACGTCGCCCTGGAACTCCACGCCGAAAACCGCACTGTCTGGCACCGTCTCAACGAGATCTTCTCGCAACACGGACGGGTTGACGAGTTTCAACACTCCGTTTTTGCACACGGGCCATCCGGCCGGAAACAAATCGACCGGGCCATGGACTCGCTCCGTCACCAGCCGCCGTCCAGCACGGGCGGACATTCCTGGAGCCGGGTCAGGGACTACCAGACCCACGAAATCCGCAGCCTGCCAGATAACCGTGCTGACCAAGCACTGCCGACCCCTTCGACCAACCTCCTGGTCTTCGAAAGCAACCCCGTCCATTCCCCGATGATCACCCTGGCTGTCCGGCCCTCCGGCACCGAACCGAAAATCAAGTTCTACGGTTTCGCCAGACAGTTGGAACCCGGCGACGCAGACACTCGCACGGCGATCGATCAACTCGAACAGGGACTCGTCGAACTGCTCCAAACCCTGATCTGCTGACCATCCCATGAGCACACCGCCCCCCACGTCGACGCAACTCAATTCCTCGCCGTTGCTGGCCTGGATGCAACTGGTCCGGTTGCCGACGGTCTTCACCGCCCTGGCCGACATCCTGCTGGGAACCCAACTGGTCGTCCCCGCCGAGGCGACGACGTCGCCCAGGGCTCTTGGCCTGCTCCTGGTCGCTTCCGCCGGCCTCTACCTCGCAGGGATGGTGTTCAACGACATCTTCGATCGGCATCGCGACGCGGTCGAGCGGCCAGGCCGCCCAT
>CEVA01218366.1_pt1 | contig 12734 bp, 11 predicted proteins | sample 361521 | NCBI WGS metagenome assembly CEVA01 (sample SAMEA2622823, study PRJEB7988) | marine metagenome | isolation source: saline water (ENVO:00002010), including | reverse complement strand
CTCTATGTGCTGGATGAACCGAGCGTCGGGCTTCACCCGCGCGATAACCTTAGACTGATCGATTCGATCGAGCGATTGCGAGACCTCGGCAACTCCGTCCTCGTCGTGGAACACGATCGGGATATGATGGTTGCCGCAGACGACCTCATCGACCTCGGCCCTGGAGCGGGCGAACTCGGGGGTGAAGTGATAGCGCACGGAAACCTCGACGAGGTTACCGCCACCCTGGAGTCGCCCACGGGCGCGTATCTGTCCGGTCGATCGACCATCGAGATCGCCGAACCGAGTGCATCGGCCGAACGTTGGCTGCGCCTGATCGGAGCCAGCGGCCACAACCTCGATCACGTAGACCTGGAATTGCCACTCGGCAAGCTCGTCTGCATCAGCGGCGTATCGGGATCGGGCAAGTCATCGCTCGTGAACCAGACACTTTATCCCATCATTGCCCGCAAGCTGACACGCTCCCTAGAGGAACCCCTCCCCTATCAGTCGATCGAAGAATCGGGTTCGATCGACAAGATCATCCGCATCGATCAATCACCGATCGGTCGCACACCCAGATCCAATCCAGCGACCTACGTGGGCATCTTCGGGGCCGTTCGCGAACTCTTTTCTCAGCTGCCTGAATCCAAAGTCAGGGGCTACAGGCCGGGTCGTTTCAGCTTCAACACTCGCGGCGGTCGATGCGAAGTCTGCCGAGGCGACGGGGTCTCCCGGGTCGAGATGCACTTTCTGCCCGATGTCTACGTAACGTGTGACGCTTGTGGCGGTAAGCGCTTCAATCGGGAAACGCTCGAGGTCCTGTTCAAAGGTCTGTCGATTGCAGATGTGCTCGACCTGACCGTCGAGCAGGCACAGAAAACCTTTCGCGACATCCCTCAGCTCAACCGTCGGCTGAAGACCCTCGTCGATGTCGGACTCGCTTACATCAGACTCGGGCAATCCGCGACCGCCCTCTCCGGCGGCGAAGCCCAGCGTGTCAAGCTGAGCGCCGAGCTTTCTCGGGCAAGTACGGGGAATACGTTGTATCTTCTCGACGAACCGACGACCGGACTGCATTTCGAGGACATTCGCGTCCTTCTCAGCGCCCTTCGTCGGCTCGTCGACGAAGGCAATACGGTCGTTATCATCGAACACAATCTGGACGTGATTCGCAGAGCCGACTGGATTATCGACCTTGGCCCCGGCGGTGGCCCCGAAGGCGGCCAGATCGTCGCATCGGGTACACCGGAACAGATCGCCGACTCGGATAATTCCGTCACCGGCCGTTTCCTTAGAGAGGTGCTCGCACAATGATTCGAATCGATTTCGGAACGCTCTACGAATTCGAACGGGAAGATACGGGGCGGAAGGAAGAAAACCGCCGGAAGCTCGCCGACTTTCTGGAGCTGTGCGACAAGCACGGCGCAACCGTCGTGGAACAACGTGACTGGAACACGCGAGACCTCATCCACTACGTGGCCATCTCCGACACCATCGTCATCACGATGACCGTGTCAGACAAGTACCTCGGCATTCAGACCAGTCAGATCCGGGAGAAATTCAACACCTACCGCGCCGAGTATGTGTCCGTTCCCGACCGGCTGGCCGTGTCCGTCGAGTCCCCGCCCGTCGAGAAGCTCGATCTTCACGAGATCGTGATGTGTAACAGCTGTGGCCGCAGCACTCCCTACGATGGATACTTCCAGCATTGTGTGCACTGCGGCGAGCAGATGGACACCATCGTCAAAGTCTGCCAGCGCTGTGACAAGGGCGTCCTGTATCATCCTTCGTTTTCATACTGTCCCGTCTGCGGTGACCAACTCCAGCAGGACATCGTGGGCAGTCCCCCTCTGAACGAACTCGACCCCAACGGGCTCGTCTGGGGGATCCCTTCTCGAGAAGAAGACGAGGACTCTTTGCCTCCGCCCGGCCCCGGGTCCGGGGCAAATCCGGGACCGTCACCGTAAGGGCGTGCCGTGCGGTAACCCTAGAACAACCTCCCAACTGCCGGACGAACGGGCCGGCGATTCCTCTTTCCTACTGGCAAACGCATGGGTCGCTGTCGAACGTTTCAGCAAAGGAGGAAGACGTGGAAGATCTCTTCAACAGCAAGGAGCCCACGGGTGCGGAAGCCCTCGTAGCCTTCACGGACCTCACGGGCTTCTATCGAAGCTCGCAGAAGTTACCCGACCACGATCTCCTCACGATGCTGTAGCAGTATTACGCGATCGTGGGAGACCGGATCGAGAACGCCGGAGGCAAAGTCGTCAAGTTTATGGGGGATTCTGCGCTGCTGTTCTTCTCCGCCGATCGGGTCGACGAAGGGGTGGAGGCGCTAATCGCGCTCCAGGAAGAAGGTAACGCGTGGTTGCACGACCGGGGGTTCGCATCGCGGCAGATCATCAAGGCTCATTTTGGCTCGTTGTGCTGTGGGTTGATCGGCACCCGAACTGAAAAGAGGTTTGATGTCTTCGGTCAGACCGTCTGCATTGCGGCAACGATGCGGTCCGATGGACTCGCCCTCTCTGCGCAGGCGTTCCGAAAGCTGTCGCCTGCAACTCGAAAGGCGTTCAAGAAGCACACCCCACCGGTGACGTATATCCCGATCGGGCAAAGGCACTAGGGTAGGGTCACGGCCTGCCGTGACCCTACAAACGATCGACGAAAAAAAGGGCCGTGCAGATCCTGCACGGCCCTCCCCTTTCGCCCTTCTATATATCTACCTAGGCAGGCAGGTTCTTCTCCCCGACCTCCTTAAGCGTCGGGTTCGAAGCATCCCGTTCCGACACCTCCGGATCGGTGGCGCCCCAGTCGATGCCGATATCCGGGTCATCCCACGCTACGCCGTTCTCGTCCGTGCCGTCGTAGTAGTTGTCGACGAGGTAGGTCAGGATCACGTCGGTCATCGCGAAGAACCCGTGAGCGACCCCGATCGGGATAAACAACCCACCCCAGTCGTCTGCGCCCATTTCCAGAACTTCCGTCTGCATAAAAGTCGAACGAGACCGCCTCAGGTCGCACAGCCCGACGCGCACTCGACCGACGGGAACGAACCAGTAGTCGATCTGGTGGTGGTGGAAGTGAAGCCCGCGTAACACGCCTGCCGAAGAAAACGACGTGTTCGCCTGGATTCGATCCCAAGGCCTTTGGGGAAACCACTCGGCGCGAAAGGTCTCGATGAATCTTCCGCGGTCGTCTCCGTGGGCGGTTAGCCCGACCCTTTGAACCCCCTCGATGAGCTCCGAATCCACGATGTCAGGCATCACTTCTTCCAGTTCGACTCGTCGATGTCAATCCGTTCGAGCAGAGGCTTCCACCATTCGGGATGGTCGCGATACCAGTGAATCGTCTGTCGAAACCCTTCTTCGAAATCGACTTCAGGTGACCAGCCGAGCTCGTTTCTCAGCTTGCTCGAATCGAGCAGATATCTCCGATCGTGGCTCGGTCGGTCGGGCACATAGGTCTTGAAAGATTCATCCAGACCGAGTGTCTCCAGAATACGATCCGCGATGCCTTCCACGTCGATCTCCAGACCGCTCCCCACATTGTAGGTTTCGCCGATCGCACCCTTCTTCAGGATCAGGTCGATGGCTGTGGCGTGGTCCAGGGCGTGCAACCATTCTCGCTTATTCTGGCTGCTCTTGTAGAGCGTCAGCTTTTCGTTCTGCAGCGCCAGCGTCGCGAATCGGGGAATCACCTTTTCGGGAAACTGGTAGGGGCCGTAGTTGTTCGCGCAATTGGAGATCGTCACCGGCAATCCGAACGTCAGATAGAACGTTCGGACGGCCATATCTGCGGCTGCCTTGGAGGCGTTGTAGGGCGTCTTCGGTTGATAGGGGGTCTCTTCCGTGAAAACCTCGTCGGTATCCAGATCCAGGTCCCCGTAGACTTCACACGTGGAGATATGATGAAACCGTGGCACCTTCGCGTCACGGGCGGCCTTCATCAGCTGAACCGTCCCCACGACGTTCGTCTGGAAGAAGTCTTCCGGATGCAGGACGGCCCGGCTGTTGTGGGATTCCGCCGCGAAGTTGACGATGTAATCAGGCTTGTGGGTCTCGAACAGAGACAGGGCGCGGTCGTAGTCGCCAATATCGCCCTGCTCGAAGATATAGCGTCCCCCTGCCGATTCGGCGACATCGGTCAGGCTCTCCTCGCACCCCGCGTAGGTCAGCAGGTCGTAGTTGACGGCCGTATCGTCCGGATACCGTTTCAGCCAGTAGCGGATGAAATTGGACCCAATGAAACCAGCTCCACCCGTTACGAAAATGGTCGCCAACGTCGGCCCCTCAAAGCAGATACCTCGCGGCAAGTGGCAAGTAGATGGCATACAGGGCGATCAGCCCGACACCTTCGATCCGTGTCAGTTTGTGTTGGGTCCGCATCAGCACGAGCATCGCAACAACTACGAACAACATCGACGGAATCGAGAAGTGGATGAACTCCTGCGTGACCACGAGGGGGTTCACGACTGCCGAGGCTCCGGCGATCCAGCAAACGTTCAGCACATCAGCACCAAGAATGTTCCCCACCACGATTTCCCCGTGGCCTTTTCTTGCGGCCGTCACACCCGTGGCAATCTCCGGCAGGCTCGTCCCGATCGCGATGATCGTCATCCCGATGACCGCTTCGCTGATACCGAATGCGGAAGCAATCACGATCGCAGAATCGACGATTCCGTGACTTGCCAGGAGTACCCCGACGAGTCCGATCGCGAACCACAACATTCGCGCCTTGAGAGACTTCCCGGCGATCGCCTCCTCGATGTCCGCCAGCTCTTCGAAGTCCGCGTCCTCGCCCGCGCGCGAACGGGTCACATAAGTATAGACAGTGTAGGCAACGAACAAGACCAGCAGGATGCCGCCTTCGACTCTGCCGACTGTCCCATTCCACGCCATCCCGTAGAGGGCCAGATCGACGACAACCAAGAAGATTCCTGTGGTCTTGAGCAGATGCTTGTCGATCAGAATCGGTGAGGTCGCGACGACGGCGGCCAGACCCATCGCGACCGTGTCGTCGACAATCACGGAGCCGATCGCGTTCCCTAGAGCAATCTCAGGAAAGCCTTGAATCGCGGAGTTGATCGATACCGCCAGTTCGGGGGCCGTCGTAGACAGGCTGACCAGCACGATTCCGATCAGCATTTTCGGCACATTGAAGTGCTCGGCGATTCCCACCGCCCCATCGACGAACCAATCCGCACATTTCGTCAGAATAATGAAGCAGACCACAAGCACGGCGAACGCGACGGGCAGGCTTAGTGCTATCCCTGAATCCAGCTTGACCTCCAGTCGATCGGAAGGGAAACCAGGATCGAATCGAAACGGTGGATGCAAAGAATTCGACGGTACATCAGGCGGCCCTACACCACGAAGACCGGTGTGGGGCGATCGGGAGCGGCCACGTCGATCTGAAAATGCCGGCGCTTCCCGTTGAGGCCTCTTTCGCACGTGGCTCGGGCGATGTCAGGGCGGTTGTTTTCCTGGCTCAGATGTGCCAGCACCGCGTGTCGAAGCCCCTGTTCCGCCAGACGGGCGAGAGTCTCGGCCGAGTCGCTGTTTGCAAGATGGCCGTGCGTACTGCTGATCCGCTGCTTGAGGTGCCAGGGGTAAGGACCGTTCATCAACAGATCGCGATCGTAATTCGATTCCATAATCACCATATCAGCGCCCTGCAGACGCTCGAACACGAGAGGCGTCACCTTCCCCATATCCGTCGCCACCGCCACCTGTGTCTCGCCATCCTCTATCACGAAGTTGACGGGATCCGCTGCGTCGTGCGAAATCGAAAAGGCCCGGGCACTCAGATCCCCGACGGCAAATGTCGCATCGTTCTCGATAAACCGAATCCGCTCCCGACCCTTGAAACGTCGACGTGCCGCCTCGAACGTGCCACGCGTCATCCAGACCGGACATCGGAGCTTTCTGGCCAGGACTCCGACTCCCCCCACGTGGTCGTGATGCTCGTGGCTGACCAGAATCCCGTTCAGTTTCTTCAGCTCGACACCGATCTCCGACAGACGCTTCGTGATCTCCTTCCCCGATAGTCCCGCATCGATCAACAGACGCGTAGCGCCCTTCTGGACGTAAATCGCGTTGCCCGTGCTGCCACTCGCAAGAACGGATACCTGCACCTCAGTCTCCGGTCCGTTGGAAGACCATACTTGCGAACGAGACCATCGAGTGACGTTCCTCGTCGATCGTATGATCGTAGGTCAGTAAACTCCCCTCCGTACCGTCGAGCACCTTGAGCATCGTGTAGATCGACGAAGTTCCGCATACTCGATTGCGATCGCCCTCTCCCCGGATACACGCGAAGAACCGCTCGGGATCGCCACTGCCCGCCGCATCGATCAGCTCCCGGTCGGCTTGCTCGACCCGTGCGACGAATGCGTCATCCAGGGGCTCCTCGTCACCGAACTTTCTCCCCACGTGGCTGAAGTCCACACCAGAAATGACCGTAACGTCACGCCCGTCTTCCCGGATCGCTTCTCGAAGAGCGGTCACCATTTCTTCCACCCCCGGTAACAATGATGGGGACAAGTCTGAAACCACGGCTTCGTGAAAAGAGCCGCACAGAATCGGAACGAACGTCACGTCGTCGTCGGGGAAGAGATACTTGAGAAAGACCGCCTGGAACTCGATGGAATGTTCCGAATGATGAGCATATTCGTCCGCGAACAGATCCAAGAACGTCCGTTCTACGATCGCGTCGATCAGGCGACCGTCGGCCCGAAGGGGCCCGAAAGGTGTCTCGAACGTCTTGCGGCTGGTCGAGTAGAGAGTGCGCGACTGATGTCCGGTGCCGAGAACGACGTAAACATCCGCCCGTGGCGACTCGGCCAACTGTCGATACGCCCAAGCGAATGCGGGCCCACCTCGACCGAAGTCGATGTGGGGCGCGATCAGTCCGCTGAGAACTCTGCTATGACCATTCTGGCCCCCGGCGCCGTCGAGCCGCCCCCGTCCCGACGGATCTTCGAAGAATCCATCGATCAGCGCCTTGAGTTCGACCGGGTCGGCGGGATAAGATGCTCCGGCGTGTGCGGCAGGCCGGGTCTCTGATTCGACGAAGTTCTTGATCCGGTCTTCTCGGTGGAGTCTGAATCGATCGCTGTCCAACAGCAGGGCCTCGTCCAGCGAACCGACCAGTTCTTCCACCTGCCCTCTGTCGATCGTCAAACCCGTTCGCTCGCGATAGGCTTCGCACAGTCCTTCGTGGGACAGGGATCCATCCATCAACGCCATCAACTCGAAAGCGTGAACGGGCACGCCGATTCCCTCCCTGCAGAGTCCTTCGGGGTCTCGCAGGTAGATCATTCGCTGCCCGTCGACATCGACGGGAAAAGGCTCGACGTATCGTAATCGAGGATGGGTCACTGGGGTCGTTATAGCTTCTGAGCTACACTGAAGAACCGGCTGAACTGCTCTATAGCCGGCTCCGGATGATCACCTGCTGGGGGAATTCGACGGTGTTTGGGGGAAGTTGTGCTAAGTATAGTCCGACCCGACCCCAAGTCAAGATGGAGTCGTCTCGGAATCTTCCTCTTCTTCGGGGCGAGGCGCCGCAACCTTCGCGACCAGGATGCTGATTTCGTAAAGCAAGATCAAAGGCAGCGCCATCATCAGTTGCGAAATGGGATCGGGGGGCGTGAGGAACGCCGCCAGGATAAACCCACCAACCAGCGCGAACCGCCGTCCCACGCGAAGCGTATCCGCTGTCACCAGACCGACCTTGGCCAGGAAGAATGTCGCCACGGGCAGTTCGAAGACCACCCCGAAGGCCACCACCAACCTCAGGATGAAGCCGATATACATCCCGATGTCGAACTGAGCCACCACGTCCGTATCCGTCGTCAGCCCGACTAGGAAACGCAAAGAGAGGGGAACGACACCGTAGTAGGCAACCGCGGCGCCGATCAGAAAGCAGATCGTGAAGGAGACGATCAGGAACGACACATAGCGACGCTCGGTAGGAAAGAGCCCCGGAGCCACGAACGTCCAAATTTGGTAGAGCAGCCACGGAAGGGACAGAATCAGGCCACCGACGAGGGCGATGTTCAGCTTCACCATAAACATCCCCATCGGCTTCAGCGTCACGAGCACGTGGTTCGGATTCATCTCGCGATAGGGTGTCGTAAGCATCGACAGAATGACGTCCCCGAAAAACCCGCACACCACGGCTCCCACCACCAACCCACCCAGTCCACGGAGCAGATGCCACCGCAACTCCTCCAGATGCTCCAGAAACGGCATCGGGCGATCTCCATCGGGCCCGTCGGAGGGAGCCATCGCACTTTCCTCATCGCTCCCCACACGCACGACGGCCTCGTGCGTCGGCTGGGGCCGCGACCACGCCATTACGATCGCCAGCGCGGTGAATAGGAGGCACAGCATCCCGAAGACGTTCCCATAGCGTGCGTAGAACGTCATCTCGTCGCTCAACCCGATGGAAGAGGTCAACACCGCTTCGTGGAAAATTCCGGTCGTCATCGAAAGACGTCCCTGGGCATCGACGAATGTCGAAACACCCGTATTCGCACACCTCACCACCCATCGTCTGTTTTCGATCGCCCGGAATACCGAGAGCTGAGCGTGTTGGTACGGCCCCGAAGTTTTTCCGAAGTATCCGTCGTTGGTAATCACAACGAGGAACTCGGCTCCTTTGCGCACCAGTTCGAAAGCCTGCTGGGGAAACACCGAGTCGAAGCAGATCATCGATCCGAACTGCGTGTCTTCCACCGGGAACATCGTAAACGACTCTCCCGCGTCCCAATTGGCGGAGACAAACCCACCTCCGCTGAACTGGATCTGTCGGAGCCAGGGCAACAGCTCGGGGAAGGGCGTTCGTTCTCCGAACGGCACGAGTCGCATCTTGTCGTAACGAGGCAGGTCTCCTTCGCCGGGCCTCAGCAGAAAAGAAGAATTGAACGATCGTCTTCTGCCTTCAAACTCATCCAGGTGGTTAGCGCCCGTGTAGATCGCCACATCGAGCGAATCGACGAGGTGCTGGATGCGATTCCTGTAGTGACGGTTCGCCGCCAACCCGAGGTAGGCGGGCACGGCCGTCTCCGGCCAGACCACGAAGTCCGCACCATTCGAGACCGCCTCAGCCGTCTGTCGCCTGAGAATCTGGAAATGATAGTCGAACGGACGGTATTCCTTCGCTCTCGGCTCCAGATTGGGTTGGGCGATACCCACCGTAAGCGTCCGGTCGGACGGGCCCGTCTTCGACAACACAAGCCACCCGTGAGCGAGCGGAATCGCGAAAACCACGGCGAGGGTAATCCACGTCTTCACATCGCTGCGGCGCCACAGCAGAAACAGAATGAGGTTAACCAGAAGGACCCAGAACGAAATACCGAAGACCCCGGTCAGATCCGCGTACTGAATCAGCGCCAGGTACTCACTCTGAGAGAGCGCCAGGATCACCCATGGGAAACCGAGATCGCCCAGGCTGTTGAAGTATTCGAAGCCTACCCAGATGAAGGGCACCGCCCAGACCGCCGACGGGCCGTATCGGTCGATACACGACGCTGACGCCCACACGACCAGGCCTCGGAACAGAGACATATATAGAATGGCAGCCAGCACCCCCGGCCCGGTGATCCAACTGATCCAATACAAAGAAGGTGCGTAGAATGCGATGCCATGGACGATGCCTGCGACGAAGGCGGCACGACCCGACAGGACGTGACAACTGATCAGCAGGGGGGCCACCCCGACCCAGGCCAGGAAGCCCAAGGGCAGGGGGGGCAGAGAAAGCGCGAGGATCAGACCAGACAGCGCTGGGAGCGCGATCTGGGAGATGAGTGTGGATGGTCGGTCAGTCGTGGTCATTGGAAATGGTAGAGGCCGCCGCGAATATACACGCGGCCTTCCCGGGAGTCAATTTGGGACGTCTTGCAAGTCAACGTATTACAACAAGTTCCGTGCGTTGACAATGGTGACCTACACCTGTATTTTCGGCCGGAATGCTACCCGACCTGAATCCCGAACTCACGGAACTCGGGAACAGAAACCTGCTTCGTCGTTTGCGCTGCGTCGACCGCACCGGCGGCACGATCGTGTCGGTCGAGGGTCGTGAGTGTGTGCTGTTCTGCTCGAACGACTACCTCAGTCTCGCCACCCACCCCAAGTTGGGAAAAGCCGCCTCTGTTGCTATCGACACCTACGGGGCGAGCAGCGTCGCCTCCGCCCTGATTTGCGGTCACACGGCGGCCCACGAGCAGGCCCACGAACACATAGCCGATCTCCTCGGAACAGAAGGCGCGTTATCCTTCCCAACCGGATACGCCGCCAACCTGGGCGCTGTGACCGCGCTCGTCGAGAAAGGCGACACCGTCTACAGCGACGCCCTCAACCATCGCAGCCTCATCGATGCCTGTCGACTTTCACGAGCGGACGTTCAAGTCTACCGCCACGGTGACGTGACCCATCTCGCCGACCTCCTATCCCGGACACAAGGTACCGGCCGCCGAATGATCGTGACCGACGGGGTCTTCAGTATGGACGGCGACCTGGCCCCACTCCCCGATCTCGTCGACCTCGCCGATCGATCGGAAGCCATCCTCCTCGTCGACGACGCTCACGCAACCGGCGTATTCGGTCCCACCGGGGGTGGTACTCCTGATCACTTCGGGCTCGCCAGCCGCGTCGACGTCATCACGACTTCAGCCAGCAAGGGCCTGGGCAGTTTCGGAGGTTACATCGCCGGGAGTCGCTCTCTCGTCGATCTCATCCTCAACAAGGCCGCGACGTATATTTTCACCTCTGCTCTTCCCCCCCAATCCTGCGCGTCGACCGTAGCCGCCGTCAACCTTGTTCGCGACGAACCGTGGCGTCGCGAGCGGTTGCTCGCAACCGCCGTGACGCTGAAGTCCAGGCTGCGGGCCGAAGGCTTCGAGACCTTGGACTCGGGTTCGCAGATCATCCCCCTCGTCATCGGCGATCCCGCGCACACCGTCGACGCGGCCGAGCGACTGTTCGAACGAGGCATCTTCCTTCTCGGAATCCGACCACCGACCGTCCCCCAGGGGTTGAGCAGGCTCCGTCTCTCGCTAATGACCGACCACACGGATGAACAGATCGACCAGACGGTCGGTGCGCTCGTCGAAGTGAAACAAGAGTTGGAAATCTGACCGGGTATCGGATCCGCTGGGCCTAGCAGGCCGCCTTCTCCCCTCGCTGTGGCGGCCGGTTGCTTTTTTCCCCCTCACAGATAGATTCAGTCACCGCCCACCTCCCAGCATCGCTGTGAGGGTCGCTCCCCCGACACATTCACGAGGGACTTACAGGAGGATCGATGTCCGCGAAGTTGCTCGAAGGAAAACCGGTCGCCGATGCGGTTCTGGCGGACGTCAAGGAGCGAATTCAGAAACTGAAGAGCCAGGGAAGCGTTCCTGGACTGGGAACCATCCTCGTCGGGGATGACGGCGCGAGTGCAAGCTATGTGAAGAAGAAACACGAGGCCTGCGAAGCTGTAGGAATGCGATCTCACCACGCAGGCGTCCAAGCCGATGGCACGCAGCAGGATCTGATCGCCGCCGTCGAGGCGTTCAACGCCGATCCCGACGTGGACGCCTACATCATTCAATGGCCGGTTCCGGACGGATTCGACTTCAACGCCGCGCTCGCAGCGATGGACCCCGGCAAGGATGCTGACGGCCTGCATCCCGCAAACCTGGGAAAGCTCGTCTTGCAGGAACCCGGCCCACTCCCCTGCACGCCCGCCGGGATTCAGGCGATGTTCATCCACTACGGAATCGAGATCGCTGGGAAGGAAGTAGTCGTCATCGGCCGTGGCCCCACGCTAGGCCGACCCCTCTCGCTCCTCCTCACCCGAAAAATGGAGGGCGCGAACGCCGCCGCGACCGTCGTCCACACAGGAGTCTCCGACATAGCCTCCTACACGCAGCGGGCGGACATCGTCGTTGCGGCGGCGGGTGTCCCCAACTTTGTCAAACCAGAGATGATCAAGCCGGGCGCTGTCGTCGTCAGCGGGGGGATATCGTGGAAGGGCAAGCGATTGCTCGCCGACGTCGATGAATCGGTCGGAGAAGTGGCCGGCTGGATCACCCCCAGACTAGGCGGCGTGGGACCTACCACGGTAGCGATGCTGCTCAGGAATACGATCGAGGCGGCCGAAAGAAGAGTCGCTCGGTAGAGCCAGAATCTTCAATGGAGGATCGTCGATGACCATCAAAGAAGTCGATCTGTTCCCGGTCGGAACGCGCCGAGAGAACGGAACGCTCACGCCGCACATCATCGTCCGAATCGTCAGCGATGACGGAACGGTCGGGGCAGGGGAGATGTCGGACCTCGGTCACAATCCCGTGAAACCGGACGTTGACCACCTGGAGTTTATGCTTCGCCAGGCGCTCGTCGGTGTCGATCCGTCGGACCCGTCTGTCATCGACCCGATCGTGGACGGATATCAGGCTCCCCTGGGACCGGGGATCGACCTTGCCATTCACGACCTGCGTGCAAAGAAGCTCGGCATCCCCGTCCACGACCTTTACGGCGGCGCGTATCGTGATCGATACAAGATCTGTTATCCAATCTTCCGCCAGTTTGACGAAGAAGCCATTCCCCGGGAAATCGACCGCGTCGGCCGAATGCTCGAACAGGGTTTCGACCTCTTCCGCTTTTACGTCGGTGGAAACGTTGACATTGACGATCGGATTCTCAGGGGCTGTCGGGATCGCTACGGAGACCGCTTCAGCGTGAAATCGCTCGACTTCAGCCGCCGGC
>CEVA01042724.1_pt1 | contig 12760 bp, 9 predicted proteins | sample 361521 | NCBI WGS metagenome assembly CEVA01 (sample SAMEA2622823, study PRJEB7988) | marine metagenome | isolation source: saline water (ENVO:00002010), including | reverse complement strand
GATTCATAATTGGCGAAATGGATGGGCGCCTTAGTGACCGCGTAGGCAAACTCCGCGATACGTTAGCACACGTCGTGGAAACCGAGATCAGCGACAACATCATTGGCGTACTGTGGGGTAAATTGATCTGGAATGGAGCTGTGTCGTGCTTATGCGCGGTCTCCGGCAAATCGCTTGGAGATTTATTTGACTCCGAGATCGGCCGTGAACTATTCCTGCAGGCCTTTCGGGAGTCAGTAGATACCGCAACGACGCAAGATGTCGATATAGAACATGTCATCATCGATCCCAATGACTACTATCTCGGTATTGCCGATAAGCCGTCAAAACGTGTCCAAATTTTGCGGCGCATGACGCAATTCGTGAAAATGTACGCCGGAGTTACACCCTCGACGTTGGAAAGCCTCAAGCGCGGCCGTAAAAGCGAGATTGACTTCCTCAATGGCTATATTTTAGAGAAAGCAACGGCAGCTGGACTCAAACCGTTGCTCAACGAGATAGTTATTAGAATGGTCCACGAGATCGAGGCGGGACATAGAAAAATTACCCCAAGTAACCTGGGTGAACTCTTCGACATCCTTAGCACCCACAATTCGACCCCGGTCCTCGGAGGGATTTAGGATACCTCTCGACGCACGATTGCTGCGGCCTCGACCATCAATCGTAATTTATGGAAGGCGCTATCTCGCGTTAAGTATTTCATGCCACAGTCCGGCGCCACAATGAGCCGTTCCGGTGTTACAAAGGGTAACGCGCGACGTATACGATTTGTAAGTACGGACAGCGACTCAACCTCATTGTTCGATAAGTCGACAACACCGAACACGATGGTCTTCTTTGCTAGCGCTGAGAAGACACCAAGGTCGAGGTGTGGTTGCGCAGCTTCGACCGAAATTTGTTGGATATTACAATCGGCAAGTTGCTCCAAGAATGTGTATGCCTTGGGCTTGGCTGGAGACACTATAAACCCGTACCCAAAACAAAGGTGAATCGCCGTTGTTACATTAATTCCTTCCACCGCACGATTAATCACCCTGACGCCGTATCGAACAGCGCCGTCGGGATCTTGGCGTAGCCAGGGTTCATCTAACTGAATCACATCTGCCCCACTCGCCTCCAAATCGCGCATCTCTTCATTTATCGCCTCCGCATACCCTGTAGCGGCAGCTTCTGGATCCCCATAATAATCATCTCTTGCTTGTTTACTCAGCGTGAACGGCCCTGGGAGAGTGATTTTGGTGAGACGATCTGTATGCGCTTTTAAGAAGAGCAGATCGTCAACCTCGACAGGCCCCTTTCGCCGCACCGGCCCAACAATTCGAGGCATTGGGATGTCATGGCCTTCGACTTTCCGAATAAAGGGATCGCTCGTATCAATGCCTGATAGCGACGTCGCGAATCGGTTAGAGTAGCTTTCCCTTCGCATCTCACCATCAGTGATGCAATCGATGCCTGCGAGTTCTTGATCTCGGATCGCGATTAAAGTTGCATCGTTCTGCGCTTCTTCGAGAAATTCTCCTTTAATCCGCCAGATATCGTGCGCGCGAATGCGTGGAACGATTTTTGCTTTGAGTACGTCATGGTCCACCAGCCAGCTTGGCTGAGGGTAGCTACCAACCACGGTCGTCCGCAATTTTTTCTCGCTCATCTCCCAAGCACCAAAGATTTATTCAAGAATAATTTATTACAAATGAGACCCTGGCGATCGCATTATAATATTTTTTTTTTGCGATCCAGTTAAATAAATATTCCGAGACTTTGCACCGGTAACGTCGCGTGCGACAAAAGCACTTCGCGTCGCAGAAGATGCTGCTGGCTTTGTCCACATCGATTATGACGAATTGCCAGTTGTAGCGAACATCAATGAAGCACGCGAAGCAGAAAACCTCGCCAACGACCAGGTTCCCAGTAACCTCATCCACACGGCTACCCGAGTTGACGACAACCTGGATGAGGTACTAGCCAACGCCAGCGTGATCGAACACGGTGTATTTCACAACAATCGAATCAGTGCCGCGCCCATGGAAACCCGCGGCTGTGTCGCGCGGTACGAATGGACCAGCGGTCGGCTGACGTTCTGGTCGTCGACACAAATGCCGGGACTATTCCGAACGCTCATCGCGACGATGTTACAGACACTTGAAAACACGATAGAAATACGCAATCCACAGGTGGGAGGCGGCTTTGGTCAAAAAGCGCACTTGTTTCCAGAAGAACTAGTTGCTTGCATCTTGTCACGTGAAATATGCAAACCAGTTTCGTGGATAGAGGATCGTCAAGAACACTTGCTAGCGGCAACCCATGCTAAAGATCAAACCAATGACATGACGCTAGCGTTTAACAGCGATGGTAAGATCTTAGCAATAAGAAATTTCTCGACAACTGATAGCGGCGCCTACAATAATTTACCCTGGAGCGCAGCAATCGAATCGACTGTGGGAACAGCAAGTATCACCGGCGCGTATAAGATCCCACTCGCCTATGCAGAATGTACTGAACTCGCTACTAATAAATGTCCAATTGGAGCCTACCGTGGCGTTGGTTGGACTGCGGGACAAATAGCGCGCGAAACCCTACTCGATCGCGCCGCACGCAAACTCAAACTATCACCATTCGAAATTCGTCGGCGTAACGTCATCGGCGAAACCGATTTTCCGTACATAAATGCCACTAAACTCCTGGTCCGCGAAGGTACATTTTTCGCAACGGTTGACATGCTAGAACGTATGGTGGACTACGGCGCGTTTCGAAAACGACAAGCGACAGAGAGAAAAGCGGGTAAGTACCTGGGCCTTGGAGTCAGCGTGTTTAACGAACTATCCGGGATTGGAACGCGGGCCCTGCATTATATAGACCTCCCAACAGCGACGCATGACACTACGACTGTGCGAATCGATCCTACCGGCACAGTCACTGTCACGACGTCACTAACCTCACAGGGTCAGGGACACGCGACGACGTTCGCGCAGGTAGCTGCCGACGCGTTTGGAATCTCAGTAGATAAAGTCGTAATCCGTGCAGACAGTACCGCGAACGCCTGGGGCATGGGGGCGTGGGCTAGTCGCGCCGCAGTTATCGGAGCCGGCTCCATCGGTCGTGCAGCAGATATTCTGAGGACAAAGATCAAACAAGCGGCCGGGCAAATGCTTGAGGTCTCTCCCGAAGACATCATGTTCGAAAACGATCAGGTATATGTCGCTGGTGTTCCAACCAAAAATATACCTTTTGCAGATGTAGCGAGCGCGATCTATTTTGCCGAATCTGTCCATCCACCAAACTTTGACCCAACCCTAGAGGCAACAGCAGCTTTTGATCCAGCGGAAATTGTACTTGCCAATGGCGGGCACGCAGCAATAGTCGAAGTCGATATCGAAACAGGGATAGTCCGAGTCGAAAAGGTTTTCGCGGTCGAGGATTGCGGGCAGATGATCAACCCGATGGTTGTTGAAGGGCAGATACGAGGCGGCGTAGGCCAAGCGATCGGTTCGTGCTTGCTTGAAGAAATTGTTCATGACGAGCATGCGCAAATTATGAGCACCACCTACATCGATTACTTGCTCCCAACTGCCATGGACGTTCCCGATATCGAGATTGAACATTTAAGGACCCCCTCCGATCTCGTGCCGGGGGGAATTAAGGGGATGGGTGAATCGGCGATGATTTCAGCACCAGCCGCCGTCGTCGGCGCGGTCAATGACGCTCTAGCTTGCTTCGATATATGCATTGAGGTTTTTCCAATCTCGCCAGAGCGAGTGTTCGCAGCGCTTGCCGCCGCTGAGGCATAGGCACTTATTTCGTTAGCGGTGCGACTTCACAAAGATAAGATCGGTGCGACACGCAGCCGCCTACCGGATCGGACTCGATATTACCGATAACGCGATTTAGATTCGCACCACTGTCATTTTCGGCGTCGTATCCCGGCAGCGACAAGCCATCACATGCTTGCCACCAGCCGACCGTTGCCCGCACAACCCGTGGGTCAACAGCCCTCGAGAAACGGGCCCGCATTCTCGCAGCACCATGCGGAGTCGTGAGTTCAATCCAATCGCCGTCACTAATCCCACGAGTCGTGGCCGCCTCAGGATGAATGTCGATCCGCGGTTCACGCTCTTGGCGGCGCAATTTAGGTACGTGTCGATATTGGCTATGGATGTAGCGTGGAGATTTTGTGTCGGTCAACACCAACGGAAAATCTCGCGCGAGTTCAGGTCTCGAAATGGGGCTGACGGCGGGCTCAACATATTCCGGTAACGGCGAGTATCCGTGTGTGAGAAACGTCTCCGAATACAATTCGACGCGACGGCTTGGGGTAGCAAAACCCGGCAACGAGCCATCGGATGTATCAGAGTACTTTTTGTACCGCGTCTCAGCGGACACCTCCATACCGCGTGGTGCATTTCGCAGATCATCAAGTTTAAGACCACTCGGCTCAAGAATCGCGCGATACCCAGCATCGATCTCCCCAGCCCAAAAGTTCTGACCGAGACCTAATCGTTTGGCTAATTCGAACGCGATCCACGAATCAGACTTCGATTCGCCTAGGGGTTGAATAATTTGCGGTCTGAGTTGAACATAGTTCGATGCGGATTGGTCGACCAAAAAGTTTGTCCGCAAACCCTCGCGTTCCCATGGTGTGTTTACAGGAAGGAAAATATCGGCGTGTGAGGCGGTCGGGGTCATGAATAGATCGGCATGTACCATGAACTCAAGCGCGTCTAGAGCTTGCGCGCCACGTTTTCCATCGGCATGTGAAACCAAAATATTCATTCCAAAGCTTACGAAAGCATCAACCCCATAAGGCTCACGGTCAAGTATGGCCTGATATAACGCATCAGAGGTGATCCAACCAAATATCGATTCAGGGCCTAATGGACGCTTCTCACGGCCAAGGGACCTTTCGAGCATTCCAGGGGGCATGAGTTCACCGCCGAAAATTGAATCCGTCGGGACGTTTTCATATATAACGTTACCGCCAGGCGCATCAAAGCATCCGGTTAGAGCATATAAACAACAGATAGCTCGATTAGTTTGAGATGTATTCGAATGCATCTCGAGCCCAGCCCAGGCGTAACAAGAGACCGCCTTACTTGAACCGATGAGACGCGCCGTTGCCCGAATTTGATCAGCCGAAATCCAAGTGATCTCTTCCGTACGTTCTGGAGAATATTCATTACACAGATCTCGGTAGCGCTCAAACGCCGGCCGGCAAATCTTTGTGCCGTGGATGGTTTCGATTTCGCGTGCACCGACCAACGCTGCTACTACACCTATTTTTGAATCAGCGTAGGTTCCGATCTGCGTGTCGTAGTATGCCAGTCGCGCTTGAGCTTCGTCCCAAACTACTCGAAGTTTAGGATCTCCGCCTTGTTCCAAATCTGCACCAGTTATGAATTGTCCGTTATCGTCGCGCACAAAAAATGGGCCATTGGTCCATTCGCGAACAAAATCACCGTCAAAAAGATCTTCCTTTATCATCACATTTGCAATCGATAGCGCCAGCGCACCATCTGTACCGGGCCGTACCTGTAACCACTCGTCCGCCTTAGCCGCAGCGCCGACTCGGACTGGATCCACCACAACTAACTTCGCGCCACGCTTCTTCGCTTCGGCCACCCTCGTACCGAAAGCAAGCCATGTCGTACCCGGATTATTTCCCCATAGGATTACGCAATCACTATTAGAGACGTCACTCATCGGCATGGGTACACCAAACGTATGCGGATATACGAAATCCTTCGCAAACGCACAAAGTTCGATCGACGCGACCGCGTTAGGCGTCCCGAAAGCCTGTCTTAACCGTTCCACAAACGGATAGCCATCCTGCATCGCAGTTCCGGCACTAGTTGTAATGCTAAAAGCAATTGATTCTGCGCCGGACCTCCTCTGGATACGCTTTAGTTCCGCCGCCGTCGTATCCAGGGCTTCCTCCCAACTTATCTGCTCCCAACCCGGGTCCGGATCTCCTTTCGGCCGTGTACGTTTCATCGGGTGGAGAACGCGCGCGTCGCTGTAAATATACTCGGGCGCAGCTTTTCCTTTACCACATAGGCTTTTACCCGTTGGATGTTCTGGATCAGGTTCGACAGCGATCAGACACCCATCTTCAACTATAGAAATACAACCGCAACTCGACCAACACAATGCACAGTAGCCGGGGATACGTTCTGATTTCGCCTTCTCAACCATCATCAGTTTTCCTTCTCGTCCCGTTTTCCCACTCGTAAGTCACGATCACGACTAGCATTAGTTTGAAATTTTCCCAGCGTTCGCGTAATTGCCCATCTGCTTGAGATCATCATGGTTTCAATAATCGACAACAACGCCAAAAGTTACGTATAGCAAGATCGATCCTTAGCACTATTCAGACCGTCCGCTCAAACGAGAGCAACAGTCTCCGATATTTGAACACTGGATTCCCGCAATAGAAAGCTGCCCCTGCTAACCCGGAAACAGGCTATCGTCCTGGATATTTTCCGGATCCGGAAATGCCGTTTTAGAATGAGATAATCCCAAACTTAAATACATCTCACAGAGCTTATAAGCGATGACCCCGGGATTGAGGACAGGAACAGAAAACCGTTTTTGTAGGTAAGCGTGAGATTGGTGCATAGTCGTAGAGCCAAGCACAAGAACATCAGCTCCATCTTCTTCTACGGCCTTTTTGCCTTCCCTTTCTAAGAGTTCAAAAACGAGATCTTCTTTACCTTCAAGTAGTTCTTGTACGTCCGGTCGTGTGTCTATGTGACGCACAGAAGCAAGACGATTTTCAAGTTGATAATCTCGCAGTGTTTTTCTATACATCGCCTTCCAAGGCTCCCACATAGTTAATATTGAGAACTTATGGCCAAGAGTGCAGGCGATATGGAAAGAGGACTGCCCAGGCGCAATCACTGGGATACTCAACCGCGAACGAAGCGCATATAAGCCGGAATCACTGACAGTGTTGATGCATACGGCATCAAACCCCTCCTCCTCGGCCCGCACCCCAGCTTCTAAGATGATCGTGTCCATGACATAAAAATCGTAGTAACTATCCGCCAAACTCATAAATCGCTTGGACCCAACAAACTCCACTGCGTATTCAGCTCCAACATATTCCTTTGGGATTTGCGTCTCTATCAATTCTCGTGTGTGTTCTGACAGAGGTACAGGAAAGATAACTTTGATACGTTTATTCATAATACCCTGCCCACAAATTAGCCCGAATCATTGCGTCGCCCTAGACTGGTTGCATAAGTTAGAGTCTGTCATAGAACTTCTCAAACCCAACTCGAATCCGATGTACTTATCTAACACCTTTTAGGAGCACAGCGTTGACAACGCCGTTTGTGTATATAGACTTTACATTAATTTACAGAAACGTACATTCACAGATTTTGAGATTTCTACAACCTTTCTAGATAAGTCATAAGTTATATAGTCGCCCTACATCATGATGGGAATCGGAGTTTTTCTACCGATCGCGAAAGGCGGTTTCATTATGTCGAAAAATGTCCCCGCAACATGGCCTACGTGGGAATTAAACCGTGATGTAACCCTAAAGTGTGAATCCCTAGGCTTTGATTTTGCATTGTCGATGGTAAAATTCCGCGGTTTTGGCGGTGAGACTGAATACTGGGATTACGCTCTTGACTCGCTCACATTAACAGCATCACTAGCACCAATAACATCTCGCATTAAGTTAATTCCATCCGTTACGAACCTATCACTACATCCTGCGGTTGCGGCACGTATGGCTACAACGATAGAAGCTGTGTGTCCCGGTCGGTTCGGACTCAATATCGTGTCAGGATGGTTCAAAGATGAGTTTGCTCAGTTAGGATTATGGCCCGGCGACCAGCATTTCGAGTACCGTTACGATTATGCAACTGAGTATGTTGCTGTGCTAAAAGACCTATGGGAGACTGGTACGTCAAACTTCAAGGGCCGTTACTTTGAATTGAACGATGCCCATATCAAACCAATACCGACAACACCTATCCCGTTGGTATGCGCTGGACAGTCAGCGAAAGGAATAGCCTTTACTGCCGCATGCGGTGATCGCAATTTTGTAATCGCCGGTGGAAACACTAACGATATAGAGGCTGACATTAAATGGTTTAAAAATGTTACCGAACAATTACAATCAATAGCACGTACTTTGAAGCGTGATGTAGGAACGATTGCATTATTTAACGTTATAGTCGCAGAGACAGACGCGGCCGCAAATGTCCGTTTTGAACACATTGTTACAGGGGCCGATGAGGCGGCTATTGCTAACCTTAGTGGCAGTGCAGAGCTCGACAATTCCGAAAGAATGGCAGAGAGTTTAAAACGCAAAAAAATGTTTATGGATTTGCCTACCCTGGTGGGCGGCTATAGTACAGTTGCAAAATATCTCGACCGCATTTCTGACGAAGCTAAAATAGGTGCCTGCATGTTTGCGGTTCCTGACTTCGAAAACGATATCGATATTTTCGGCGAACACATCTTGCCGAAACTTGAATCAAGAAGAATCTGAAAACTCTTTATTAATCAAATTTTCGCGTAAAATATTGGCTTGATAACGGTAAAAATTCCGAAGGGGCGAAGCATGACGGATCGAACACGGATCAGCGAGTACGGTCCAAAGAAAGAAGTTCTAGTGGACAGGATCCTGGGTAACGATGGGATCTATGTCGTAACCCTGAACAGTCCTGAGACGTTTAACACTATGAGTGTCGACCTAATGCAATCGATTGCACAGGCTTTCGATGCGATCAGCCATCGTGCGGACGCAGATCCCAACAATGACGAAGTACGCGCTGTCGTTCTCCGGGGAGAAGGGCGTGGTTTCGCCGTTGGCCTAGACATCGGGAAACTTGATGAATACCTCGATGGCGATATTTCCGGAAGTACTGATCCTTGGCGTGCAATATGGGACTGCCCATTCCCTGTCATCGGCGCAGTGAATGGCCCCGCGGTAACGGGTGGTTTTGAGCTCGCTCTGGCTTGTGACGTCCTATTGGCCTCTCCGCGCGCAGTATTCATGGACAATCACGCCAAGTATGGTGTACACCCGGGACGTCGACTATCCCAGCGCCTAATCCAGGTATGCGGCATTAACAACGCGAAGTTTGCAACTATGAGTTCTTTCCCGATCGAGGCCAAGCTAGCACTTACTTGGGGATTAGTACAGCAAATCTATCTGGATAATGAGGCCCTTGAATGCGCAAGCGTCGAGATCGCGCGTATGATGGCGAATAACCATCCTATGATGGTCAAACGTTATAAGAGTTTGATCGATCGAGGGGCGATGGGCACATACGCGGAGGGTCTTGAACTTGAAGGCGCATCGGACAGCACATTTTACGAAGACCTTTCGGACCTTCAAGCAACACTCAAAGACGGTGAGGCTAAGTTTCAGGAAATGATCTCATGGGTTGCAGCACGCGAGTAGATACTTTAGGAAATGCGAACCACGCACTCTGTGATAACTGTGAATTACGAGACAACCACTCGGCCTGCTGGTGTGTCAATTAGCGATAATCACACCTGGAAACTTCGATTACAGCTCATTTGGCGGAGAGGGAGGGATTCGAACCCCCGGAACGCGCTAGACGCTCAACTGATTTCGAGTCAGCCCCATTCGACCACTCTGGCACCTCTCCATACTTATTTTCCAATAAATCGAGTTTATTCCAGTTTGCTGCGCCGCGCGGATCATACACGATGATACGCTATGCCGATTTGAACAGTAAACCAAAATACGGGCACGACTGTACAGCGGAATCTATCGCCTTAAAGTGCTCGAGGGTAGACGCCGGAGGGTGGCGTATCGTTCAATCAGTAATTTTGTAGACTTAAGCTCGCCCCATCGGCGCTGAACCAAAAAACCAAAGAGGAGAACGCAATGAAAAAAATACTATCTTTGTTCCTGACTATGCTGGTGGCCACCATAGCGACAAATGCTTTTGCTGCTGACGAGGACCCTAATTTACAACTAATAAAAGCCCGCCAAGGTGAAATGGAGCTACGCACCTTCAGCGTTATGCCCTTGTTCCGCATGGCGAAAGGAGAAATACCCTACAACGCGGACCAAGCGGTCAAACTAGTCAACAACCTAAAGCTACTGATGCAACTAGACATTGGTGACGCCTGGGCGCAAGGAACCGGTAAAGATAAATATCCAGGCAAAACTCATTCGCTGCCCGAAATTTGGAGCACCTACCCCAAGGTCGCTGAAGCGGGAAAGTTATATGACGCCGCTATAGAAGAGTTAGCCGCCGTGGCGGGGAATGGACTCGATGCGTTAAAGAGCAAGATTGGTGGGGTTGGTGATTCCTGCAAAGGTTGCCACGACGATTTCCGGGAAAAAGAGTAACCCTACTTGAGACAGCTGCGCCTTGAAAAAATTTGGGACCCGGTAACCAGATTGTGGCATTGGGTATTTGCAACGGCCGTTGTGGCCGGATGGAGCTTCGGTGAGTTCATGTCGTTCGCTAACATCGGATGGCACTTCTATTGTGGCTATATCATTCTTGGATTATTAGCCTTCCGCTACGTCTGGGGATTTTTTGGGCCACCACCGGTTCGCTATCGAGCGCTGGTGCCTAAGCCGACCCAAGTTTTCGCCCACCTCGGGGACTTCTTTAAACGGGAGCCGAGCGCTACAGGCGGCCATAACCCTCTCGGCTCATTGTCAGTTATCGTAATGATCTTATTGCTGACAGCTCAGGCCTCTTCAGGCTTGTTTATCGTATCAGACGATTATTTCGAGTCCGGTCCTCTATCATTCTTAGTCACGGATGAAGTTAGTAACCGCTTAACTTGGTGGCATCGTTTGTTGTCGAAATTCGTCGTAGCGATTGTCTGCTTGCATATTGCTGCTATTTTTTATTACTTGCTATGGAAAAAAGAGAATCTGATCAAACCCATGGTTACTGGGTGGAAATGGGTTAAGACCGAATCGAATTCAAATTAAAAATCTTGAACATTGGGTTTCGTTACAGAAATAAAACATAACGCAATGTCATTATCGTCCGTCGATACTTCGATACAATGCGTCGACTAGAACGGCGTTTCAGCAGCACCAAAGGTGCCAACCTACTGTTTTCTCGCTTTCTTCGGCATGTAGAGGTCAGTAATAGAGCCGTCGAAAACTTCAGCCGCCATAGCCAAGGTCTCAGACACAGTCGGGTGTGGGTGGATAGTGAGCGCGATGTCGGAAGCATCACACCCCATCTCTATTGCTAACGCCGCTTCTGCGATCAAATCGCCCGCATTTAAACCAGTGATCCCGGCACCGATCAAACGTCCGTCATCTGGATTAAACAGGAGTTTTGTCACGCCCTCGCTCCGACCCAAGGTCAAAGCGCGACCACTTGCAGCCCAGGGGAAGAGAGCCTTTTCATAATTAACACCTTGCGCGACCGCCTCCGTTTCCGTAAGTCCGACCCATGCTACTTCCGGATCGGTGTAAGCAACCGAAGGTACACCAACAGAATCGAACGCAGCCTTAGAGCCGGCAATCACCTCAGCCGCGACCTTGCCTTCGTGCGTCGCCTTATGCGCCAACATAGGCTCACCGACGATATCACCGATCGCAAAGATATTCGTAACATTCGTCCGTTGTTGTTTATCGACAGGGATGAATCCGCGATCGTCGACCACTACGCCGGCATGCTCGAGGCCAACATTATCGCCCCTGGGTTTCCGGCCTACCGCGACCAGAACTTTATCGTATACATCAGTTGACGGCGCATCCGCGCCGTCAAAATGGACGCTCAGCGCTCCGAGTTGCGCTGCAACCTTAGTCACCCGTGTGCTCGTATACACCGCCTCGAGCTTTTTTCTCATACGACGCTCAAGCGGCTTCACCAAATCCCGATCGGCACCTGGCATCAATCCATCGAGGAGTTCAACAACGGTAACCTTGCTACCAAACTCCATATAGACTGTCGCCATCTCAAGCCCTATGATCCCGCCGCCGATCACGAGCAGACGTTGAGGGATCTCGGTTGGCTCCAACGCACCGGTGGAATCGATCAGTCTTGGGTCATCGCGTGGAAATCCAGGAAGCCAAACTGGCTCTGACCCCACGGCGACAATCGCATACTTAAATTCGATATCGACATCACCATCTTCACGGGTTACCGATAGTCCGGTCGAAGACGTAAAAACGCCGGTTCCATGGAAAACCTGCACTTTACGCTGCTTCGCTAATGCGGAGAGTCCTTTCGTTAACTGTCCAACAATTTTCGATTTCCATCCAATTAGTTTTTGTATTTCGATCGTCGGCTCACCGAAAGTCAACCCATGATCGGCCATTTCTCTCACCCCACCAACGACATTCGCGGCATGCAGTAATGCCTTCGATGGAATACAACCAACGTTAAGGCAAACACCTCCAAGCGTTTCGTCTCGCTCGATCAGAGCAACTTCTAACCCCAGATCAGCCGCTCGGAAGGCGGCCGTATAACCACCGGGACCAGAGCCAAGGACAACAACATCTACCTGTAAGGCGGTCATTCTCCTGTTTCCGGAAGTGGTCTAAACAATGTCGCAACGCCACCAAGGAGACCAACACACTCGGAGTCCAAGTCACGACAGATCTCTAAAACTACTTGCTCACGACGCACAGATTCTATGCCTCGCAAGCGAACTTTGATCAATCCGTGGTCTGCCAAAGCCTCGTCAATCGCCGCCGCCACCGCCGCCGAGTATCCATTTTGTCCAATCAATACTATAGGCTTAAGCGGATGCGCTCGCGCTCGAAGTCGTTTTTTCATTGCCGCATTTA
>CEVA01514465.1_pt1 | contig 12765 bp, 11 predicted proteins | sample 361521 | NCBI WGS metagenome assembly CEVA01 (sample SAMEA2622823, study PRJEB7988) | marine metagenome | isolation source: saline water (ENVO:00002010), including | reverse complement strand
TTAGATTTATTTTTAGGTCTAATACGAAATGCAACGCCATTATAATGTGGTAAAAATGCAAAAGAAAAGGTAGAAGCATATTTTTTCATAAGCACATCTACTTTTTCAGATAATACACTTTCCATTATACCAGCTGTTTTAATAGTAATATGATTTTTTAAAGGAGGCGTATTTATGTAGTTAGGTATTATATGATTTTTAACAATATTTTTCATTTCATTTGGAACACCTGGCATAATAAAAATATGTATATTTTTTTGGAAATAATATATTCCTAAAGCAGACCCCATATCATTTGGCATAGAGCTTGCCTTCTTTGGAATCATAGCTTGAGATTTATTTATTTTTGGTAATACTTTATTTTGATTTATAAATAATTTTTGCAAATATGCATAGTATACTTCATCAAAAATCAATTCATCTTTAAATAATTTGCAGAAAGCTTTTTTTGTAACATCATCATGTGTCGGACCTAAACCACCTGTTACAAATAAAAAATCAATATCATTGTTTAATATCTTTTTAGTTTCACTAATAATAGTATTGTGCTCATCACCAATAGTGATTATTTTCTTAATATAAATATTATAGGGTTCAATAGTTTTTGCTATCCAACTAGAGTTTGTATTTATTGTAAATCCCTGTAGAAGTTCATCACCAATAGTGAGTATGCATGCATTCATAGAATTGTAACTAAACTTTGGCAGATTAGCCAAGAAAAAATACCTGCAAAAACATCATCTAACATGATCCCCCAACCATTTGAAAGCTTTTGTATTCTATATATAAACGATGGCTTAAAAATATCTAAAATACGAAAAATTATAAATGCTATTGCATATATTATTATACTTTTAGGGAGCATAAAAAGTGCAATACTCATGCCTACTACTTCATCAATTACTATTTCCTCTGGATCGTGGTCTCCCATTTGATTAGATAATTTATATGATGATACTAGCCCTATATAAAATCCTATTATAATAATTAAAGATTGTATATATAAAGAAGGAGGAACGAATATCCATAATATTAAAGCACCTAGACTACCCCAACTTCCAGGTGCAATAGGTAGTTTCCCTAGATAGAAAAAAGTAGCAGTAATCTGCCACAGATTCATTTTTTAAAAATTAAACTTCCTAGTGTTTTATAATTGTATAAAAAATAATGAACACCAGTATAAAAAGTGATAATAGAGGTAATAACCATTAAGAAGTAGAGCGATTTATCATATGCTATATTAATGGGCTCTGTAATACTATAGGATTGTATAATAAGAGATATAAGAATTAGATGTATAGTTGCAAGTTGTAGCGCTGTTTTTATTTTTCCTAGTTTACTAGTTATCATAGTAATACCTTTATATTGTAAGATAGTCCTAAGAGTTGTTACTACAATATCACGAAAAGAAATTAATAAAATCATCCAGAGTTTAACAGTTGTTGATAAAGTTGGTATGTACATGAATGCATAAAATGCAGACAGTGTTAATATTTTATCTGCTAAAGGATCTAAGAATATTCCAAATTTTGATACAGTATTATGTTTACGTGCAATTTTTCCATCTAATGCATCAGTAATAGATGCTATGATAAATATGATTAATGCAAAAAGCTTAGCATGACTAAATTCTGAAAATAGAAAATATAAAAATATAGGTACTAAAAAAATACGACTAGATGTCAAGAAGTTTGGGATCCACTTATAGGACATATTAGTTAATCTACCTCTACTCGTTCATGAATTGATTTAGCAAGCGTAGCTTCATCTACATATTCCAAATGTCCTCCAACAGGTAATCCTCTAGCAAGTCGAGTAATTTTTATATCTATAGATTCTAGTATTTTTTGGATGTATAGTGCCGTAGTATCTCCTTCAATACTAGCGTCAGTTGCGATAATAAGTTCCGTCGCCAGTTTAGCTCTATCTATAAGAGAATCTAAATGCAATTGATCAGGCCCAATTCCTTCTAATGGTATTATTAACCCGCCTAGCACATGATATACTCCTTTATATCCAGTTTTTTCTAGAAGTATTATATCCGAAGGTTCTTCACAAATACAAATTATTTTATTATCTCTTTTATTATTAGAACAGATTTCACAAATATCTAATTCAGAAAAATTATGACATATAGAACATGTGCTAATTTTATTTTTTACATCTAAAAGAGCTTGTGCAAAATTTTCTATGTCATGTTTATTAGATTTTAATACATGTAATCCTAATCTGTGAGCTGTTTTTTTCCCTATACCCGGGAAGCGTGTAAAAGATTCGATTATTTTATTTAATGTAGGAGGCAGGCTACTCACTACATTCCAGGAAATTTTATTTTTCCAGCTAATCCACCTGTTATAGAGCTCATTTTTTCTTCAGAAACTTTTGTGACATTTTGCAAAGCTTGATTTACTGCTGCAATAATAAGATCTTCAATCATTTCTTTATCTTCTTTTAATATATCAGGCTCTATATCAAGTTGTATTAATTCTTTATGCCCGTTTACTTTAGCAGTAATCATACCACCACCAGATTGGCCTTCAACTTCTATAGAATTTAATTCTTCTTGCGCTTTTTCCATTTGGTTTTGTAATTCTTGTGCTTTTTTTATAATATTTTTCATACCACCTTTTGGTATCATTATTTTCTCCTATCTTATTATTTCGCCATCAAATGTTTCTATAACTTTATCTATTAATGGATGTTCCGTATTTTTCTTTTCTTTTCTTTCATTTTCTGTTTCTTCAAGTAATTGAAATGAAAGTTTAATTTTTTCATTTAATATATTAGATATTGTTGTTTCAATTTGGTTAATATCTTTTTCTAATGCAGTAAGTTGAAACCTGTTTCCACTTATAAGCTCTAAAACTAATATAGAATTATTATATTCAGTTAAAATAACATCTTCAAGAAAACGAGCTATTTTTGAATTAATTTTTTCAAGCTCAGTTATAATTTCTTCCCAATAATCTTTTATTAAATCTAATGTTATAAATTGTTTTTCTTCTTTATTATTGGATTCTACATTAGAATCTGTGTTAGAGCTTTTTGTATTTATTTTCTTTTGTTCTATATTATTATTTTCAACATCTTTAGGTTCTATTTCTTTAGTATGCTTAGTTTTTTCTATTGTAGGTTGTACATTTTTCTCTGCTGAGGTATTATTTTCTATCTTAGATGTTAATGGTGTAGAATTTATATTTGTAGAGTCAATAGATAATTTCATCAAAATGGCCTCTAGTGATATTTGAGGCTGTAGAGTATTTTTTAGATTAGATTCAAATTTTAAGCATGTATCTAAAATATTGAGAATTTCATTGGTTGTAAATCCACAGTCATTTTTAAGCCAATTTTCACTATTTTCTGATAGATTATATTTTTTTGATGTATCATTCTTATATAACATACAATTGCGTGTAAATTCATTAAATCCAGTAATAAAATTAGAGATTGAAAATCCTTCATTTAATAAATCATTAATATAGCTAATTAATTTTTTTGAATTTTTGTCATTCATTAATTTAATAATATCTAGAAATACATTTTCTTCAATGATTCCTAGTACATCTCTTACTGTATTTGTATTTAATTTTTCATTGGCATATGCAATAACTTGATCTAACAAACTTAAGGAATCTCTTAAGCTTCCATCTGCTTTTTGTGCAATTAGATTAATTGCTTCATCTTCAAATGATATATTCTCTTTATGTAAAATACTTTTTAAATATTCAGACATTGGGCTTATAGCGATAGGTTTAAAATCAAACTTTTGTGTTCGTGATAAAATAGTTGTAGGTACTTTATGTGCATCTGTCGTTGCCATTATAAAAATGATATGAGGGGGAGGTTCTTCTAGTGTTTTTAAAAGGGCATTAAAAGCTTCTCTTGTCAACATATGAACTTCATCAATAATATAAATACGATAGGGACTATTATTAGGGGGATACTTTACAGCTTCTCTGAGTCCTCGGATTTCATCAATACCACGATTAGAGGCTCCATCTAATTCTTGTATGTCTAGGCTATTTCCTTGTGTTATTTCTTTACAAGTAACACAATTATTACATGGATTGTTTTCTTGTATATTTTTGCAGCTAAGTGCTTTAGCCAAAATTCGTGCAGTAGTTGTTTTACCTACTCCTCTGGCACCAGAGAAAAGATATCCATGGGCGACTCGATCCATATTAATAGCATTTTGTAAAGTTCTGGTTATATGAACTTGACCTACTATTTCATCGAATCGTTGTGGCCGCCATTTTCTTGATAAAACTTGATAACTCATTTCAAATATATATAGTATTTTCTGTGCACCGGTGGTTGTACTTTCTGTTCAAATGTTTTATACATAGCCAGCTCAGTATCAGGATTTTACGGCACATAAAAATTATTTCTACCGCTGCTTCCTTCCGGATCTGACGGGGTTTAAAATACATCTATTGCGTAAAGCTGAAAACATCAACACCGCTTGTGAATAGCCCATTTGCAGCAAAGCCCTTCCACCGGGATTCAATCCTGCATAAAGCGGGTTTCAGGTCACAGGGAACCGCTAACTCCCCACCTAGCACAAATTAAAGTTTTCACTCTCAGAATATAAATTTACATAAAAAAGAATTAAAGAGACGAGTTATTACTTAACTCCGTTATCAGATAATTTAACTGTATAATCGGAAGAAATAGTATATATAGTTCCCTTATTGTCATATCCAGAACCATCTTCTATTATCACTGCAGGTTTTGATAGGTTGAACCTCCATATACCAATAAGAGAATCCAGATATGTATCAATTTTTTCGCCATTTTCTGTATATCTATAATATGCTCCAAATTTATTAGGATTTTCATAATGATATTGTATAGTACTATCTGCAAGCAATGTATTCCAAAGTCGAATTTCATCAAAATATCCATACCAAAATTTTTCTCTTATTGTTCCAGCTTCATTTGCTTTTATTCCTAACATTAATTTTGTATCATTCACATCTACAGAACCATTTATATTAAATGGTGAATTATTTATATAACCTTTGATTCCTGCCGTATTTGAAAATAAAAGAGAAATAAGATAAAACTGGTTTGAATCATTCCAATTTAATACATCTGTATTTATTTTTGTTTGTTGATCATTTGCAATGACCGTTAAAGATGTAGAGTCGCCACTATCTCTAAATAATGCTAGTTTCACCTTATCTTGTGTATTTATAAGAGAAAATAATGCGGGCCCATCATCAGAATACACATCACTTCCTGCTACCCAAAACTGAATAGTAAAATCATTAGAATCCGTACTTAACTTCATACTATCCATCTTTGCTACTTCTATCCAAGCACCACCTGAAAAATACAAACTATCATAATGAGTGTCTTGATCTATAAACATATCTATACATGCAAAAAATAGTAAAATAGGAATGTATTTAAATATTTTCATGGGATTGAATATCCTGAGACAAATTCACTAGGTTGAGAAGAGGTCCCATCTATATAGGTTACTATAATGCGATAGAACTTAGTAGTCCCATCGCCTACATTTCTATCAATGTAATGATCTATATTCGCTTTAGGGATAATCATATTTTTTTCTATTGTATTTCCTGCTATATCACTAGCACGTTGTATTTCATATTGATAGAAATAGTTTGATGTGATTGTTTGCCCAATCCAGTCAACCTCAATATATGTATCTTGATCAGTGCTTGCATTTAATGTGATTTGTTCAGAGATAAAGAGATAGGCAGGCTGTATATAACTATTTTGAGTATATGAACCTGTTGAAACTTGTACAAGATAAAAGAAATCATCTAGATTAGGAAATGTTAATACGGATTCAGTGGAATCAATATAACTACTACTTGTTTGTAATTCGGTAGTTTCAATTATTTCACAATTATTACAATTATCAGGGTCTATTAATTCATCTTTATCATTAGTATATGCTCTATATATACTATATTTTTGAAAACTTTCTTGTGGCTCTATGGAGGGTGACCACTGAAGATGTCTATGGTATACAGGTATCCCATCAATATAACATTCTGTACATCCATTTGGTAGCTCATTATTAGTACAAATACAATTATCATTCCCATCATACGTACCATTCGCATCATAGTAACATTCTGTACACCCATCAGGAATAGAATTATTATTACAAATGCAATTATTTGCACCGTCAAATATTTCATTTATTTCTATAAAGACTTCATTATCATCACTATCATAGTTCTCATTCAAACTATCAATATAGCATTCTGTACATCCGCTTGGAATAGAATCATTGTTTGAACACATGCAACTATCACCCCCACTATATGCACCATCTTCTTTAAAATCTTCTCCAATATCAAATTGGTTATTTACAGTGTCATAATAACATTCCGTACATCCATTTGGAGCTGTATTATTCATACAAATACAATTATCATCGCCATCATATGTATTATTCCCAAATGAGGCTTCCCAGTTTGCATCATTCTCACAAATAGAATCTCCCTGAGAATCTATACCACAATCAATATGATTTTCTTCCGTATCATATTGATTATTTACAGTGTCATAATAACATTCTGTACATCCATCTGGGATGGAGTCATTAATACAAATGCAATTATCATCATCATCAAATTGCTCATTTTCTATTATACTTTCATCATCCTCATCATATTTGTTATTTACATTATCAATATAGCATTCTGTACATCCATCAGGAATTGAATTATTATTACAAATACAATTGTTCCCACCATTATATATATTATTACCTTCTATAAACCGTTCTTTATATTCTCCATTATTATCATACATGCCATTGCCACCACCAGGAAGATAGTCATAGAAAAACTCTCCATCATCATATCTATCATCATATTCTACAATTGTGTTTACTGCACAAGTAAAATTTGTTACAGGGTATACAGATCTTGTAAAAATTTGTATTTTATCTGAATATGTTGAATCTCCAACTGTAATTTCTAAAAGAATATCTTGAAATTCTCCAGGGGTCATTCCAGAAAAATTATATAAATTTTCAGAAGTATTATGATTAGAAGATGATCCTTCTTCTGTTATTTGCATACTTTCTTCTGTATCTGCCCAAAAAATTGTAACATTTTCTAGATTTTGTCCAGAGTCACTAGATAAATCGAATGTATATATAGTTTCATCAGATATTTCTGGCGCATTAGGGTTTGTAATAATTGTATTATCAGATTTTTCATTACAAGATATAATGAAAAATAAAATATAAAAAATCCAATTTTGTTTATATTTCATTGGAAGAAGATGGGTGGGATAATTTATTTTTTTCTTTTTGAAGATTATCAATTTGCTTCATAATTGATATAGGGTCTTGATTGGAGGCTTCTGCATTTTTCAAATTTTCTCGTAATACTTTTAATTGTGCATTTATCCAGCTTTCTTCTAATCTTTTTATGCAATCATATGCAGAATCCATATTTATATCTATTTTATCTAAATCAATAATAATTTCTGCAAGTTTATTCCGATGATTTTTTTCTACAAGTTCATCCATAATTAGTCCTGCTTCTGGAGGATTATTTGCAAATAAATGAATATAGATTTTATCAAAAATAATACTTATTGTATTAGAAGTTAGCCAATTAGTATTTACGCTATCATATAAATATTTTCTAATTTCAGCACTGTCTGCAAAACATAGACGAATAAGATCTTCTTCTACTAAAGATTTATGCTCTGTTTGCTTTATAAATGACTTTGCATTATTGTTTTTGTAGCGTACTGCATTTTGTTTTTGATTTAAATGTGTTTGCAATGCCTCTAAAACACTAGTAATACTTATTTTCATAAGTTCACTTATAGTACGCGCATGCAGTTCTCTAATAATAGGATCTTTTATTTGTGCTAATTCTAGTAAGACTTCATTTATAAAAGAAGATTTTCCTGCAGTACTTTGTAAATCTCCAGAATAATTATCAAAGTGGAATTGCAATAAATTCAGACTATTTTTCAAAGCCTCTAAAAAGGGAGCATTACCATCTTTTTTTATCCAATCATCTGGATCTAACCCATCTGGTATATTTATTATAAATGGTGATATACCTGCTTGTAGTAATACATATCCTGCACGAATAGCAGCAGCTTTCCCTGCAGAATCACCATCATATGCAATATACACAGTATTACAATATCGTTTTAATTGTAACGCATGCTGCTCAGTAAAGGCTGTACCAGAAATAGCGACGCAATTTTCTATTCCTGATTGATATAATTGTAGAAAATCAAGGTATCCTTCGACAATAATAACATGTTCTTTTTTTCGTATTGTTTGTTTACTTGCATGTAACCCATATAGTACACGGCTTTTATTATATATGGGTGTTTCAGGGGAGTTTACATATTTGGCTGGGTCATCTGATTCAAACACTCTCCCAGCAAAAGCAATAATTTTATTAGATGCATCTGCTATGCTAAACATAATTCTTCCTCTAAAACGATCAATATATCCTCGCTCTGTATCAATAAATAACCCAGATTGTCTCATAACATCTGCTTTGTGGTCCATAGATCGTGCTTGTTTTAGTAAGGAATCTACCTGTTTTAAACTGTACCCTAATTTAAATTTTGTAATTGTTTCTGGTGTAAGCCCACGATGTTCTAAGTGTTCTTGTACTTTTTTCCCTTCATCTGTTGTAAGGTTTTTTGCATATATATGAGCAGTTTTTTCATGTAGTTCTAGTAATTGAGTACGAGCATCTTGCGATTTACCACCTGCATTTTCAATATTTAATTCAATTTTATAACGGTCTGCTAAATGTTTTATGGCATCAATAAACTCTAATTGTTCCATTTCCATAATGAAGTTAATAGTTCCTCCACCTGCATCACATCCAAAACATTTATATATTTGACGCTCTGGATTAACGGAAAATGAAGGAGTTTTTTCATCGTGGAAAGGGCAAAGCCCAAAAAAATTTCTACCTCTTTTTTTTAGTTGAACGTATTCGGATACAATATCATGAATATCGGCTGTAATTCGAACTTGTTCAATAGTTTGTTCTGAAATTCGTGCCATAGGGGAAAGGAAAAATACAACAATCCCTGTAATTGTCTAAATATCTATTTACTTTTTTATGCTAATTTTTTTCGTATTTGTTTAGTTAAAAATAATACCCCAAGTATTAATAATATTATTTTCCCAGCTTTTTTTCTATTAGGGTAGGGGATAGTACTTTTTGCCTCCATGGTATAATCTTGATTCATATAATCTGTAATTGTAAAATCCCAGAATAGAGTATCTCCAAGTACAGTATCTGCATTTGTAGATACTAAAGTTCCTGGCAATATTAATTGAAAGTCAAAATCATCTCCATCTAAATCCATGGTAATTTTTAGTTCATCTTCTAGCGATTTGAATATAGAGTCCATAATAGCATAAGCAGTTGGAGAGGCTGGTTGCATAATAACATCTAATCCTAAATCTTTATAATAATCAAATTCATCATACAATGTAGAATCATTTACAGATTGTAATTCTTCCTGAATCCAATTACGTAAAGAGGATTCAATAATTGGTCTTGTATTCCATTCTATAGGCGATCGACTAAGTGTTTCAGTTAATAGATATGCGAGTCCTTCTTGTAGCCATCTATCTGGGAAACCGTCTTCTTTATGTCGTAGTAATTCTGCAATTAATGGATATTTATCTTGTACATTTCTTCCTTCAAATGTTGCACGGAATGTATATGTTTCAAAGAAGAACCAATTGGTATATTTCACAGATATAGGATGTTTCATAAGGGACTCATAATAGATGCTATCCCCTTTGAAAAATGTATGTGGAAATTTTTCCCATCTTGTAAATAAACGATTTGCTGTAAAATCATACGATTCTGCTTCTACATTTTCCATAGTAGAATGTATGCTCCAGCCATCTCCCCGCGGCAGAGAAAAATCATGATCCTGCAAGTCCATTTTATCTCCGTGTGCAGCATATTGTACATTATAGCTACCATTTGGGTGGACTCGAAAAGTGAACGAATGCTCTACACAACCAACAAATAACAAAAGTAAGAATATTATATATCGATGCATGCTATTTATATGCTTATGATGCAATAACGTTTCCTTTATTTAACAAAAAATTAGGATCAATTGCAGATTTTGATTTCCATACTTGTTTCACTCCTATATCACCAAAGCATTCAATAAAATCATTTTGTTTTCGTTTTCCAGTACCATGTTCTGCAGAATACACACCCCCAAGTTCTGCCGATATTTTTACAATATTTTGATATGCATCTAAAGCTTCTGGTTGCTGTTTCTTTGTGGGAATTAAATGGAAATGTAGATGACAATCACCTAAATGTCCAAAAAGTAGATATTCTATATTTGATTGTTGTAGGATCATATGGGCAGCATCTAAAAATTTTTGAAAATTTTCTGGAGGGACTATCGTATCTGTAAGAATACTCCAGGTATCTAAACGATGTGTTTTTTCAAGAGCATTTGTAGGGATAGAGTGTCTTGCTTCAAAAAATGTTTCCCAATCCTTTGGGTTATTTAATAAAAGAATATTTTCTGTATTTATTTTGCAGGGAGAATTTTCTAGTACATGAAACCAGTTTTCTGCTGCATTTTCAAAATTTATATTATATAAAGGTATTTGCATATAGATACCAACTTCAGATTCAGACTGAAATAATTTTTCTTTATGATTCATATATTCTTGGCAATTAAAACCAAAATATTCCAGTGCAGTTAATTGAGATAAATCTCCAGAAAGATGGTTTTGCATATATAAATGAAATTGTACTGCATCGCTTTCTTCTGGAAGCGTAAAAAACAAGTCCAAGTATGCATCGGGTGTTTCTTTTAAGCGGAACGTAACAGATGTAACAAGACCAAAAATACCTTCTGATCCTACCAGAAAATCAACCAAGTCTATAGATCCTCCTTCATCAGAATATGGACCACTTGCATTTTTTATATCCGGTCTAGGATATGTAAGCACATCCCATGGTATAGATTTTTCTGGAAAATCTAATATAAAGATACCATCCTTAGAAATATATTGACCACGTTTACAAGTTATCTTATATCCATTTGGAGTGAGAAAATCTAGTGACTCTGTCCAGTATCGCATAGCCCCTGCAGGACCTGGCACAAATCCAGATGCATTACAGGAAATAGTACCACCTACCATTGCTTCTTTTCTGCTTGTAGGATCTACAGGAAAATGTAATGTATTTTGACTTTGTGCTAGAGAAGCATTGCGCATGTCTTCTAAATATATACCAACAGGTGCAGTTATACAGGATCTTTGCAAATCTACAACAGGTTCTGGGTGGATCATTTTTTCTATGGATATAACCATACCACCCTTTGGTGTTGCCCCACCATTTAAATTGGTGCGGCCTGCCGCAATTGTTACAGGAATGTTAGCCCCTTGACAGTATTTAAGCAAAATAGCGCATTGTTTTTCATTTTCGGGGCGACAAAGTAATTCTGCCTTGCCTGGTATGTTTGAATAATCTCGATCAAAGCCTTTAACAATATCTCGATCAGAAGTAATCTGTATTTGAAATGTATTTGATATACAGAGAATTGCATCCTCTGTATCTAGATTTTGATCTAGTATGTCTTGTAGCTGTGTTTTTTCCTCATTTGAGAGGATAGATTGGCAAGGAATAGTATTTTTTCTCATGAAAAATATGTATAGTACTACTGGTAAATTAAGAATTTAGAGTCTAAATAGTTCTACAGAATAATATTTACTAATTGAACAATATCTAGAACATTTAAGAAGCCATCTCCATTTAGATCACTACTAGAAAATTCGCTATCGGATGGTGATTGACTATCTAGAATGAAATTTACTAAAACGACAATATCTAAAATATTTACGGTACCATCTAGATTAATATCGCCTTCTATAAAGTTTGATTCTCCAACTAACTCTTCTAGTACATAGAGCATCCATTCTGTATCAATTTCATTATTTGCATATTGAATAATACCTTCTTGATCTATGATGAAATCTCTAGGGTAGGGGGATCCATCATTTGGCATATAATAATCATCATATGTATCTCCACCTTGCACACCACCAGAGCTACCTGGATCAAAAAGGATAGGAAATGTGATACTATTTTCTTCTACAAAACTATTTATTTGATTTGCACTAGAAGTGTTTATGATGCCTAACATAATAACACCATTGTCTTGATAGGGTTGCCATATAGCCGTCTCCATATCCGATAACTCCGGACTACATACAGGTCAGTTAGGGGCAAAGAATGCTAATACTACGACTTCCCCTAAATGATCAGATAATTGAAAGTTGCCATTTCCATTTGCTACATAACTGAGATTAAAATCGGGTGCTGGCTCTCCAATATTTGCACCATCAATATTACCATTTGTCTCACAAACAATCTCGGGCTCATCTGGATCATTACTATAAATTCTATAAGACCCTGATGCATTGGAGCTAGTAGCATTATATATAATTTCTACATTCTGAGATTCTCCTGGAACTAGACTTGTCAAAGGATTGACAATAGTAAACTGAGAATTTGTAGTATAGTTATCTGAAATTATAAGAGTTTCATTTCCATTGTTTGTTATTTCGACAAATAGGGAAGATGAACTGCCATTTTCAACATAAGGATAATTTAATTCCCATGTATTCAGATCAATATCTGCTTGTGCTATTTCTCCAAATTCAAATGCCTGCACAGATGCCCATTCTGCAGAGTATATAAAGCCACCATCTTTTGCCGCAATAGCCAT
>CEVA01054148.1_pt1 | contig 12791 bp, 11 predicted proteins | sample 361521 | NCBI WGS metagenome assembly CEVA01 (sample SAMEA2622823, study PRJEB7988) | marine metagenome | isolation source: saline water (ENVO:00002010), including | reverse complement strand
TTTTATAGAAGATTGAATGCGAAAATCTGGCGCTAGAGAGCCCTGACCAAATTCAAACAGATAAAGAAAATATCAAACGTAGCAGTTACTTAATCAAAACAAGTCTAGTTATGAAGAGTGGGTCAAACAACAAAAAGCCCCCTGGCAGTGACCTATTTTCCCACTCCGTTACCAGAGCAGTATCGTGAGCGCAGAGGTGCTTAACTACCGTGTTCGGGATGGGAACGGGTGGGTCCACCTCGCAATAACCACCAAGGGACAATTTTCAGATACTAATTATGCAGTGTCTATCTTCAACTGTCAACGATCTCAGTCACAAAATAAGACTCTATTCAATAATTGTGCGCTCTATAATTTTTTTGATATTACCACCGAATTTGTGTGTCCGAACAATAAGAAAGATCAATTATACAAGAAGGTATGGGATACATATGGATTAAAGTGCCCCATCAATCAGCACCATACAAATTACAGTTGTTGTTTATTGTAGAATGTGGCCTTTCCTTCCGAAAACAACCAAATATAAACAACATTCCTATACAATGTAAGAAACCACTCGCGGGGTAATATATGAACTACCATCTTGGAGTCGACGTAGGCGGTACCTTTACGGACCTAGTACTGTATGACGTAGATACAAATCACATTGAATTGACAAAAACTCCATCCACTCCTTCTAACCAAGCTGAAGGCGTGACCACTGGAATTGAAATGCTACTAAAAAGAGTTGCGATCCCTGCGAGCAATATCAGTTTCCTTATTCACGGAACCACAGTGGCAACCAACACCCTTTTGGAACGTAAGGGAGCAAGCACCGCTCTAATTGTTACCGAGGGATTCAGAGACGTGCTTGAAGTCGGACGGCAGGATAGGCCTGATTTGTACGATTGGCGCATAAAGAAAACCACTCCCTTGGTGCCACGGCACTTAAGGTTCGAGATCAAAGAGAGAATTTTATATACAGGAGAAATACACAAAGAGTTGGACCTCCAGGCTCTCCATAGATTGGTCGAAACAATCAGAGTCTCAGGGGCAGAATCAGTGGCTGTCTGCCTTATGCACTCATATGCTAATCCAAAGCATGAAATCGAGATCGGTCAAACTCTGCAGGAACATTTACCAAATCTGCCAGTATCTCTGTCTCACCAAATCCTCCCCGAATTTAAAGAGTTCGAGAGAATGAGTACGACAGTTATAAACTCTTATGTATCCCCCGTCATCGGAACATATGTTAACCAACTGACAAATAACATTGTTGAGGCTGGCATAAGTTCTAATCTATATATCATGCAATCAAATGGCGGAACTATGCGGGCAACTTCGGCGGTGGAGCGGCCCGTAAATACAATTTTGTCTGGTCCTGCTGCTGGAGTCATTGGTAGCGTAGCCATATCAAAACAAGCCTCACAAATGAATGCTATTTGTGTCGACATGGGCGGTACTAGCTTCGATGTTACTCTCGCCCATAATGGCGAGGTGCGCCAAACCAGAGAAAGTGAAATAGAGAGACTGCCCATTAAAGTACCTATGGTAGACATCCACACACTAGGGGCTGGTGGAGGAAGCATAGCATGGATCGATCCTGGTGGAGCCTTGCGCGTTGGACCAAAAAGTTCGGGAGCCGATCCTGGCCCAGCTTGTTACGGCAAGGGAGGAAAGGAACCGACAGTTACGGACGCCAATCTGGTGCTTGGCAGGCTTAATCCTCGCCGTTTCTTGGGTGGCAGAATGTCATTAGATACAGATCTGGCGCGGAGCGTTATAGATGAACGCCTTGCCAAACCCCTAGGCCTCAGTATTGAGGCATGCGCAGAAGGAATAATTCGAGTAGTTAACGCAAGTATGATAAAAGGTATCCGGGTTGTATCAGTAGCTAAGGGATTTGATCCTAGGGATTTTTGCCTTGTCGCATTTGGCGGAGCTGGTCCAGTGCACTCTTCCGAACTTGCCTCTGAGCTTGATATCCCAAAAGTTTTGGTACCCATTGCCCCAGGTGTAACTTCAGCCTTGGGCTTACTTATGGCAGACCTGAGGCATGATTTCGTTCAAACGGTGCTAAAATCCGGAGATTCACTAGACCACAATGAAATCAATTCTAAGTTTGCAACTATGGAAGATGAAGCCGTGCAACGCATGCAACAGGATGGTGTCCCGGCAGAACAAGTAACACTTCTCAGGATGGCAGATATCCGATATGCGGGGCAAGGATATGAGCTCGAAATACCAATTAATTCTGGCAAGCTGACCAAGCAATCAATGAAAAACACAGAAGATCAATTTCATATGGCACACGAACGCATGTATGGTTATTCTACGCCAGACCGGCCAATTGAGGCAGTAAATTTACGTATTACCGCTCTAACAGAACTTCCTCGACCTAAATTTGTGCCCCAAAAATTGGTTCAGCGGAAAAACCCAGAAGTAGCACGTGATGGTCAAAGGAATGTTTATTTCAACGGACGGTTTGTAGAAACTTTCATTTATAACAGACCGTTACTCCAACCTGGTGACTGTATAAACGGCCCTGCTGTCATCGAACAAGAGGATTCCACAACACTGGTATGGGAAGATCAAATTGCGAGAGTAGATGCTTTTTCGAATCTGTTGGTGGAGAGAGTTTAATGAAATCAGAAACCGACTTAAAAATGGATAACAATAAAATTGACCCGATTACGCTTGAAGTGATGAGGAATGCATTCTATTCAATATCTGAGGAAATGAATGCTGCACTAATAAGGGCAAGCTATTCCACAAACATAAAAGATCGTCGAGATGCTTCATGTGCTATATACACTGCAACTGGTGATATCGTGGTTGTAGCTCAAAGTGAGATGGGTACGCCTCTGCATCTTGGTACCATGCATTCAGCTGTACAAACAGCTTTGGATGCATTTCCATTTGGCGAACTGGAGCCTGGAGACGCAGTGGCAATGAACACTCCGTATCCAGGTGGACCAGGTCACCTAAATGATCTGTGCCTGATATCCCCAATTTTTCACGAAGATAGACTCGTAGCACTCACTGCCAACCAGGCGCATCATGTTGATATGGGCGGCTTCGCTCCTGGCTCCATGCCTTTTGGAGTAACAGAAATTTACCAAGAAGGAATGCAAATACCACCTGTACGACTTTTCAGAAAAGGAAATCTTGACAGAGACTTATGGAACCTCATCTCTCAAAATGTAAGAACTCCTGTAGAGGTGCGAGGTGATTTATTTGCTCAACTGGCTGCTAACAGTGTTGGGGGGAGAAACATAGTTGGGTTAATGAAGAGGTACGGTACTAGAACCGTTCAGGACTACCTAGAGGAAATGCTCAATTATTCAGAAAGAAGAATGCGAGCCGCATTGCAGATCATTCCAAAGGGCAGATATGAAGCATCAGATGTAATAGAAGGAGATGGCATCGTCGATCAAGACTATTCGATCAGGGTAAAAATCGACGCGAACGGAGAATCCATTAAATGCGACTTTTCTGATACAGATCCATCCACCCTCGGTCCATTGAATTGTCGTTGGCCTTCAGTTGCTGCTTGCGTATACTATGTCCTCAAAGCTGTACTTGATCCTGAATTGCCCCCAAACGCCGGACTTTATAGACCAATAGAAATAATTGTCAAAGAAGGCACAGTTTTATCGGCCAAATATCCAGTCGCTGTTTGCAACGCAAATATAATCACCACCCAACGAATCGTTGATGTACTGATCTCTGCGCTCTCACAGGCTGTACCTGAACGTGTGCTTGCAGCATCTTCAGGAACTATGAACCTGCTCAACATAGGTGGCATAGATCCGCGGACCGGAATCTATTACAACTACGTTGAAACCTATGCTGGTGGCCAAGGAGCCATGAAAATACAAGATGGCATGGATGCAGTTCAGAATCATATGACAAACACTCGCAATGCACCAGTGGAATCCATAGAACAGGCCTATCCTCTACTTGTGGAAGCTTACTGCCTAGTAACCGATTCTGAGGGAGCAGGTGAACATCGAGGTGGAGTGGGCTTACGGCGATCTTTCCGGGTGATGGGTGATGAAATTCGAGTTACTTTAAGTTCTGATCGAGCACGCGTTGCTCCGTGGGGACTTTTTGGCGGAGGAAGTGCAAGCACGTCAAAATGCGAAGTCATAGGACTTGACAACACCAATCGTAGACTTCCATCCAAAGTCACCACAAGTGTGCAGCATGGGTCCATCCTAGAGACTACCACTCCCGGTGGCGGAGGCTGGGGAAATCCCAGAAAACGTGATCCTGAACTGGTTCTGGAAGATGTTGTTGCCGGATTGGTTAGCATAGACAGGGCTAGAGAAATTTATTCCGTGGCAATAGATCTCAATGAAATGATTGTCAACATACCAGAAACTGCTACGCTTAGAAATCAAATCGAGTGAATATATTCAATATGTGAAGTGCAAAGAAAATGCTGTTGTGTGGATAAAACTCTAGCGGGATGGTCGCTTGTTTCCAAGGATGGTTCAGGGTCTTCGCAATAAATGGTCAGTTTATATTTGTTGGACTCAATAAATCCACCGAGAACTCTGGCGCTATTCAGAAAGTAGTCTTAGATAATGAACAAAAATGCTGATGCTGTGATAGTAGGAGGCGGAATATTAGGAGCCAGTACCCTCTACTATCTGGCAAAGATGGGGTTACGCAATGCAATAATGCTAGAAAAAGGGGATCTAGCTTGTGGGTCATCAGGCGACTCGGCTGCTATGGTGCGACAGCATTATTCTAACGAAGTAAGCATTAGACTAGTCAAAGAAAGTCTGCGGTTTTTCCAAAATTTTGAGGACGAATTCAACGAGCAAGGCGTTTTTAAGCAAACTGGATGGATGTTTTTGTGTCCACCTGATGCCAAAGACAGCTTTGATCTCAATATGGATCGATTAATTAATTTAGGTGTGCGTACCAGAGAGATCTCACTGAACGACGCCAAGGAATTAATCCCTAGCCTCAACACAGACGGTATTGGCCCCATCGCCTTTGAACCAGATTCTGGTTATGCTGATCCGAAACGGACCATTCAAGCCTTAGTTAATAGAGCTGAAGACATGGGAGCAGCTGCTCATACTCAAACAACCGCCACCGGACTGATACTTAACAAAGGTAAAGTGTGTGGTATTTCAACGTCTAGTGGAACTATATCAACTCCAATAGTGGTCAATACAGCAGGTCCGTGGGCGTACCAGGTAGGACTTTGGGCAGGACTAGAATTGCCACTAACTATCTCGCGAGAACAAGACATAGTTATTGAACCACCTAAAGATGCAACTACTTTGGACTTTGTAGTGTCCAACATGGTGGACCGTACTTATTTTCGGCCTATTGGAAACCGATCTATTTTGGCAGGTGTTGGACACCCTAAGGAAAACGAGCCCGTTGATCCAAACAACTATAACCGTGAAGCCAACATGGATTTCATCTCAGATATAATGAATCGTATTGAATATAGATTCCCCAATTTGCGTGGATCCAAAGTGACTTCTAGTTGGGCCGGCCTATACACAATAACTCCTGACTGGAACACAATGGTTGGTCCAGCACCTGAAGTAGAAGGATTATTCCTCGGAGTAGGAGGCAGCGGGCACTCCTTCAAGCTGGGTCCAGCTATTGGAATGTGTTTGGCTGATTTAATAGTTAAAGGATCCTCTAGCCAGATCGACATCTCGCCGTTGAGCCCGGATAGATTCAGCAAAGGAACCCCTCTAAGATCGACGTATGGAGGAAATCGCGGATAAGTCATTAAAAATAAAAGGAGTTGATCAATATGCCAAGAATGACGGGTAAACATGCAGTCATGCAAATGCTCAGGGCTGAAGGTGTCGAATATATATTTGGTAATCCGGGTACCACAGAAACCCCTCTAATGGACGCCCTTGAAGATTATCCTAAAATAAAATACATGTTGACAGTCCAAGAAGGTGTCGCAATGGGTATGGCAGATGCGTACAGCCGCGCTCTAGGCCAACCTTCTTTCGTAAATCTCCATATTGAAACTGGACTCGCAAACGGTATAAGCCTACTCCAGAACGCGTATGACGGCGGTTCCCCAATTGTGCTAACAGCTTGTAACAAAGACATACGTGAACTTGCCCATGGACGTACTGATCTTCGTGAGATGGCCCGACAATTCACAAAATGGAGTGTGGAAGTAAGTCACCCGGATGCTATTCCTGTAGCAATGAGGAAAGCCTTTTATGAAGCCAAGACTCCTCCAACTGGGCCAACATTTATTTCGTTTACAGCCAATGCTTTGGACGACGAAGCAGACATTGAAATACTACCTTCCTCTAGATCATTCAGCAGTGCCAGACCCGACAGTACTGCAATTGAATTAGCTGTTGATATACTATCCACTGCATCCAATCCAATCATTTTAGTAGGTGACAGCGTCGGAGAATCCGGAGCACTTGGGGAGGTGATCGAGCTTTCTGAAAAGCTTGGATCTAAAGTCTACTCAACCATGTTTTCAGGAGTAAATTTCCCTACCAGTCATCCGCACTACATGGGACCCATCCGACTGGGATATCGCGGGACAAGAGATATTTTAGAGACAGCTGACGTTATAGTTATGGCTGGTCGCATCGCTAGTAACTACTACATGTTCTCAGATCCTCCATTGAGATATTTCAGTGGAAAGAGCAAGCTTATTCACATCCACTGTGATTCATCCAACGTTGGCCAAACCGAACCCACGGATGTTGGAATAGTCGCGGATCCTAAGGCAGCGATCAGTGAGATAGTTCAAGGATTAGGCATCAATATGCACAAAGATGCTCTGACAGCATCCGCGGTAAGAAGCCAGTTGACAAGGTCAGAGAAGGAAGCAGCCTATTTAAAAGATGCTGAGCGAACAAAACGCCTTTGGAAAAACGTTCCGATGAGTCCCGAAAGGATGATGGCTGAACTCTCCAAAAGTTTGCCGGAAAATGTGATCATTGCAAATGACTCTGTTACCAGTGGAGGAGCCTTGCATCACTCTGTTCAATTTGACAAAGCAGGCAGTCTATATGGAGGCCGTGGTGGAGCATTAGGATGGGGTATGGGAGGAACTTTGGGGATTAAACTTGCCAATCCAGACAGCCCGGTCGTAGGTGTAATAGGGGACGGTAGTGCCATGATGACTATTCAGGCTTTGTGGACAGCGGCAGCCGAAAATATACCCGTCGTATATGTGATTTGCAACAACGGTGTATACCGTGTGCTTAAGGTCAACATGAATATGTACAAAGAACTTGTTCTCAAAGGTGAGGCGCCTCCAAGCAAATATATCGGTATGGACTTCTCGCAGCCGTTCGATATGGCAGGCATAGCCAAAGCTATGGGAGTTTATAGCCGTCGCATAGAAGATCCGAACCAAATCGCCCCTGCACTTGAAGAAGCGCTTAATCTAGATTCTCCTGCATTACTTGATGTAATAATAGATCCAGCTTTATAAAACTAAACCAAGTTTTGTGGAATAGAGTTACACTTATATTCCAGGTAACTAGATACCGTCTGGAAGACGGACTACAATGGTTTTTGTACTGGTATCAACGCTTCTAACTACCTCTTGTGTTGCAGGTATTAGGATCTCTCTGGAATTCGGGCTTCCAACGACATAGACATCATTAGCCCCCGTTTCAAGAATTTCAACAACTGCACCCAAGCGCATACCATTTTCATCATAAACATCACTGTCAATAATTTCAAAATGATAAAAGTTACCATCAATTTGGCTGGGGCGGACATAGCTCAAAGGAACTTCTAGAAATAACCCAACAATCGTCTCTGCTTCTGTTCTATCGTTCAAATTCTCTAAGCCAAGAATCAGTCCAGATTTTGTTGGACGCTCGCTTTCGATCTTGTGTGGATTGCCGGCGATAAAAACTACGCTTCCAACAGACAACCGACCACCAACACTTGTCAAAGATCGGACCTTAAGCAACCCTTCTATACCCCAAACGCCTACAATTTTACCTACTGTCACCCAATCTGATTTAGGAGAAACACTCTGTCTTCGCTCGTTCAAACTGAAGTTCGGCAATATTTATCCGTATTGGGAAATCAGACTATCTCCAACACTGCCCGAACTGAATGCTTTACAGCTGCAACCCTCAACAAAACACGTATCGCTTGAGCTACATGCCCTTGCCTGCCAATAATTTTTCCCTTGTCTTCTTCGGCAACTTCAAGTTGATAAAGGAGTCTTCCGTCACTATTGGTCTCGGTAACTTTTACCTCGTCGGGGTTAGCTACAATCTGTTTGGCGATATATTCGACCAGGTCTTTCATTCTTCATCAGCCTTTTTGATAGTGCCCATGCTCTTCAACATACGCTCAACCGATTCCGACGGTTTAGCACCTTGACTGATCCATTTTAAAGCTTTGGGTTCATCTATATTAATTGTCGGAGGTTCAGTCGTTGGATTGTAATGACCTAGTTGGTCAACAAAGGCGCCATCCCGAGCAGCCCTTGAGTCAGCCACCACAATTCTGTAGCTGGGTTGGTTTTTTGCGCCAACACGGCGCAACCGAATTCTTAACATTTCCTATTCGCCTCCACCAGCGCAAGGCTTCTTTTGATTTATATGTTTATTTACCTTGCCTGTTAATATCATCTTATTTTTTTACTCGGCAGACCGATTCAGCATTTTTTCTAGCCGTGATTTGCGCCGTGCAGCATTATTCGGATGAATCACTCCTTTTTGAGCAGCCTTGTCTAAGGCGATTACTCCCTCCGCAACAGCTCTCTTAGCGGCATCTTCATCATCTGACAAAACAAGTTTCCTTGCATTCTTCACTAGCGTTTTTGCTCTATTCCGTATAGGCGCATTACGCTGTTGCCTTCTGATACTCACTCTGGCCGATCTTTTACTTGGCACTTTTTCAACTACCTCCAAAGATACTCAATTTCCCATTCAACTAGATGAAATTCTACTCACGCTGACTATACCTTTTACACTTTCGAGCTTCGAAAACAAACGGCTAAGCTGATCTATTCCCTGTGTAAAAACAGTGAGGGAAATCACACTTAGATCATCAATTTCTTCTGAAACGCATGAAGCTATATTAACACCTTCTTCTGATACAAGCGAGGTTACGTCCATCAATAATCCCACTCTATCCCAGGCATCTAGCTTGATTCTGACAGGGTACAGAACCTGAGTGCGTCCCCAATTTACCGGCACCAAGCGTTCACGCTCAGTCTCGGATGCTATATTGACGCAATCCTCTTTGTGCACAGTAATGCCTCTGTTACGAGTTATATAGCCAATAATTTTTTCACCGTTTATTGGGTTGCAACATTTCGCCATCCTTGTAAGAAGGTCTCCTACTCCCAATACTTGAATACCTGAGGCTGGGCTAGTAGATGGAATGGGCTGAACATTATCGTATTCATTTTTCTTATCTTGGGGTGATAATCGGCTTATGAGTTGGGGTACAGTAATCGTTCCGCTACCAAGGGCGACAAAAAACTCATCGATGTTTTTGAAGTTTGCAGCCTCCGACAATTCTTCTTCTTTGATCGATACATGTAATCTACGTACTTGTTTTTGAAAAATCTCTTGACCACGATCGATATTGGTCCTTCGCTCCTGCTTGTTGAACCACTGGCGTACTTTTTCCCTAGCTGACGCAGTTTTCACATATCCAACATTGGAGTTAAGCCAATCCAAGCTAGGTCCCTTCATCTGCTTACTGGTCATTATGCTCACAGTGTCGCCATTATTAAGATTGTAATGGAGTGGTACGAGTTTGCCATTAACTTTTGCACCAATACACCTATGACCAACATCCGTATGAATCCTATAGGCAAAATCAAGTGGAGTTGATCCAGAAGGAAGTTCCTTAAGATCACCTTTGGGAGTGTAAACAAACACTTGGTCCTGAAAAACATCTGTTTTGAAGGATTCCACAAATTCCTCAGCCCCTGTTACTTCACGTTGCCAATCCAACAGTTGCCTAAGCCACATCATTTTTTGATCAAATTTAGTATCAGTTTCTGAGTTTTCTTTATACAGCCAATGAGCTGCTATTCCATATTCTGAAACTCTGTGCATATCATGAGTTCTAATCTGTACCTCAACTGGGGATGCTCCCTCACACAAAACCGTCGTGTGTATGGACTGATACAAATTATCTTTAGGATTTGCTATATAGTCATCGAACTGGCCTGGCAGTGGCCTCCATCTAGTGTGCACAACACCCAAAGCTGCATAACAGCCTGGTTCGTCGTCAACGACAATTCTGAGCGCAAATAAATCGTATATCTCCCCAATTTCCTTATTTTGGCTAGCGTAGTTCTTGATTTTCTTGTGGATGCTATAAATGTGTTTAGGCCTACCGGTAATTTCAGCATTGATCCCAGAACTATCTAAATCTCCAATCATGAGCTGTGCAGCATTCTGTATGTATTGCTCTCTATCAACTCTTTTGGTATTGAGTAGAGACGAAATAGAGCGGTAAGCATCGGGGTCCAAGTGCTGGAAAGCCAAGTCCTCAAGACGCCATTTTAATTCCCATATACCTAACCTGTGCGCCAAAGGGGCATAGATATCAAGAGTTTCCTGAGCTATAACTAGTCTTCTTTCTTTAGGCAGTGATTTAAGTGTCCTCATATTGTGCAATCGATCGGAAAGCTTAATGAGCACTACTCTTACGTCTTCAGCCATGGTCACTAGCATTTTCCTGACACTAGACGCATGGGCAAGGCTGTCTGCCGAATCGGATAGTTCAAAATCGAATTTCTCTGTTAGGAGTTCTGTTTTGGTGAGTTTGGTTACTCCGTCAACTAGGCCTGCTATCTCTTGTCCAAACCTATGTTCTATTTCCTTAGTGCTGACTTGGCAATCCTCTATCACATCATGCAAAATCGCTGCTGAAAGGGCATTAGCATCGAGCTTTAACTCTGCCAAGAAAAGAGCAGTTTGCAGGGGGTGATCTATGAAAGGCTCACCCGAAAGGCGCATCTGACCATAATGAGCTTTCTCGGCGAACCGATAAGCTTCATCTATCACACTAATTCGTTCTTCTGGTATATACTCTCGAGCTTTGGCTAATAATTCATCTACAACCATTTTGCCTGCACATCCCATTAGACTGCTTTAACAAAGTATATCTCTAGCTTGAACACGCCGCAATTAAAAATCAATCCGGCAAAACAGATCTCAATAAATCCTTTTATCTACTGCTACATAGTGGCAAGTGAATTTCTATAAAACACTCACGTAATGGAAACAATAAAAGCCGACACACCTATTTATAACTCAAAGGTATATGGATTCGTTTGCAAAACAGAGGTATTCTCAATTTCAGAATCTTTTCGCCTTACAATTCATTGAGTTATGATTAATACTAACATTTAATGAGATGTTGGGAGAATCTATTGCTTTTTCAGTCACCTAAAGGAACAACTGATATTCTTCCAGAAGAACAGCCCTATTGGCGTTTTCTGGAAACCACGGTTGAGGAAATCACAGAAATTTTCAACTACGATAGGATCGATACCCCCATGTTTGAAGATGCACGCTTATTTGTGCGAGGAGTAGGTCAAATAACCGATATAGTTGAAAAGGAAACTTATACTTTCGAAGATCGCGGAGGAGACTCTATAACCCTTCGCCCTGAAGGGACTGCCCCTGTTTGTAGAGCATACCTTGAAAACGGTATGCACAACCTTCCTCAACCAGTGCGACTATATTATCTTTGCCCCGTATTTCGTTACGAAAGGCCTCAAGCAGGAAGATACAGACAACACCACCAATTTGGTGTCGAAGTATTTGGTGATGGAGACTCTGCTGTTGATGCAGAGGTAATTGAAATTGGATGGAGGTTTCTAGAAAAATTCGGTATATCAGAAAAATCCCTTGGGCTAAACAGTATAGGAGACTCTGCTTGCCGGCCTGATTATATAAAACAACTTGAAATTCACTATCGTCCAAATATCGACAGTGTCTGCAGTGATTGCCGCAGACGTTTTGACCAAAACCCACTCCGATTGTTGGATTGCAAGAAACCGATATGCTCTCCCATTATACAAGCAGCTCCCCGCAGTACAGAATATTTATGCACAGACTGCCGAAAACATTGGGACACTCTATTAGTTTATCTCGAGCAGGCCGGTATCCCCCATGAAATAGATCACACTCTTGTAAGAGGTTTTGATTACTACACTCGCACCGTATTTGAAATCAAGCCTCCTGGCAGTGGGAGTCAGAGCACTATGATAGGGGGTGGTCGTTATGATGGCCTCATCGAACAAATTGGTGGCAAGCCAACACCAGGGATAGGATTCGGAATGGGACTAGAAAGAGCTATTTTAAACTTGAAAGCCCAACGATCGACCCTTCCAACAGTACCTTTCAGGAAAATGATAGTTGCCCACTTGGGAACGGCAGGAAAGAATGCAGCTGCTAAATTGGCATCAGAATTGAGACTATCTGGTAAAAGAGTTGTATTAGCGCCAGATCGCGGACTTAAAAGCCAGCTCAGATATGGGACTTCAATCAATGCAACTCATGCGATAATAATTGGAGACGATGAGATCAAAAAAAACGTGCTGACCATGAGAGATCTTGAGAATGGAGTGCAGGCTGAAATTGGACAACATGAATTGGGCAAAATATTTGAGAACAATGAAAATTAATCCTAGTTATATTGAAAAGATTGTCAACTACATCTGGATCCGCCCTATTGCGGTAGCACGTTTGGAAATATTTCTATGATCGACCAACTTGAAAGTATTGAACAACGATACCAGGAACTGGAACAGGCTATGTCTAAACCTGACGTGGCCTCCGATC
>CEVA01240712.1_pt1 | contig 12798 bp, 11 predicted proteins | sample 361521 | NCBI WGS metagenome assembly CEVA01 (sample SAMEA2622823, study PRJEB7988) | marine metagenome | isolation source: saline water (ENVO:00002010), including | reverse complement strand
ATCAATAACACCTTCATCCATGGTATTAATTCATTAGTCATCCTTATCCTGATGATCCTTGCTGGAGCACTTATTGATAGGCTGTCAAAAAAACACCCTTAGCCTTTTTACAACTATACAAAGCTGTGTCATAGTAGTAGTACATTAAAAAAGTAAGTAAAGTAATTTAGTAGGAGGTTATTATGAAAAAATTACTATTTACAACTATCATGTTGGCAAGTATCACAAACTCAGTTTTACCAAGTGCAAGCACAGATTCAAGCTTTGATTTTAATTTAGATTCAATAATTAACACAGTATCAGGGTGGACATCATATGGCACAGAACAAACCAAAAATGCTATTAGCTGGTCTTGGAATTTTATGAAAAAACATCCTTATATAACAGCAGATACTATGATTGCAATTCATGCAATAAAAGATGCTGGTGTAAGAAATATATTGACAACAGAAACAATTGGTTCAATGATTTTTGCTCATATATTAATTAAAGTCGTACCAAATATGCCAGATATTAACTTGAAAGATTTAAAAGCTGATCCTAAAAAAACTTTTAACGATTGGCGTAAAAAAATCAATAGAAATGATCTACAAAGAATTGCTATTAAAACTGGTTTAGCAGTTGGTACTATCGCTGGCTTTTTAGGATTAAACCACTACTTATCTGGTGATGATTCTATTGTTAGTTATGCAAAAGAATATGGAGCAGAAGGATTATTATCAAAAACTGTACAACAAGCTGGTAAAACTACTGTTCAAACAGGAAAAGGAATGTTAAAAATTGCTTTAGCAGGACCAGCAGCTCTTTCTTACCTGTTGAAATCTTCTTCTGCTATTGAACAAGCTAAAAAAGCAGCTATTGAAAACGCTAAACAAGCAGCTGAAGCAGCTAAAAAAGAAGCTGAAGAAGCATTAGCTAAACAAGCAGCTGAACAAACAGCTAATACAACTAAATCATTAGTAAGTTATTTCATGAGTTAAAGATACTATTATAATATGCAAAAAGTCTCTGGTGTTGCACCAGAGACTTTGTCTTATAAAACACCATAGGGCTTTTGACGACAAATGTCTGCTATGGCATTCTAAATATATGAGATAGTAATAAAGCACATAAAGTAAAATATATATGTATCCATGGAGGTTACAAATGAAAAGAATACTAGTCTCATTAATGCTGGCATTTGTCAGCAATCAAGTATACGCACCACCTAAGAATCACAATAATAACAACAATAATCATCACCAACAGCAGCAAGCTCATGCACAAAATACCTGTGCACAACAAACTGCAAATACTCAAACAGCTCAAAACAATTTAGTTACAAAAGCAACTAAGTTAGATGATAGCTTGTACGAGTTACAATCAAAACTAGAAGACATTACAAAAGAAATCAAAACAATGATTGAAGAGCACACAGCAGCTAACCCAGTTGCTATAACAACTAAAAAAGTACTTGTTCTTCAAACATTGCTATTGCAAGCAAAACGTATAGCAGTAAAAGTGCATACTGATGCTACATCGTTGCCAGATACAACTGCAACGCAAAGTATTAAAAATCATTGTACAAATATCAGCAATCGTATCAATGCAAATACATTTGTAATTCCTAATATACAGAATTTTATTACTGATCCTGTAACAAACAGCAACGGAATAAATACATGCATCACAGACGCAATGCCACATCTTGAACTGGCAATAGAAGAAACAGAAGAATTATTACCAGATTCAGTTACTGAATTTTTAAAAAACCATTGGGGTAAGATTGGTACTATCGCTTTACTAGGTGGTAATTGGTATGCAGAAGGTAAGACATCATTATTAGGTTCTATCGTAGAATCATTTAAACAAGCAAAACCTTCATCATCATCTCCAAGCATAACTTCTGATCATGCAATACTAGGATTGCTCACAGGAAGTATCTATCTAGCATATGCACATAGACAGTTTATACAAAATCAATTCAATAAAGTAAAAACAGTTATTACAACAACTAAAACAGGAATTAATAGTATATACGATACTATGTACGATATCTGGAAAGATAAAAAAAGCTTAGCAAAAGCAGCTGGAATAGCGCTAGCTCTAGGTGCATGGAACTATTATGCTCGCGGAGATAAATCAATACCAGCGCACTTACTCAATAATGGCTTACAAGGTATTGTACCATGCGTATTTGATCAAGGTCGTGCAATTGTTATGAGCGGTGTCCAAGGATTACGAAACGCTGGTAGCAACACTCCAACAAGTAACAATGCGATTACACAATTAACCGAAACAAACCCACTAATTAATATGTTTAAAAGCATTAAAGAATCTCCAGCAAAGCTTGCATATGATAATCCAAAAGAAACAGCATTAGGAGGATTAGCTGCTTTATTGGTTGGCAGAAAAACAATGTATGTACCTATAAAAAACGCAATCCTTAATATTAAAAATTTAAAACCATCTACGATATAACACAACAATAGTATTACGAAACATTCAATTCAAATTTTGAGGTTTTTTTATGAAAAAAAATATCATATTATCTTTTATTATAGGTATAAGCAGCATTGTATCGCCTGCAATAGCTAATTACATTCCCACAAGAGGACCTTTGCAATTACACGATGTAAGCAAAGATAATCTTGGAGTTATTACAGCAACCTTGCGTGGAAATAATGATTTACAACAAGAACTTACTACTATACAAGCATTTTCGCGCTTATTTCCACAAGCAAAAACATATCAAAATATCGTACAAACTATACAACATGCACAAAGCCCGCTAGGCTATCAAGCTCTTGAAGCGCTTGAAAATGTCATCATGTACATCTATCACGAAAAAGCATTTGCTGTATACATCCCATACGATCCATGCCTACCAGTACAAGGATTACGCTATACATGGCTTAATCCGCTAACATACATACAACCACAATATTGGCTTAGTGATAGCAACGAAGAACTTGATCAACTTATTAATGAGCTTGATCAACTTGCAACTGTTGCTATGAGTAAAAATCCAATACTTGCAACACGTATGAAAGCAACCGTACATACATATCGCCACTGGAGAAAATACATATTAGCTACAATTATAGGTTATTTTGCGCAAGATACGTACCGGAGAGATGGTGCAACATCAACGCTAAGCTTACTACTACATGGTGATAAAAAAGCATCTTTAAAAAATATAAAAGATGACGTATACAAAGCTTGTTCGTGCATATATAGCTGTGGATCTTATTTGCTTTCATCTTCTCAAGATAAAAAGAAATTTGTCACATGGCCGTCATCAATAAGCTGGCCATCATTATTAAATACGCAACATATTTAACGCACTTTTAATGTAATTAAAGCAAATAAACATAAAACAATAGAAATTATATTAAAACGAACTGTTATTTTAGGCTCCTGCCATCCCAACAATTCAAAATGGTGATGAACAGGAGCCATTTTAAATAATTTTTTACCATAATATTTAATGGAAATATATTGTCCTATCACTGACAAAACTTCAAAAACAAATAATCCTCCAGCAATAGGCAACAATAACTCTTGCTTAGAAACAATAGCCATCAATGCTAATCCAGCACCTAGCGACAATGATCCAACATCACCCATAAAAATTTGTGCAGGATGAGCATTAAACCATAAAAAACCAAGGCATGCTCCTATTAAAACGCTGCCAACTATGGCTACCTCTGCAGTACCTGTAAACGGAATATGTAAATACGAAGCAAAAGCATAGTGCCCTGCTAAATAACTAACAATAGAAAACACAGAAAAATTAGATAACAATATACCCACAGCCAATCCATCAAGCCCATCTGTTAAATTAACAGCATTACTCATAGCAACAATGATAAAAACAAGCCAAGGAATGATAAAATATCCAAAATCAATATGGATATTTTTAAAAAAAGGAACACAAATCTCATAAGAAGGGCTTTTTGTATATATCCAAGCTAACACAACACACGTTGCCATAACTACTTGCAGACTAAATTTTTGACGCGGATACAGCCCATTTTTATACCATATTTTATACAAATCATCTAAAAAGCCTATCGCACCAAAACCAACAAGCACCAACACAAAGAGCCATATTTCAAGTTTATACCAATCACACCATAACAACAGGTTGCTTATAGCAACTGCTAAAATAAAACACCCTCCCATAGTAGGAGTGCTTCCTTTGAGTTGATGATTTTCAGGCGTAAATGGACGAGCACTATTACGAAATGCTTGTTGAGAAAATGCAATAAAAGACTTACCAAACGCAAGTGACATACATAAAGAAGTTAACAAAGCAGCTATAGATCGAAATGAAACATAATGCACAATATTGCATATAGAAAAAGAATCTTGCAACATTGACGCTAGATGATACAGCATAAAATACCTTTTGTTAGAAAATGCACCCTTCCTATATGTAGTCTAGATCAGTCTCTTATGAATCGCAATAAAAAACGGTGGGGGGCTTTTGACCAATATGTAAAGAATTTGTACTTTAATAATACGTTACATATTTGTCATAACATATTAAATTGAAATCTAATCCTAAAATTGTTAGAAGGAAACGATAATGAAAACAAGTACTAAATACCTGTTAACTGCAATAGTCGGATTAGGAGTCATAAGTAAAGAAGCTTATTCAAATCCTACATCATTGGATGATCGTATTCATACACGTACAGTAGAACATATGCAAAACATAGACGATCTTACCATGTCAAACCTATTTTTAAACAAGGCTAAAATAGAAAACTTATGTAAAGCTATACTTGCTATTTTAAACGAAAATAGTTTTGTGAACAGCAAACCTCAACTCAAAAGAGCTTTAGAAGCTAACAATATCACACATTTAAAACAAATTATTGCTGAATTACCTGAGCAAACTCAAAAAGTAATCATAGCAAAAATTAAAGATGATAGAATCAAAAACTTCTTAGGTCTTTCTTAATAGCTGTATCATGAATCGTATTGTAAATATTTCATATTTTTTATTTTACTTTAGCTTTATATTGCCTACCCACGAACAAACAATAGAACACAAAATAAATAATTGCGTTACCAAACATAGCAAGAACATTGATAATTTAACCCTGTGGAATGTCGTATATAATAAAAGTAAAATTGAAAATATGTGTTTAGAAGTTTTAGATATTCTAGAACAAGAAAATAATTCTCAACATCTCGATACTGTTCTGTTAAACATTAAAAAAGCTTTAAAAGAACGTAACGAAAAGTTGCTATTACAATATTTACCTAAGTTACCACAAGAAACAAAATCTTTAATTTTGAAAAAGATTAAAGATAAAACAATAAAAATATACCTCGGTTTATAAATTCATACTAGATAAAACACAGCTAACGCTATGACATACAAATTACAAAAGAGTCGACTTTTTAGTCGGCTCTTTTTCTTTTCAAAACAGAAACAAACTTTAAAGTTACTCTGCAAACTTGTTTTTATATTTTGTAAACATGTACATTATGTGTAAAAACAAAGGAGTTTTTATGAAAAAACGAGTACTTATAAGTTTACTATGCATATCCCAATTTGCGATAACAAGTAGTCAAAGACCGCCAACCATAACAAGTATGCCACCAACCACTAACCAACAAATTTTACAAACACTACAAGAAATCCGAGAAGATCGACAATCAAATACAGACTGTTGCGCACGAACTACAGCTAGCTTAGCACTGGTAGTAGCAGTAGCAGGTGTAAGCGGATTAGCTTTATTAGATTCTCTGCAACTTAATAAACTCAATGATGTCAACAATTTGCTCAGCAATGTAAACGGTACACTCACAAACTTACCTTCTGCCCTACCGAATGTATCTGTAGATATACCTCAAATTAACACTACCGATTTATTACAACAACTGGTACCCGCTCTACGTGATTCATTATTGCCACAATTAACAACATTCAATCAAACAGAACTAACACAAAGCATTACAAGTACCATTCAAAGCTCTTTAGGCAATGTAACCAATCTTGTAAATTTATTAAAAACAACAGCATTACCTCTAACACTACCAAGCGGATCTGGCTCAGGATCAGGCTCAGATCAATCATCAATTCTCAAAAATCATAGTATTACTAGTAACGAAATTTCAGCACTAACACAAGAAGAGAAAATAGAACTTTTACTACAAAGCATGATTATAATTGCGCTTCATATCTTACAAAATAAAGACTCTCTTGATACAAACACAGCTTGTACTACATAATACCCTTGTAAAATCAATCTTTCTTTAAAAAGAGCTCGTAGTCATGAGCTCTTTTTACTCATAAGCTCATTTGAGAAAAACTGTATTTATAGGTATACTTTTACTATAACCTTTTAACCTTGTTGTAAAAATTATGAGTACCATAAATCAATCATTTGATGTCATTATTGTAGGCGGTGGACATGCAGGTGTCGAAGCAGCATATGCTTCTGCAAAACTTGGATGCAAAACAGCTTTATTAACTTTAGATAAACATAAAATCGGCCTTATGCCGTGCAATCCTTCTATTGGCGGCATCGGTAAAGGTCACATTGTATTTGAAATAAGTGCTTTTCATGGTCTCATGCCACAATTATGTAGCAAAAGTTACTTGCAAGCTCATATGCTCAACACAAAAAAAGGACCTGCAGTACAAGGGTTAAGGTTACAAATTGATAAAGATAAGTATTCTCAGCTTGCTACACAAAATTTAGAAAACACCCACAATCTAACTATCATTGAAGAAATGGTAGATGAAATTCTTGTGGCAGATAATAGCGTTACTGGCATTCGATGCGCCTCTAATGCAATACTGCATGCAAAAAACATTGTGTTAACAACCGGAACTTTCTTAAATGGTCTTATCCACATAGGAGAAAAAAGTTTTGCAGCTGGTCGACGTGGTGAACAAGCAGCAACAAAACTTTCTAATTTTTTAACAAAACTAAATCTACGAATGGGACGCTTAAAAACAGGCACGCCTCCTAGATTGCTTACTAAAACTATTGATTTTTCTCAGCTTGAAAAACAAGAAATTGAACATCTTGATTATCTCTACGAATTTGAACCTATTGATGTGAAAAACACTCATGCTTGCTATATCGCTCGAACAAATGAAACAAGTCATGAAATTATTCGTAAAAACCTTGCAAAATCAGCTATGTACAGTGGCAACATTAAAGGAACTGGACCACGTTATTGTCCATCAATAGAAGATAAAATCTCTCGATTTAAAGATAAACCTGCGCATCATGTTTTTGTAGAGCCGGAAACTAAAGAATATGTTGAATGTTACCCAAGCGGTATATCAACGTCTTTGCCAGAAGAAGTGCAAAAAGAATTTATCAACTCTATCAAAGGTTTTGAAAATGCTGTTATATCAAAACCAGGATATGCCGTAGAATATGACTTTGTACATCCAGATCAATTGCGGCACTCATTGGAAGTAAAACATATCAATGGTCTTTTTTTAGCAGGACAAATTAACGGTACAACTGGGTATGAAGAAGCTGCAGGACAAGGATTAATCGCTGGAATTAATGCTGCTCATAAACATCTTAAAAAAGAACCGTTTATTCTTGATCGTCAAGAAAGTTATATCGGAGTTATGATTGATGATTTAATCACTCTTGGTGTAGATGAGCCATATCGAATGTTTACATCGCGAGCAGAACGTAGATTGTTATTACGTCAAGATAATACTTTTTTACGTCTTATGCCAAAAGCTTATGATCTTGGATTGATCAACGAAGACTTGTATCAAAAATTCTTACAAGAAAAAAATATTGTTGATGCAGCAATTGAGCTTTTAGATAAAACATACACGAATGCTCAACTTGTTAAACATATGGAGCTTGAGCCTCATCCTCAAAAATTAGTTAAAAATCTCGGACTTGATGTTTCTTCTCGTAACGCTTTAATTATTTTGTCTCATATCAAGTATCGTGAATATATCAAACGAGAAGAGGCAGAGATTGAGAAATTTAAAAAATATAAAGACCTTGCTATGCCTAGCAATGAAGCTGTTTTTCAAGCAGCAGGTATATCTATAGAGCTTAAACAAAAAATTAGTAAACATCAGCCACAAACAATTGCTCAAGCAACCTTAATTCCAGGCATGACGCCTGCAGCAACATCTATGCTTATTTTGCTTGCTCGAAAACCTAACATGGGAAAAAATAGATGATCCAAGTTAAAAACTTAGAGTTACAATTTGGAGAACAAATAATTTTTGATAAGATCAGCTGCATTATTAATAATAATGATCGTATAGGACTTGTTGGTAGAAACGGAACTGGTAAGTCTACCCTGCTAAAAATTATTGGAAATCATCTACAAGCTGATGGCGGAACTATTGATATTCAAAGCAAAGCTCGAATTGCGTATATGCCTCAAGAAGTTGTGATTGTTTCTACTAAAACGGTACTTGATGAAACACTTGCGACATTTGACTATTTATTTGCACTTGAAGAAGAAAAAAAAGAACTTGCTTTAACTATTCATGCTAACCCTACAGAAAAACAAGTTAATCGCTATGCAGAAATTGAACATGAGTTACAAGAGCAAAATTTTGCTGAAAAAAAAGTTCAAGCTCAAAAAATTCTTGCTGGATTAGGATTTAACAATACAAAGCAACTATCTAAAGTTAGCGAACTTAGTGTTGGATGGCGTATGCGTGTCGTTCTTGCAAAACTATTACTACAAGAAGCTGACTTTTATCTCTTTGACGAACCAACTAACCACCTTGATCTTCCTACAAAAAATTGGTTTTTACATTTTTTACAAAATAATGTTCGTGGGTATCTTCTCGTATGTCATGATCGCTATTTTTTAGATAAAGCTTGCAACACTACATATGAACTATCGTTAGGCAAATTAACAATATTTCAAGGTAATTATAGCTTTTACAAGAAACAAAAAAGTTTTATGCTTGAGCACCAACAGCTTGCTTATAAAAAACAACAACAAGATATAAAACAAAAAGAGCGTACTATTGAAAGATTTAGATCAAAAGCTACCAAAGCAAAAATGGCACAAAGCATGATCAAAGCGCTTGAAAAAGTTGAGCGAATCCAAATTGAAGATGTTCAAAAAACAATCACTCTAAAGCTTGAAGAACCAAAGCGCTCTGGGTATGAAGTTGTAACAATAAAAAATGTATCTCATGCATTTAACACAACTTTATTTAAGCATGTTACCTTTACTATTGAACGCCAAGATAAAGTAGCTATTGTTGCACCAAACGGTACTGGTAAAACAACTTTATTTAATCTAATTGCTCAAAAGTTACCATTACAACATGGAACAATACAGCTAGGTCACAATGTCAAAGCAGCTTTATTTGATCAAGATCAAGAAAAAATTCTTGATCCACATAAAACTATTTTTCAAGAAGTGTATCAAGCATCTGAAGCAACAGATTTGCAAGTACGATCAGTTCTTGGAGCTCTTTTATTTGGGCAAGATGATATCAACAAGCTTTGTTCTGTTTTAAGTGGAGGAGAACGCAACAGGGTTGCAATGGCTAAAGTTATTTTAAGCAAAGCAAATTTTTTGTTACTTGATGAACCTACAAACCATTTAGACATAGAATCAAAAGAAATTATATTACAAGCACTACAACAATTTGAAGGTACTATACTGTTTGTATCACACGATCAAGATTTTGTTAACAAATTAGCTACTAAAATTATTGAATTAACACCACAAGGGTCATATGTGTATCTAGGTAATTATGATAGCTATCTAGATGCTAAACAAGCTGTAGCTAAAGAAACAGTTACAGAACAAAAGCAACAAAAATCAAATAGTAACAACTCGCAACAAAGTTTTGATCTGCAAAAAAAATGTAAAAATCTAGAGAATAAAATTGATAAACTCGAACAAGACCTTGCTGATATCCTGAAACAATTAGAAACAGCAACATATGGCACACCTGAATTTGAAAAATTAGAACATACGTATAAATCTTTACAAAAAACTATCTCGCAAGAAACAAGTAAATGGGAAGATTTACTTATACAACTTGATGAAGGAATCTAATGCAACCTGTCTTATTACCTATATATGGTCCAATAGCTATTCATGCATATGGATTATGCATAGCAGTTGGAGGATTAATTACATTTGGACTATTAAGCAATGACAAACAAGCTCGTTCAGTAATTTCAAAATCTGTACTTACCAATCTTTTTCAGTTAATAATTCTTGCTGCATATCTTGGAGGCAGAATCGTAACGATGATTACAGAACAAAGTATCATGCGCGACCCATTATTTTTGTTTAAATTTTGGGAGCCTGGATTTTCTATTTTAGGAAGTGTTATTGGTGTTACAGTAGCTCTTGCAAGTTATTTTTATAACAAGCAAATATCTTTGTTACTATTTTTAGACAGGGGAGCTATTTATATACCAATATTGCAAAGTTTTGGAAGAGTTGGATGTTTTTTTGCTGGTTGCTGTTATGGTATGCCTTCTACAAGTTGGTATGCAGTTACCTACACCGATAGTGCTCACATGGCACCGTTGCACTGTTCATTACACCCTGCGCAATTGTACAGCGCTGCTACATTATTTATAATTTTTCTTTTTTTATATTTTATACAACAGTATCGAGTAAAAAATCGTGGAGAATTATTTTGTTCATATATAGCCTTAATTGCTACAGAACGATTCTTGATAGATTTTGTAAGATGGGATAGAGTGTTTATAGTAAGTCCTTCTTTTTTACAGTTATTTTCTGTACATCAATGGATTGCACTTGCCATGTGTTTTGGAGCAATGTTAGGAGTACTTGTTATTCGTAAATTACAGCAATAATTATATGGATTTATTTAATTTTATAAAAAACCAACTTGATATTATTACGGTTATATCAGAATATACAAATCTAAAAAAAACAGGTTCTCAATACTGGAAAGCTCTCTGCCCTTTTCATCATGAAAAAACTCCTTCTTTTAGCGTCAGTCCACATAAAAAAATATTTTATTGCTTTGGCTGCCAAGAAACTGGTGACGTAATTAACTTTATTGAAAAAATAGAAAACATATCCGCATATGAAGCAGCACAACACATTATTCAACGATACAATATAGATGTACCCGATACAATAGAAAAAAACAGTAGTTTAAAAAAAGAAAAAACACCCTTTCAACTATGTCAACTTGTAGCTCAATGGTGCAATAACAAATTATTAAAAAATAAAGTTGCGTTAACATACATACAAGATAGAAAAGTATCATCTAATACTATTTCTCAATTCACAATAGGCTTTTTTCCTGTAGGAACAAAAGCAATACAAGATCTAGTTTCTTACATTATGAACAATGGGTTTTCAACAAAAGAATTACTGCAAGAACATATTTTATTTCAAGGTAAGGGAGCTTTATACTCACCTTTTGAAAATCGTATCATGTTCCCTATTAAAGATCATCTAGGACAAACATGTGGTTTTGGTGGAAGAATATTTAAACCAAACGACCAACGGCCTAAGTATTACAACTCAAAAGAAACTACTTTTTTTAAAAAAGGCAAAATATTATTTGGATTAGATATTGCTAAACACTATATTCAAAAAAGCAAAACTGCTTTTATTGTCGAAGGATATACCGACTGTATAGCTATGTATCAACACGGATATCATAATACCGTTGCAACATTAGGAACAGCATGTACTCTTGATCATCTCAAACAACTTGCAAAACATGCACAAACTGTTTATATGCTGTACGACGGAGACAATGCTGGGAAACAGGCTATCTTAAGATTAACACAATCATGTTGGCAACTTGATATGGACCTGAAGGTTATTTTATTACCTCCTAATCAAGATCCTGCTTCTATTTTAGAAAAAGAAAAAACAATAGATACATACATAGCAACTGGCTCTGATATTTTTACTTATTTTTTACATGCAACTGGTAAAAATTTTCAAAAACATAGTATCCGAGACAAAATGATCGCTATTAATGATTTACTACATATTATTAAAAATATTCAAGATGATTTAAAACAAAATATTTTACTCATGAAAGCTGCAGAAATCATGCAGATACCTTTAGATATTTTAAAAAAACAGTATACTAATAGAGATAAACCAGTAATCACTAACACTCAAAAAACTTCATCTATTCAGAAACAAATAGACCCTGATAACGAATTAGAAGTACAAATTTTAGCAACTATATGCCATGACCCAACAGTGATTACGAAACAAGATGAAACATTACTGCTTGCAAAACTTTCAGAGCCTATTAAAAATATTTTTACAAAAATTATGCAACATCACAACAGTGCTAGCTCATCATTAGAAGCTCAAAAGTTAGAAAACATATTAACTCAACAAGAATTACAGTATACACAGCAGATTTTATTTAAGATTGAAACAACTAACATAAAACAAACCTTTGTTAACCTTATGTCACAGTTTCAAAAAAAACATTGGAAATCGCTGGTATCTCATATTAAAATGAAACTTATGCAAGCAAAGCAAGCAAATAATAGACAAGAAATGTTAGAGTTACTAGAAGTTTTTGAAAAATTAAAAAAAGATCTTTATAAAAATGGACGTTTATGACGAAAAAAAAACCTATGACAAAAAAAGCACAACCAAAATTAACAAAAGCTGATATAGTTCAAAAAATTATTGAAGATGCTCAAGGTAAAAGATATGTTACCTACGAATCTATTATAGAAGCCGCAGAAAAACATAATTTTACAGAATCTGAAACAAGTAATCTTTTAAGAGATTTAGAAAATAAAAACATCGATCTTATCATGCAAAAAGAACTTGATGCTGACCATGGTTCTG
>CEVA01243102.1_pt1 | contig 12800 bp, 10 predicted proteins | sample 361521 | NCBI WGS metagenome assembly CEVA01 (sample SAMEA2622823, study PRJEB7988) | marine metagenome | isolation source: saline water (ENVO:00002010), including | reverse complement strand
CACTCATTAATTATATTGGCCATGGTAATCCCACACAATGGGCTCAGGAAAAACTGCTCATTATTAATGAATCCCGTAATGATGTTGAAAGCATAAAAACCCAAATGAAATTACCCATTTGGTTGGCGGGCACCTGTAATTGGGGCCAATTTGATGCTATTGACCGTGAATCATTCGCTGAAGAACTTATTCGAAAAGCAATGGATGGGGCATCGGCCGTCATTACCACCACTAGGGGGATAACGGTGTCCAGCAATATTAATTATTTAGAATCTATATTTGGTCAATTTTTTGATGGAGATTCTGTGTCCCAATCCACCTTAGGCACACTGTTGCAGTCCGTAAAAACCGGCGGTAGCGATGGGGAACTATTCCATTTATTTGGCGATCCAGCCATGCCATTGTCCATCCCATCTCAATTGGTTCGATCAGCTACAGTATCTCCGGATACATTGGCTACACTTGAGGTGGGTACTTTATCAGCACAAACGCCATTTGATTCGGGCGAAGGATACCTCGTATTTAAGGACGGCACCAATTATAAAACAGAAACATTTCAATTTGCATCCAAACAGGAGACCATGACCTATTTGGCGAATGGCCCCACTTTATTTAGAGGAACATTCACATTTTCTAACGGTAGCTTATCGCCGCAGTTTCGCGTCCCGAAAGATATAACTTATTCAAAAAATAATGCCAAATTACGATTCAATATTTCTGACGGAAGTTATAACGAAGCACTGGGCGCTGTTGCTGATATTCCCCTTACCTTAGGCACACCATCTACAGATACAGAAGGGCCCATCATTACATTTGAAACTCAGGACGGGCGCATGCTTCGTTCCGGTGATCATATTCCTATTGATGAAATACTGGTGATTCGATTATCCGACCCTTTAGGAATAAACCTGACCGGAGAAAAAGGGCATGAATTAATGATTGTCGATCCTGTAACTGAATTAAAAATGAATGCTGTGGATCAATTTATTTATGATACCAATAGCTTAAATACGGGTACGATTCAGTTCCCCATTGATTCGGAAGACGATGCCATTTCTCTGGGTATCAGCGCATGGGATAATGCAAATAATCCAACTGAAATTCAGATTGAATTGTTTTTACTTAAATCCAAAAAACTGGATTTACTCCATGTCCTGAATTTTCCCAATCCCTTTGCCAATGATACACAGTTTACCTTTGAAGTCACTGCAACCGCATCCGTTTCCATCGATGTATATACCCTCGAGGGCCGGCGGATTAAGTCATTTTATCCAGAACAATTTACCTTGGGGTACCACCGCATACCATGGGATGGTCGAGATGAATTTGGTAATCGTTTGGCCAATGGCGTTTATTTATATAAAATGACCGCTGAAAATGACGGCCAAAAAATTAATCATATTGGGAGGCTCGCTATATATCGATGAATAATTCTATCATACTTGCATCCGGTTCGCCTCGGCGGAAACAATTATTAGAACAAATTAATTTTTCTTTTCAAGTGGTACCAAGCCAAGTGAATGAAGATTTTTCTATTGGGCTCAATCCTCCTGGTTTTGTAGAACATTATGCAAAAGCCAAAGCACTTGATGTAGCAAAAGGCTATCCGGATCAATTTGTGGTTGGGGCAGATACAGTGGTGGTTTTTGATGGAAATATAATAGGAAAACCCAAAGACAGAGATGACAGTTTTCGGATGCTTTCTTTACTATCTAGTCAAACCCATTCTGTATACACGGGCGTATCAATTCAATGCCTATCATCTGGAGTTGACGATACCTTCCATGGGAAAACTGATGTTACATTTAATGCTTTATCTGATAATGATATATTAAATTATATTGATACTTATCAACCTTTTGATAAAGCGGGAAGCTATGGCATTCAAGATTGGTTCTCTGTATGTGTCGATCGAATTGATGGCTGCTTTTACAACGTAATGGGCTTCCCTCTTTCATTATTTTATCGACACTTTTCTGCTCATATAAAATAATTGAATTGGAGTTGATAAAAGGGTTTTACTCATGGAAATCATTCATGTAACTTTTCCGCCCTTATGTCTGAGTTTTATACAGAATTAAAAGCACTCCGGGAAGAACGGGGTATTGATCTCGAAGAAATTCACCATCGCACGAAGATTAGTTTGGCCTCACTTAATGCAATTGAAAATGGTCAATTCATCCAGCTGCCACACACTTATATGCGGTTATTTGTAAAAGCATATGCTACTGAAATTGGAGCTGATGCAGAAGAAACATTAAGCCAACTGGAGACCTTCCTTGGCAATAAACCTGCTCCCTCAACATCGAAAAAAGAGGAAGACCAGGAAACACCTGAATCGCATCCATTGACGGAGTCTGAATCTGCAGATCTCTCAGTCCCAAACCGATCCGCAAAAAATATGCGTAAGGATATGGTTACTGGCATCATATTGGTGGCTATTTCCATTTTTGCCATTTATATCATTCGCGTTGTTAATGCTGAAGAAGCGGCAAAGGCCCCTATGGAATATCCTAGCGAATTTGAGGAAGAAGGCCCCATCACCGATCAAATGCTTCAAAATGATTATGACGTCTTAACCCAATCCACTCAAATTATGGAAGCAGAAGCGCCATATACTTTGAAGTTGGCGACGGCAGAGCGAGTGTGGTATCGCTCTCAATCAGATACCCTTTCACCAGCCGAAGCAGTCCTCCCGATCGGAGACAACCGTCTCATCGAATTCGGGGATTCTCTTGAAATCCTTTTTAAGCATACAAAAGGTTTAAACCTCTACTTGAATGGATTAACCCTAAACTCCTTTGATTCATCCCAAAATCCAGTCAAAATATCTCTTTCGACTGTAGATAAAACAGTCACAATTCAGCACTTCACTCCGAAGATCTGACCCCAAACTTTAAAGTCATTCTTTAGTCAAACGCCCCATCTACAGTGGGGAATATATATTTTTTTCATAAAATATATTGACATCTGTGGGGGATAAGGGATACATTGTGGGTAGTTGTGGGTAATAATCCCTAACATTTGGGCATGACTTTAAATCAAAATACATTTACTGGCGAATTTTCTTATTCATTGGATGCGAAGGGCCGCGTCAATATTCCAGCTAAATTTCGGAACGGGCTCACTGAGGATAATGAGCAATGCTTCGTAATAACACGAGGGATGGATCCATGTATTTGGGTTTACCCCGTCATCATTTGGCAGGCCATTGAAGATGAATTAAGGAAACTCTCTTCCCTCTCCCGTTTGAATCGATCGTTTGTAAGAAGTACGGTTCGATATGCGTCCACGGTCCAATATGACAAACAAGGCCGCATCGCCCTCACCTCTAACTTAATTGACTATGCTGAATTGGGCAAAGAAGCCTTGATTATCGGCATGGTAAATAAAATTGAAATTTGGAATCCCACATTACTGGATGCAGCTGATCAAGCATCCAAAAAAATTGAATCCTCTGAATTTGATGAATTGGCAAACCAAATTATTCTCTGAATCATATGACGATACCACAGGATTACAACCAACCTCATATTCCTGTGATGCTATCGGAAGTGACCCAATACTTAAACCTGCAGCGCGATGGCGTGTATCTAGATGGTACCGTTGGCGCTGGCGGGCACGCAGCACAGATCCTAGACCAACTTTCTTCTCATGGAAGGCTGATAGGACTTGATCGGGATGCGGAGGCACTGGACATTTGCAACGACCGTTTTGGTGCCTCCGCACGTCCCATCTCTACGCACCAGAAATCTTACCACCAATTTCCTGAAATACTCCAAGAGTTGGACGTACCTGAGGTGAATGGTATCCTCCTTGACCTTGGCCTTTCTTCCATGCAGTTGGATTCAGATATGCGTGGGTTTGCATTCGAATCTGAAGGAAATCTGGATATGCGGTTTAACGGCGATACTGGAGAAACTGCATCCGATCTGATTTCTCAGTTATCTGAGAAAGAATTGACTGAAATTATTTTTCAATATGGCGAGGAGCGGCATTCGCGTAAAATTGCACGATCCATCAAAGCCATGAAATCCATGACCACAGTTGCGGACCTCAAAGAGGCCATCCGCCGGTCTACCCCTCCACAACAACGATACAAATCCCTGGCGCGCGTATTTCAAGCCTTACGCATTGCCGTAAATGGTGAGCTAGATAAACTAAAATCTTTTCTCGATTCATTCGTGGATTATTTATCCATAAATGGTCGAGTGGTGATCATGTCTTATCACTCTCTAGAAGATCGGATGGTTAAGCACACCTTTCGCGCATTAAAGCAGGCAGGGAAATTGAATGTGTTGACCAAAAAGCCCATCATCCCCTCAGCGGATGAGCAAGCCCAAAACAGCCGGTCCCGTAGTGCCAAACTGCGGGCAGCAGAAAGGATTGCCTAATGCCGGTAAAAAGACGGAAACGGCGTTCAAAAAAGAATCGGGAATTTTTACAAACCCTCCTATTCTTCTCCACTACTATCCTCTCCATAGCAGGACTAATCGTTTACCTTTGGGTCTATACAGAGGTAGATGAAGCCATGCTGGCTATTGAGGTGCAAAATCAGGTTTCTAAAGAATTAGAGAATTCTGTGAAGGAACTCAAAATGGATATTGCCCAACTTTCTAGGGGAGATCGCATATCCTATGTTGCGCGGACTGAATTAAATATGGTACCTGCCGAACCTGAAACATTGATGATTTACATTGATGAAAATGCTTTCCCGGATTCACATTGACTAAAACTTATCTGAAATTTCGATCGCGGGTAACCGTTCTATCATTCTTCCTGATTTTTGCATGGGTATGCCTTACTGCCCGTCTTTTTCAGATAATGGTGATTGATAGTGCGGCTTACCGGGAACAGGGATTCAGGCAAAGTCAAAAAAATGAAACGTTACTGGCTGTCCGTGGGAATATTTACGATCGTCATGACCGTCCCCTCACTCGGAACATTATCCATTATTCTCTGGGGGCCCATCCATCAAAAATAAAAAATAAGCAATCCTTCTCCGAATTGATTGCTGAAGCTACCGGAAGAGAAGCAGAAAATTACATTGGTAAATTAGAATCAAAATCTGATTTTGTTTATTTAGATCGAAACCTTCGACGAGATAAAGTGGAATCTATTCTTGGTACCCGAATCGCCGGTCTTGTAATTGAACGCAAATCCAGAAGATCCTATCCCCATAGCAATGTGGCCGCACAAATTGTTGGTTTTACAGATGTAGATGACGAAGGTCTTATCGGGATCGAAAAAGAATTCAATACCCTGCTATCCGGAACGCCGGGATGGGTCGTAAAGCAGGTGAATGGTGAAGGTCGATCTCAAATTAAAACCAGTTTTCCTATGATGCTTCCGGTGGATGGTGCCAATATTCAACTCACTATTGATCTGGAGTATCAGAGCATTCTTCAAGAAGAATTGGCGCGCCGCGTAAATGAATCCAATGCTAAAGGCGCCATGGGGGTACTCATGGATCCTCAAACAGGCGCCATTCTCGCCATGGCCTCTCTACCGGACTATGATCCCAACCGGCCTAGCGCCTCTCCTACTGAGAACCAAAAAAATAAAGCCATTACAGATCAGTTTGAACCGGGCTCCACTTATAAAGTTGTTGCTGCCACGGCTGCAGTGGCTACCCAAACCGTATCCCTTTTTGACGAATTTTATTGTGAAGACGGCCAATTCACCGTCGCAGGGAAGACAATTACCGATCATGAAAAATTTGGTCTACTCACCTTTCCCCAAATCATCGCCCATTCCAGCAATGTAGGCACCATTAAAATAGCCCAAGAATTGGGACGAAATCCGCTTTATCAATATTCACGAGATTTTGGATTTGGAACATTAACAGGCATCCGATTCCCCGGCGAAATGCAAGGGACGTTAAGGCAGATTAAAGACTGGAGTGAAATATCTCTGGCTGAAGTATCAATTGGATATGAGGTGGGCGTAACCGCCCTTCAAATGGTTTCAGCCTATGCAGCCATCGCCAATGGCGGGTTTTTGCTCAAACCAAGATTGGTGGAGCAAATCCTTGGCCAAAATGGAAATGTAGTTTACGCTGAAAAGCCTGAAGTCATTCGAAAAGTTGCCGACCCTGAAATCATGGCTACTGTGAAAGATATGCTTGTAGAAGTGGTCAAAACAGGCACAGGAAGCAAAGCCCGTATCCAAGGGTGGTCCATTGCAGGAAAAACGGGGACAGCTCATAAATTTATGGATGGAAGCTATTCCGATAAATATATCTCCAATTTTGCCGGATTTTTCCCGGCTGAAAATCCGCAGGTGGTAGGCATTATTGTTTTAGATGAACCCAAATATGGACTCCATTGGGGCGGCTATGGTGCGGCACCTGTATTTCGACGTGTGGCCCAGCGTATTATCAATATGGATGATTCTATTCAATATCATAAACCAAAGACCAAACGGTTTAACACCGTGATTGCCGATAATCAAAATGTGACAGTGCCTACTTCTATCCCCGCACTGAATACCGTAAGCCCATATCCCCCTTATCAGGATGGTTACACTATCGTCCCTGATGTGCGCGGCATGAGTATCCGTAAGGCAAAACAAATTTTAATTGCAGCAAATTTGCGAGCTGATTTTACTGGATCTGGACATGTGGTTTGGCAAAGTCCAAAGCCGGGAACAAAAAAGTTGCCTGGGTCTATATGCACCATGGGATTGAATTAACATGGAATTAAAGCAATTAGTACAGGATATTGTTCAGGATGGGTTTACCATACCATTAGTGGAGATTTCCCATCTTTGCACCCATTCGGAAGAAGCGACAAATGGAAGTTTATTTGTGGCCGTTTATGGATCCTCATTTGATGGGCATGACTTTATTAATCAAGCGATAGACAATGGGGCATCTGCAGTCATATCAAATGGCCGCGATATGGGCAACCTTACTGTACCCAACATTAAAGTAGCTAATCCCCGATTGGCCGTAAGTCGTGTGGCTGCAACCTATTATGCCAACCCAACCAAAGAATTAACAGTAATCGGCATCACCGGTACAAATGGTAAAACCACGACCGCATCTATCGTCCAATCTATTTTTAAAGCCAATGGCATGAATTCTGCACAATTGGGTACACTAGGCATCATTGCTGATGGATTTACATCAGAAAAATCCTTAACCACACCTGATCCCATAAGTCTTCAAAAAATATTTAGAGACTTTGTAGATCAGGGCATCACCCATGTGGTGATGGAAGTTTCTTCCCACGCATTGGATCAATTGCGCATAGCGGATGTGGAATTTGATATTGCCGTATTCACCAATTTATCTCCAGACCATTTGGATTATCACCATACCATGGATGATTATTTCCATGCCAAATCAAAATTATTTCATGCTCTCCCCATTACCGGAACGGCCATCATCAATTTTGATGATCCTCGGGGTGAAGTCATGGCTAAGGAATCCCAAGCGCCTGTGGTTAAACTATCAAAAAATGGCGACGCGGATATTTATTTCTCAGAATTGTCTCAATCCATCCATGGTATCGAAGGCGTGATTAAAGCAGGAGGGCATGAAGTAAGAATCAATTCATCTATGGTGGGCGAATTCAATGTGGAGAATATACTCTCTGCAGTGAGTGTTGCCATTTCTTTGGGAATCAAACCAGATATCATTCATTCCGGTGTATCTGCTTGTGATTCCGTTGAAGGACGAATGGAAGTTTTTAATTTAGAAAATGGCGCCACAGTTATTGTGGATTATGCCCATACGCCCGATGCGTACGAAAAAGTTTTATCCACCATATCCGGAATGAAATATTCATCAGGTAAACTCCATGTTTTATTTGGCTGTGGCGGAGATCGCGATACAACCAAACGCCCAGAAATGGGACGAATTGCAGAATACTATTCAGATTTATTATGGATTACACCTGACAATCCCCGGTCAGAATCTATCACAGACATAAATGCAGAAATTCTAAACGGATTATCCACAGATAAATTTTGCATTTTTGATGATCGTGGAAAGGGATTGCAAAAAGCCATTTCTCAACTTGAATCGTCGGATATTCTTGTGGTTCTAGGGAAAGGTCGGGAAAATGGCCAAGAAATTGATGGGCAGACTCACCCTTACTCCGACATTGAAATTATTGAAAAGGCAGTCCATGCGAATTGATCTGCCCAACTCTACTCAATTTTCAAAAATATTTGAAAGGGCTTTGAGCCGACCGATTTATAGTGAAGTGACCGGTGTGGTTACTGATAGCCGCGAAGTGCAAAAAGGTGATCTTTATATTGCCATTCCCGGCGAACGTGTGGACGGTCACTCGTTCCTTAAAAATAGTTTTGAAGCAGGAGTCGCTGCTGCCTTAGTCAATAGGGTGAATGATGATTTAAAAGGTGAACAAATCCTCGTGAATGATCCGGTGAAAGCCATTGGTGAAGTATCCACGGCATGGCGTGATCAGTTTGATCTGCCTGTGATTGGCATCACTGGATCCAATGGAAAAACATCTACAAAAGAATTGTTAAAGCATATTTTATCAGCCAAGTTTGATATCCATGCCACAGAGGGGAATTTTAATACATCTATTGGTCTCCCCCTCACCCTGCTTCAGCTTACGTCCTTTCATGGCGCCTCTATATTAGAAATGGGAGCAAATCAGCCAGGCGATATAGAAGAATTATGCCAAATTGGAAAACCTACTCATGGACTGATTACCAATATTGCCCCCGCTCACTTAGAAGGATTTGGCACCATTGAAGCGGTGGCCAAAACCAAAGGTGCAATGTTTGAATGCTTATCCAACGGCGTTGCCTTTGTGAATACTGCTGATCAACGTGTCATGGAGCTACCCATCAAAGGCGATTCTATAACGTTTGGACTTTCGCCTGATTGCGACTATCCTGCTGACATTCATCATGAAGATGATGGCACCATCACTCTCACTATCGATTCTGTAGAAGTGCCTACAAATTCGGTAAACTTATCCTTCGTAAAAAATGTGATTGCCTGTTCGGCTATTGCCAGAGAGTTGGGATTATCATGGGAAGCCATCATTGACCGCATTTTCACATTTCAGCCCCCAAAGGGTCGATGCGAAGTGAAAAACAATGGATCTATTATCATTATTGATGATACCTATAATGCCAATTTGGAATCGGCAATAGCTGCCATTGATTATTTAAAAGCCTTCAGTGGAAATGGCCAACGTATCTTTGTATTTGGGGATATGTTTGAATTAGGTGATTCCTCCATCGATCAGCATAAAGCCGTGGGTGAAAAATGTAATGAAGCAGCTTTATCTGCTGTGTACACTGTGGGCACAGAAACCATCGCCACTAATGGCGCAATCATCGACGTAGCCTATAATGAGCATTTTGATAATAAAGACGCACTAGTTGATACCTTGAAGGACAATATTCAAGATGGAGATAAGGTGTTAGTCAAAGGATCCCGGGGTATGCAGATGGAAACGATTGTAGAGGCATTGTTGGCTAACTGATGCTGTATCACATATTATATCCGCTACAAGAATTTTTTTCACCATTCAATGTGTTTCAGTACATCACATTTAGAAGTGCCAGCGCTGCAATACTGGCTCTGTTAATCAGTTTCATCCTCGGACCGGCCATTATTCGAAAACTTCGTCAATTTCAAATTGGTGAAGAAATTCGTGAGCATGGCCCAGCGAGCCATCATAAGAAAAAAGGCACGCCTACAATGGGGGGGATAATTATACTCATCGCCATTATCCTCCCCACCCTTCTTTTGGCTGACCTTACCAATCCATTTGTGCAGATTCTACTCATATCAACGGTGTGGATGGGGTTGATCGGTTTTATTGATGACTATCTGAAAACCATTAAAAAAATGAAAAAGGGATTGGTAGCTCGCTATAAACTGGGAGGACAAATACTCTTGGGTGTCATCATTACGTTTTGGATTTATAATACTCCCGCATGGGACAATTTTAGAACGGTCACATCTCTCCCATTCTTTAAAGATACAGTGGTGGATTTTGGCATGCTATATCCCGTAATGATTGTAATGGTAGTAACCGGCACATCCAATGCGGTTAATCTCACTGATGGCTTGGATGGTCTCGCCGCAGGATTATTGGCCATTTCCTTCACAGTATTTGCCTTTATTGCTTATATCAGTGGCCGTGTGGATTTTTCAGATTACCTTAATATCATTTACCTACCCGGTGCTGGTGAATTGACCATTTTCACTGCTGCCTGCGTGGGGGCTTGCATTGGGTATTTATGGTATAATGCTGCACCGGCAGAAATATTTATGGGTGATGTAGGGTCTCTCTCCACCGGAGCCGCATTGGGTACCCTGGCCATTTTATTGAAAAAGGAGTTTTTATTGGTCATCATTGGCGGTGTATTCGTGGCTGAAGCCATATCGGTCATCCTTCAAGTAGGATATTTTCGATACACTAAAATGAAATATGGCGAACCAAAAAAATTATTCCGCATGGCGCCATTTCACCATCATTTTGAATTAAAAGGGTGGCCCGAATCCAGAGTGGTTATCCGATTTTGGATTATAGGACTGCTACTGGCACTTCTCACTTTAAGTACGTTTAAAATTCGCTAATGGATATTTCTAACAAAAATTCTATCAATATTCAAGATGCCAAGATTACCGTCATTGGCTTTGGGCGTAGCGGTGAAGGTGCGTCTCGATTGGCCCAACATTTTGGCGCTAGTGTTTTCATAAGCGATGGCAAAACGGATGCCAAAATGAAATCTCGAGCACATCAATTGGAAGTAGAAGGGATCGATGTTGAATTAGGCGGACACAGCGATAAAATTTATGACGCAGAACTGTGGATTATTTCTCCCGGGATATCCCAGGATTCCCCAATTGTGATTGAAGCAAAATCCAAACATATTCCTGTGGTTAGTGAAATTGAATTTGCCAGTTGGTTCACCCAAGCACCCATAATTGGCGTAACAGGATCCAATGGTAAAACCACCACCGTCAATATTTTATATGAAATGTGTAAAACAGATCGCCTTTCCCCTGCATTGGCCGGGAATGTGGGCACTGCATTTTCCGACACCGTTTTGAACGATGTGATTAATCCACCATCAAATCGGGTTTATGTATTGGAAATTTCCAGTTTCCAAATGGAGCAGATTATTCACTTCAAACCATTCATTTCTGTCTTTTTAAATATTACACCTGACCATTTAGACCGTTACCCTACCTTGGATGAATATATCCAGGCAAAGCTCAATATGATTAATAATCAGGAGGAAGATGATCATATCATTTATAATGAAGATGACCCGGTTCTATGCAAAAAATTTAACGGCGTTTTACCCAATAGACATGCCTTCAGTTTGGCCGGAACTGGCGAAACCATGTTTACGATGAACGCCACCAAAATCTACGATGAAGCGCACGCCATGCTGATTCAATTGGATCAACTCGCTCTACCCGGGCGGCATAATCTGGCGAATGCCCTTGCCGCTGCTACTGCAGCAAGACTCATGGGTGTTCCCAATTCACGAATAACTCAAGCCATGTCATCCTTCGCCGGTGTTCCACATCGATTGGAACGCGTTATGGAATTGAATGGCGTCACCTATTATAATGACTCAAAAGCCACAAACGTGGATGCGGTCAAGGTTGCCCTGGACAGTTTCGAAAACGACATTCACCTCATCCTCGGTGGTAAGGATAAAGGCGGGGAATTCTCACAACTCCTTCCACATGCCCAAAATAAAGTGAAGGAAATTGTTGCCTATGGACAAGCGGCTGAAATGATCTCAACTGCATTCGGGGATGCGGTAAAACTGGAATGCGTTTCCAGTTTAAGGGATGCAATTGAGATCTGTCATCTGCGCGCAGTTTCCGGTGATATTGTTTTACTATCGCCGGGCTGCGCCAGTTTCGATCAATTCAACAATTTTGAAGAACGAGGAGACACTTTTAAATCCATTCTAACAGAAATGGTCGCCTCATGAAGCATATAGATATTATTACCAAAAAATATGACCAAATTCTTTTGGTCCTCATTATCCTTCTTTCTGTGGTGGGAACAGTTATGCTCTATAGTGCCAGTTCTTCCTTATCACTCAATGAGACTAACGGTGTGACGGATACATTCTTTTTGCGTTCCCATTTAAAAAGATTGATTGTGGGGATGGTGGCCATGTTTTTCTTTATTTTCATGGATTATCGCAAACTAAAATCAGTAGCACCTTATCTGATGATTGGGTCAATTATTTTATTACTCGCCACTAAGATCACCTATATGGCAAAAGGAATCAACTTCCCCGCACGGTGGCTGGATCTAGGAATTTTAACAGTCCAAACCTCTGATATTGCTCGTTTTTCACTCATTGTTTATCTTGCATACTATATTGATAAAAAACGGGACAAATTAAAAGATTTCTACGAAGGGTTTTTCTCGCCCATTGTACTCATGGCTGCCATTTTAGGAACCATTGTCATTCAACCGGACTTTAGTACAGCAGCAGTAATTGGATTTATTGGATTTGCCATGTTATTTATTGGTGGCGCACGATTATCCCATATTATGGCCACCAGCGTAGTGGCAGTGGCGGTTATGATCCCTGTGATGCTCATGCGATCCTATCGGATGAAAAGGGTTCTTTATTGGCTGGGTTCGGTTTTTGGCTTTTCCGGCGGCGCCGACCAGAATGTGGTTGGCTATCAAGCACAGCAATCTCTTATCAGTCTTGGTAATGGAGGTTTTTGGGGGTTGGGCCTAGGGAATAGTTTAGAAAAGAACCTCTTTCTTCCCACGCCCCATACGGATTTTATTTTTGCTATTATTGGTGAA
>CEVA01006796.1_pt1 | contig 12804 bp, 8 predicted proteins | sample 361521 | NCBI WGS metagenome assembly CEVA01 (sample SAMEA2622823, study PRJEB7988) | marine metagenome | isolation source: saline water (ENVO:00002010), including | reverse complement strand
AAAAGCTGCTGTTTTTCCTGTTCCGGTTTGGGCAGAAACAATAACATCTTTACCTTTTAAAATAACAGGAATAGTACGTTCTTGCACTAAAGTAGGTTCTGTATAACCAGAAGCTTCAATAGCTTTTAGAAGTGGTTTAATGAGTTTTAGATCCTTAAATGACATGTATTTAATTTAAATTTTTTGTCTTTCCTGCGTAGGCAGGAATCCATAAACCAATAACAAAAAAGTGGATTCCGCATCACACTTCGACTGCGCTCAATGAGACAGTGCGGAATGACAATAAAGAAACAAAGGTAGAATAAAATTTTACCAACGGTTTTTTGCCCACTGTTTTTGTTCGTGTTCCGTTAAAAATGTCCAAGCTATAAAACGACTTGTTTTTTGACCTTGTCCCATTTCTATAGTTTTTATAACCGTTGCCTCAACATTTTCAAGGATTTTATATGTAGGTTTTAAAGTAGCTTCTTTAGACACTAATGTTGTAAACCATAGACATTGTTTACTAAAGTTTCTACTTTCAAAAATCATATCTTTTATAAAACGAGCTTCGCCACCTTTGGTCCACAATTCGTTATGTTGACCGCCAAAATTCAATTTGGTTTTGCCTTTAGTTTTTCCTTTGAGGTTTTTAAGCTTTCGTAAATTAGCTTTTTCAGCTTCTTCTTTTGATGCATGAAAAGGCGGATTACAAATGCTGAAATCTATTTTATCATCTTCAGAAAGTATGCCTTTAAAAAACGATTTGCGTTGTTTTTGAAGCTTAAGTTCTATGTAAGAAGAAAGATTTGAATTTTGATTAACAATTTGTTTAGCAGATTTTATAGCATTTTCGCTAACGTCAGAAGCAATAAATGACCAACCGTATTCTTGGTGTCCAATAATTGGGTAAATACAATTAGCACCTACGCCAATATCTAGACCTTTTATGTTTGAACCTTTTGGGATTTCTGAGAAGCTCTCAGCTAGTAAATCGGATATGTAATGAATGTAATCAGATCTACCAGGAATTGGTGGACATAGATAATGTTTCGGTATTTCCCAAAAATTAATATCATAATGGTGTTTTAACAAAGCTTTGTTTAGTGTTAAAACCGCATCAGGATTAAAAAAATCAACAGAGTTATCGCCATATTTATTTTTAGAAACGTATTGCGATAGCTCAGGTAAACTCTTAATGAGTTTAGAAAAATCATAACGTGTATTATGCTTGTTTCTGGGATGCAGTCGCGATTTTATTTTCGATAGGTCGTTCTCTGGTTTCAATTTTAATTCTATTGTAGAACAAATATAAATGAAACGATATAGAATCTTCAAGCTATGAATGTGATAAAAAAAAGCGCAGGTCTATTAAACTTGCGCTTTTTGGCTATTAATCCTTAGGGATTACTTAAATCGTTGTTAGGGACTGTAAAATTATACTTATTAGCGCAATAAAAAATTGATGTATGTTAATAAATATGTGATTATCACATTTCTTTTCTAATTCTGCTAAGGCTTTCTGTAGTAATGCCTAGAAATGATGCGATGTGGTAATTTTTTAGATACTTTTCTATGTCTGGGTATGTAATTAAAAAATCTATATAACGTTCTTTAGCAGATTTGGAAAAACTTGCTAAAATGCGCTTTTGAAAAGCAGCAAAAGCGCGCTCTAATTTTTTTCTGATAAAACGATCTATCTTTGGGATTTGATGATATAAATATTCTTTATTTTTTCTATTGATACCATAGATGATAGAGTCCTTAAGCGCTTCAACAGTAAGTATTGCTTTTTCCCCAGAAAAAAAAGCTGTAAAGTCACTCATCCACCAATCTTTTATTCCAAATTGAATTGTATATTCTTTTCCTTGTTGGTCTGTATGAAACGCTCTTAAACAACCATCTAAAATATAGTATTGTGAATCTACATTGTCACCAGGATGAATGAGAATCTCACCTTTTTTAATACTAACTTTATGAAAAAGAGATTCTATAAGCTTTATTTCTTCATCTGTAAAAACAAGCCCTTTAAAAATAGTTTTAATTATAGAATTATCAGATTTCACCTTTGATTTGATAAATAGTTGAATGAAATTAAATAAAACATAATTTAAACTAAGTTAAATTCGATATTGGTTAATAAAAGAAGTTAAAAGGTGTCTTTGTATAAGAAAAAAACCACTTAGAAAATCCTAAGTGGTTTTATTTTTTTAATAGAGGGAAAGCTATTCTATTTTTTTAGCAATGCTTTCTTGGCCACCTTGATGCAACGTAAAACTTTCTACCTTTCCAGAGGCATTTTTGTTAAATACCACTTTAAGAGCTGCGACCTTTGCAAAAAAGGTAGTTTCGTTTTCAGCAAAAAGCTGAAATTGGCCTTGTCCTGTAGCTTGTGCATAAATTTCATTTCCTTTTACAGTAATTACTACATTAAAGTTTGGTGCTAATTGGTACTTGCCATCATATTGACTCAAAATGTCATTAGATAGTGTGATTTCTTTTCTTGCTTCTGGCATAGCCTTGTCTATTTGCTTGCCAATATTTTTAGAATCAGTAATAAATATGGCTTGCTTTTTACCATCATCAGACTGTGAAAATTCATACTCAATATTACCATCGGCAAACATGAAACGGTTTTCAGACAAAGGGAAAATATCAAAGACAGTATTTGTGGTAGATTCTCTCATACTTTTTAATGCGCCATCCTTAAAGAAAATATGTCTTACAGTACCATCTTCAAATTGATAAGCTCCAACCCATTTTTTTAGTTGATCTTCATTTAATTGTATTACATCCTTCATTGAAGGATATGGTTTGCCTATGGCAGCAGCAGCCAATTGTGTTGTTACAGCGTCAATATTATTACAGCTACAATTGCTTAGACCTATAACATAGACGTCCTCATTTATTAAATAGATGCCATTTGTAGAGGTACCAAAAATGCCACCACTATGTGTATAACCTTTAGAACCTTTAAGCGTTAGCTCTCCTAATCCGTAGCCATAATCAATGTGTTCGCCATTGTTCAATTTAGAACCATTAATTGCTTTTTGTAATGTAGATGCTTTTATCAATGTGTTATTTGCTAAAGCATTTTGCCATTTTAGCATATCGTCAATAGTTGAGGTAAGCGCACCTGCTGCATGTGGTAAAGACATGCTGAGGTAACTTGCATTAACATAACCTTTATCTCCTTCTTCATAAGGCATTGCTCTGTTTTTAATGAGTTTGCTGTGACTACCATATTGCGAAGCTGTCATACCTAAGGGTTGAAAAATGTGATTATCAATAAAATCTGCATAAGTTTCGCCAGATACTACTTCTATAATTTTACCGAGTAATACATAGCCAGAGTTATTGTAACGATAATCTTCACCTGGATCAAAATCCATAGGTTCATTTTTAAAGAAATCTATAAGTTCATCTAAGGTTTTGTCTTGTCTAGCGATTTGTCTTAGATCTCCTATACTTGTGTAGCTTTTAATACCAGAGGTGTGGTTAAGAAGGTGATGTACAGTTATAGTTTTGCCATGTGTAGGGTAATCTGGAATAAACTTAGTTATTGGATCGCTCAGACTTAATTTGCCTTGTTCTTCTAACATTAAAATAGAAACTGCTGTAAATTGTTTTGTGATTGAAGCCAACATAAATACGTTCTCAGGAATCATATCTACGTCTAGTTCCAAATTAGATTTACCCACAGCCTTTCTATAAATAGCTTTTCCATTTTTTGCAACTAATACCGTCGCTCCTGGTGCATTAGAATCAGTGTAATATTGGGCTACAATATCATCGAATTGTTGGGTTAAATTTTGATCTTGAGCTGTTGTAAAAAGGAAGCTAAATACAACAACAATTAGAGAAATCTTTGTTTTCATTGCATAGTTTGATTGATTGTTACTTTAATAAGACGACGTCTCAGATTTAAAGTTACAAAAAAACCACTTAGGATTTTCTAAGTGGTTTTTGAAATTAATTATGAGATTCCTGCTTTTGCAGGAATTTATTACTTTATCATCTCGTAACTACGCTTAATAAAGTTTGTTAACTCCTCACCTTTAAGTAAGCCTTGCGATAAACGCGCTAAATCTAAACTTTGATTAATTAAGCGCTCTTGCTTTTTCTTGGTTTTGGTATTTAATATTTCACTTACCAAGTCGTGGTTTGTGTTAACTACCAAATTGTACATTTCTGGCATATTGCCCATACCAAACATGCCTCCACCAGTTTGTTGCATTTCCTTCATACGACGCATAAACTCAGGTTGTGTAATCATAAATGGCGACGCACTGCTATCCATAGCTTCTAATTGTACCATGAATTTTTCTGAAGGCACAACTTCTTTTAAAAGTTCATCTAACTTAGTTTTTTCGTCTTCAGATAACTTGGAAATTGTAGTGTCATCTTTTTTGATAAGATTATCAATATGATCTGCATCTACACGTGCAAAAGATATATTTTCTTTAGTGGTTTCTAACTTTTGCATTAAGTGACTTACGATTGGCGAATCTAATAATAACACCTCGTAATCTTTATCTTTAGCTGCTTGTATGTAAGCATGCTGTTCATCTTTGTTAGACGCATAAAGAATTACCATTTTATCATCCTTATCAGTCTGCTTCGCTTTAATAGCATTGGTTAATTCTTCAAACGTAAAGTATTTGCCATCAACTGTTGGGTATAATGCGAAAGCATCTGCTTTTTCAAAGAATTTTTCTTCAGAAAGCATTCCATATTCAATAACAATTTTAATATCGTCCCATTTCTTTTCAAAATCTTCACGATTACTATTGAACAATGATTTTAATTTATCAGCAACCTTACGTGTGATGTAAGATGAAATCTTTTTCACTGCACCATCAGCTTGTAAGTAACTACGCGAAACGTTTAGTGGAATGTCTGGAGAATCTATAACACCTCTTAACATGGTTAAGAATTCAGGAACGATGCCTTCAACATTATCGGTTACAAAAACTTGGTTTTGGTATAGTTGAATTTTATCTTTTTGAATGTTAAGATCATTCGTCATCTTAGGGAAATACAAGATTCCTGTTAAGTTAAACGGATAATCTACATTAAGATGGATGTGGAAAAGCGGCTCTTCAAACTGCATTGGGTACAGCTCTCTGTAGAAGTTTTTGTAATCATCGTCCTCTAGATCTGCAGGTTGTTTTGTCCATGCAGGATTAGGGTTATTAATGATATTGTCTACAGTAATTTGTTTGTGAGGCTCAGTTGTTTCTTTACCGTCTTCGTCTTTAGTTCTTTTTGGTGTAAAATCTGGATCGTTTACTTCCTTAGTTCCAAATTTAATCGGAATAGGCATAAACTTATTGTACTTGGTCAAGAGCTCACGGATTCTTCCTTCTTCTAAGAATTCCTCTTCACCTTCAGAAATATGTAAAATAATTTCTGTACCTCTGTCGGTTTTATCAGCTTCTTCTAAAGTAAACTCTGGTGAACCATCACATGTCCAGTGTGCAGCAGGTGCATCTGTGTGCGATTTTGTAATAATTTCTACTTTCTCAGCTACCATAAAAGCAGAATAGAACCCAAGACCAAAATGACCAATGATACCAGAATCTTTAGCAGTATCTTCGTATTTGTTTAAGAATTCTTCAGCACCAGAAAACGCTACTTGGTTAATGTATTTTTCAACCTCTTCGGCTGTCATACCTAAACCTTGATCTATAATATGAAGTTTTTTACCTTCCTTATCAATTTTAACTTCAATTTTTGGCTCACCATATTCAACTTTAGATTCGCCAATACTAGTTAAGTGCTTTAGTTTTAAAGTTGCATCAGTTGCATTACTAATCAGCTCACGTAAAAAGATTTCGTGATCTGAGTACAAGAATTTTTTAATTAACGGAAAGATATTTTCTACCGATACATTAATACTTCCTTTTGCCATTGTATTTTAAGTTTTATGTCAGTTCGAGTTGAGACGAAGTCGAAATATCGAGAACTTCTCGATACATTTCGAAATAAATTCGAAACACTCGAAGTGACGTTATTAGTCAATTTATTTCTGGACAGCTACATTCAAATAAAATACCAATCGAAAAATTGTGACAAGATGACATAATTTTAAATATTATGCATGCATAACGAATTTAAATTTTATTGCAAACGAAATCGTATCTTATAGATTAAATTGCAATACTTAAAAAAATACTATGTATAATTCAAAAATAATAGGTTTAGGAACTTATGTTCCAGATAATGTAGTTACTAATGATGATTTATCTAAAATCATGGATACCAGTGACGAGTGGATACAAGAACGCACAGGTATTAAAGAACGTCGTTGGGTAAAGGATGGTGATGGAGATACTACGGCAACTATGGGTGTAAAAGCTGCAAAAGTTGCTATAGAACGAGCCGGAATAGATAAAGACGATATCGATTTTATCATTTTTGCAACACTAAGTCCAGATATGTATTTTCCTGGTCCAGGTGTGCAAGTGCAACATGCTTTAGATATAAAAACGGTTGGAGCTTTAGATGTACGTAACCAATGTTCTGGTTTTGTATATGCCATTTCTGTTGCAGATAATTTTATAAAAACAGGCATGTACAAAAATGTGCTTGTTATTGGTAGCGAATTGCATTCTCACGGATTAGATAAAACCACTCGTGGTAGAGGTGTGTCTGTTATTTTTGGCGATGGAGCAGGAGCAGCAGTTTTAACACGAGAAGAAGATACAAGCAAAGGTATTCTATCTACACATTTGCATAGCCAAGGTGAGCATGCCGAAGAATTGGTGGTAAAAGCCCCAGGAATGGGAACACGTTGGGTTACCGATATTATTGAAGATGATAATAAAGATGACGAAAGCTATTTTCCTTACATGAACGGCCAATTTGTATTTAAAAATGCAGTGGTACGTTTTAGTGAAGTGATTATGGAAGGCTTAATGAAAAACAAATTAAAGCCAAAAGATATTGATATGCTTATTCCACACCAAGCGAATTTGAGAATAGCACAGTTTATTCAGAAGAAATTTCAGTTGAGTGACGACCAGGTGTTTAATAACATACAAAAGTATGGTAATACCACAGCAGCTTCAATTCCAATAGCTTTAACCGAAGCTTGGGAAGAAGGTAAGATAAAAGAAGGCGATACCGTAGTTTTAGCCGCCTTTGGTAGTGGCTTTACTTGGGGAAGCGTTATTATAAAATGGTAAAACAAATTAATCCTGCGAAAGCAGGATTTTTTTTGGAATAGCTTTAAGTAGAATAAAGGTTAGTTTTTGTTATCCCTAAAATATGATGGGATAATTGTTATATTTATTGTATTATAACAAGTTGTGCATAATGCAGAAATCGTACTGAAAATGAACATTTGAACTAAAAAAGCCAACGCACAAACAGCACATTTATTTTTTGCCAATGCGAAATTCCAACGCTTAAAAAAATAAAAGAGCTGTTTCCTGCCAACGCTCAATCTGAATTAATTATTTTTATGCCCAAATATGGCAAAATTTATACAACACTTAATAGATGAAATAATTGACCAATATATGTACGCTGACGAAACAAAGCGTCCGTGGATAATTGGCTTTAGTGGTGGAAAAGATTCTACTGTAATGCTTCAACTTGTTTGGGAAGCAATTTCACAGATAAAAGAATTAACTGGAATAGTAAAACGTGACATCTATGTGGTTTGCAATGATACGATGGTAGAAAATCCTGTAATCACTGAATACGTTTACAGAGTTTTAGACAAAATAGAAACTGCATCAAGAGACCAAGATATCCCTATTCGTGTAATTAAAACAATCCCACGTTTAGAAGATTCATTTTGGGTAAATTTAATTGGGAGAGGTTATCCAGCACCAAATAACGCATTTCGTTGGTGTACTGAACGTTTAAAAATTAGACCAACTTCAAGATTTATATTGGAACAAGTTGATGAAGTTGGAGAGGCAATCATACTTATTGGTACAAGGTCTGCTGAAAGTGCTCAACGTGCAAAATCTATGAAAAAGCACGCTATTAAAGGTAAAAGACTTACAAAGCATCCAACACAGCCAAATACTTATATGTATGCCCCAATTAGAAATTTATCATTAGAAGAAGTTTGGTATATAATAAATACAATGCCTTCGCCTTGGAAAGCAGACAATTCAGAACTATTTCAAATTTATTCAGATGCAAGTGCTGACGATTATGAATGTCCTACTGTTGTAACCTCAAAAGAGCATAAATCTTGTGGTCAAAGTAGGTTTGGTTGTTGGGTTTGTACAGTTGTAAAAAAAGATAAATCTATGAGTGCCCTCATTGAAAATGGTCTTACTTGGTTACAACCACTACTTGAATTCAGAAATCAACTTTACAATGAGCGAAACATTCAAGAAAATAGGATGCCACAAAGAAGAAATGGTACAGATGCAATAAATGGAATGGGACCTTATACACCAAAATATAGAGCATCTATTTTAGAGAGAGTAATTACTGCTCAAAAAGAAATTCAAATTGACAGACCACACGTTGAACTAATTACAAATCAAGAGTTAGTTGCTATTCAAACAATTTGGTACAGAGATTTGATTTTTAATTATAAAGTTTCAAACATTTATCACTCTGCATACAACACCAATATAAATATGGAAGAACAAAATAAAAAGCAGGAAAAGGAATTGGAATTACTCAAAAAATCCTGCGAGAAAAATCCAGAAGATTTTGAACTCATACAAGAGTTGCTAATGCTTCAAAAAAACAAATCCTTATTAAACAAGAAACGAGGACTTAAAAATGATATTGAAAACAAGATTGAGGAATATTTAAAGAAAGATAAATAAATGTTTATAAAAGAAATTGAACTCAATAATTTCAGAATCTATAAAGGTAAAAATACGATAAACCTTTCGCCTGAAACTGACAAAAACATTACTCTTGTAAGTGGTAAAAATGGTTTTGGTAAAACCACTTTTTTAATGTCATTGGTTTGGTGTCTATATGGCAAACAAATGCAAAATGTAGATGAACTTTATCTAAAAGAAATCTCGGACAAAGGTGGTTATCCTAAATATATTGGAAATAGTTTAAACAGACTTGCAAAGGTTGAAGGAGAAAATAAATTTTCTGTTTCTGTAACCTTTAATGATGTCAAAATTCAAGAAATTCCTTGTAAAGAAATCAAAATAACTCGTTCATTTAATACTATTTCAAGTACGAGCGACAAAGTTGAAGTATTGGTCGATGGTTTTGAAAACGAATTAATACTTGATTTAACAACAGACGGACAACAAGGCGAAGAAATATTTATTAGAGATTACATTCTACCAATTGAAATTGCTAAATTTTTCTTTTTTGATGCAGAAAAAATTGTTGCACTTGCTGAAATAAATTCACCAGAACAAAGAAGACTTTTAAGTAAAGCCTACACAGAAGTTTTAGGAATCAAAAAGTACGAAGACTTAAAAGAACAATTAGAAAATATTCAAGATGATTATCGTAAAAAATCTGCTAAACCAAAGGAAAAAACAGAGTTAAATTCCATAATTGCAGATATTGACAATGCAGATATAGAAATTGAAAGCCTTGAAAAAGAAATCTCGGAACTTGACGAAGAGAAAATAGAGAAAGCTAACGCTTCTAATGATATTCAAAGAAAATTAATTACCGAAGGTAATAAAATGACTTTGGAGCAACTAAATAATTTAAAAGTAGAGGAAAGCGAACTAAACAATAAAATGATTGGTTTGCAAGATGGACTAAAAGACCTTTTTGACTTGATACCTTTTGGATTGGCTGGAGAAACTTTAATGGAAGTTTCAACTCAACTAAAAGACGAAAAAGATTATCGAGATTCAAAATTTATTCAAGAAGATGTTGATGTAAAAACCAAAAATATTTTGGACGATTTGGAGGATAAAAAGCGAAGTTTTCCAATTGTAATTCCAACGGATATTCGGAATTTTTATGAAAAACAGATAAGTGCTTTAGTCAAAAAACATTTCTTTTCAGACACACCAGAATTACCAAGTAATTTTAAAACGTTGCACGACTTTTCAGATACTGAAACAAATGAGTTTAATACCCTAATTAATACGCTTAAACATTCATTCAAAAGTTCATTTACAAATTTGAACGACGAATATTTAAGAACAAAAAACTCGATTGATAGTATTCGCCGAAAAATTCGTGATGCTGAAAAAGATGCAGAAGATGAGCATATTGCAAGTTTAAGAGCCGATAAAGAAAAGTTGGATACAAGAGTTTTGACCATAGAATCAGAAATCAGAGATTTAAACCAAAAAATTGGAACATTTAAAAACACGAAGAAAACCTTGAAGCAAAGACAAGAGGAATTAAGAAAGAAAATTGATAATTCTCGCAAATATTCAGACAAGGATGCCAAAGCGCAAGAGATAATCAACAAACTAAAAGTATTCATTAAATCATTTAAGGAAGAAAAGAAAAAATCTCTTGAAGAAAATATTTTAAATGAATTAAACATCTTACTTCACAAGAAAAACTTCATTGAAAAGGTTACTGTTGATATAAATCAAGCTGGAGATGATGTTGATATAAGTCTTTTTAACTCTCGTAATGAAAAAATAGACAAAGGCTCTTTGTCTATGGGAGAACGACAAATGTACGCTTCTGCCCTACTAAAAGCGCTTGTTGACGAATCTGACATTGAGTTTCCTGTATTTATAGATTCGCCAATGCAAAAATTTGATGCAGACCACGCCCAAAATGTGATAAAAGAATTCTACCCAAATGTTTCTAAACAAGTTGTGCTATTTCCTTTGCTACATAAAGAATTAACAGTACCTGAATTTAATTTGCTAAAGCCAAAAATGAGCAAAGCATATTTAATTCACAATTATAGTACAGATGCTTCAAAATTCGTGGAAGCAACACCTGATAATCTATTAACAAAATACGACGAACTCGATGCAAATTAATATTAGAACTTCAGAAGCAAACCAAGACATCGTTCGCAGTTTAACAAGCAAATTACCTACTGGTACAAAAGAAAATGTAATTGCACGTATTGCACTTGGTTATTCTCTACAGAATGGTAAAAAATTTACTACAAATGATTTTACTCTTTACGATTCAAAAGGTAAAGAATATAAAGACCATATATTATTTGACGCAAAACATCGAGACTTTTATATCGCAAGTATTTGTCAATATTATGGTATTTATAAAACAGATGAAAATATTCCCAAGTTTGTAAAATTGCATATTGACCACGGTTTGGAATTAATGGACAATTTGTTTTCTAATAGTAAAAACTATACTTTTTTTGACTTTTTAATTGGCCATTTAGATAAAGGTATTGAAATGCTAAATAGCGTTGAAGTAAATCTTGACGCTGTTAGAAACAATAATCAAAACATTGAAAAAACATATTTTAAAGAACCAATTAAATTGAATATTGGCTCTAAAATCGATGAAAAAGAATCAATCATATTAGAATTCAACAATACCGAAGTTTACAATAACTCGCATATTGCAATTGCAGGTGCATCTGGTACAGGTAAAACCCAATTTGCACTTGAATTATTAAATCAAATTAGTCAAGAATCAAATCATCACGTTAATTATATTTATTTGGATTTTAAAGGTCTAAAAGATGACGACCTTAAAGAATATCAACCTTTTTTTGATAAAACTCGTGCAACGTTTGTTGATGTACCTTCAATTCCATTTCCAGTAAATCCACTTTCATTTATTGACAGTATTAATGAAACGGACAGACAAATGGGAATAGATAAATTTGTAGATATTGTATGCAAATATTCAAATCTTGGTCCTAAACAACGTGGTCAATTGAGAGACGTTATTTTAGAATGTTTTCACGAGAAAAAAGCTGGAGAATACCCAACTTTACCTGAAATAAACGAAAAACTATTAGAAAGTGTTGGAGACAAAAGAGACACACTTACAGAAATAATCTATGAGTTGAGTAGCTACAATATTTTTGAGGAAGAACAAAAAGGTAAATCGTTCTTAAATCAAAATATCTATCTCTCACTTTCTGGCGACCTTTCAAACTCTGTTCGTTTTACTTCTCTTTTCCTTATCATAAATTATATTTACAATACGTTTGCAAATATGGAAAGTACACCAACTGAAAATGGTTATAGAGGAATGCGATATGTGTTGCTTATTGATGAAGCTCACGTTATCTTTAAAGAGAAAAAATATCAAGAAATACTTGATAAGATTTTAAGAGAATTCCGTTCTAAAGGAGTTGCTACTGTTTTACTTTCACAAGGTATAGCAGAATTTAATCAACCAGGATTTGATTTTTCAAGTAATTGTGAGATTTCTTATTTACTTAATATAAAAGATAAAACTAATTCAAAAGCAATAAACAAATTTTTAGGATTGAGTGATAAAGAAGGTATTACAAGTGCAAGAAGTTTAGAGAAGATTTCGAAAGGTCAAGCAATATCTAATATGAAAGAATTTGACAAAGGAAAACTATTTAAAATTGCCCAATTTTGGGAAAATAATAAATAATAGTTTGAATTGAATTGCCAACGCTTAAAGCCATACACATTTACAGTCGCACAAGCCAACGCTACACCAAAACTGTAAAAGAGTATGTCTTGCCAAGGCTAAATCTGAACTAAATAATAAACATCGGAAAAACAAGCTGAACGTGAAAAGCACTATGCACAACAACGTATATAAAAAATAGCGGTTTAATCGCTTAATCGAAACAAAATGAATAAATTAGAGGTACGTTATAATCCGAAAAATTAGTGTATAAAATCCGCTACTTTTCATATACAAGACCGTTGGCTTTAATATTGACCCGTCCTGAATAAAGGCTACATAATTTTAAACATT
>CEVA01044565.1_pt1 | contig 12810 bp, 6 predicted proteins | sample 361521 | NCBI WGS metagenome assembly CEVA01 (sample SAMEA2622823, study PRJEB7988) | marine metagenome | isolation source: saline water (ENVO:00002010), including | reverse complement strand
GCGGGGGGTTGAGGGCAAGGTGCAGGCGATCCGGTTCGCTCGCGAGAATGACTTGCCGTATTTCGGCATTTGCCTGGGCATGCAGTGTGCCGTGATCGAGTTTGCCCGCAACGTGCTTGGACTCGAAGGGGCTCACAGCACCGAGTTCGTGGCCGACACCGAGCACCCCGTGATCTGCATGCTCGAGGAGCAGAAGAAGATCACTTTCAAGGGGGGCACGATGCGGTTGGGGGCCCAGCCGTGCACGCTGCAGTCGGATTCGGTGGTGGCCGATTGTTACAAGGAGACCGAGGTCGATGAGCGTCATCGGCATCGTTACGAGTTCAATCCCGAGTACCGCAATCCATTTTCCGCAGCGGGCATGTCGGCCACTGGCACCAGTCCGGACGGGAACCTGGTCGAGATTGTTGAAGTTCCCGAACACCCGTGGTTCGTTGCTGTTCAGTTCCATCCCGAATTCAAGTCAAAGCCCCTGGCCCCGCACCCGCTGTTCACCGGTTTTGTCGAGGCGGCGCGGACACGTCACCAGAAACGCATGGCGATGCGGCTGTAGTCCGCCTTGGGCGAATCGGGACAGACCACCATGGCGTGCGGGTTCCTGGTACTGGACAAACCGGCCGGGATGACTTCCAGGCGGGCTGTGGATCACGTGAAGCGGCTGGTCCGGCCGGACAAGACCGGTCACGCCGGGACGCTGGATCCGCTGGCCACGGGTGTTCTGGTGGTTGCTGTCGGGCGTGCGACACGCCTGATGGCCTGCGTGCAGGCCGGCCCGAAAACCTACCGGGCGACGTTCTTGCTGGGTCGGCGCAGCGAGACTGATGATACGGAGATCCCGGCGGAAGTGATTGAGGCGGCTCCGGACCTGGCCGAATCGGAAATCGCCATCGCCCTGGAAGAGTTTGTCGGGGAGATCCAGCAGGTTCCGCCGGCCTATTCGGCCGTGAAGGTGGCCGGACGCCGTGCCTACCAACTGGCCCGCTCGGGACAGGACGTGGAATTGACGGCTCGGACGGTGCGTATCGATTCGATTCGAATTCTCGGCTGGTCGACTCCGAAACTCGATGTCGAGATCGTCTGCGGCAGTGGCACCTACATCCGGTCGATCGGCCGCGACCTGGGCAATCGCCTTGGCTGTGGCGCGGTGATGAGCGGGCTGGTGCGGACGCGTGTCGGTCCGTTCCTGCTCGACGGAGCGACTCCGGTGGAATCGCTCGAACCGGAAACCGTGTCCGGACGGATGGTGTCCTCGCTGGTGGCGGTGGCGGACCTGCCGCGACAGATTGCCACTCCTGACCAACTCGCAGAGATCTTCCACGGACGACGGGTGGCCTGGTCGGAGGCGACCCCCGAGGACGGTGCCCGGGTGGTACTGGTGGATTCGGAGAATCAACTCGCGTCGGTAGGAGAATACGTGGCCGACACCGCGCAGTTCGCGCCCCGGCATGTCTTCCTCGACGACTCGTCCTTACCGGAGAAGTGACGCAGATCGCGTCACTTGCCGTCGGACTGAGGCGTGTCATCCGGACGGGGCGGGTTGAGCGAAACCGCCGTCGCGCGGGTGCCCGATCGCGTGCGTTCCCGGAAGAGCACCAGTCCGTGCAATGCGTGGTAGAGCGGGCCGCATTGGACGGTCTTGTCCGAGTGCTGGACCAGGTCTCCGGCCACCGCCGCGATGCCGCGACGGAGCCATGGCGATTTGAGCTGATCGTCGGTGGCCGCCTGGATCAGCCATTCGAGCGTGTGCCCGGAGGTCTCGATCCGTTCCTGGAACTCGTGACTCTGGTGAGGACCCAGGAAGTAGCTGGCCGAGAATGTGCCGTCAGCGTTCTGATAGATCTTGGCTTCCTCGACATGTCGGCGGATCTTCTGGTCGGCTTCCAGCCACGCTCCTCGCACCCGGCCCTTGTGAGTTTGACGATAGATGTTGCGGGCGTAGGTCATGGCGTAGAGGCCGTGGGTTCCTCCACAGGACGCGCTGTCGGTGTCTTCCGACGTCTGGATCTTCAAGAGTCGTTCGATGCTCCATGCCTCGTTGGACGCGTTGAGCCATTGGGTTTCCGGTGGCAGGTAATGAGAGAGTGCCCAGAGGGTCCAGGTGATCTCTTCGCGGTCGTTGACCGTCGCCTGGGCGTGCTTGACGAGATCGTTGATCGAAACGCTCGACTTGTCGGCACTGCCGGCAATGGCGAAACGATGTTCACCGGGCAGACGAGACATTGACAGAATTGCCAGGAACTGGTTCGGATGCCCTTCGAACTCGTATGGCTGCGTGTACGGCTGTGCCTGCCCGCCGTGTGCAGTCTGTCGGAACAGCGGCGTGTTGCGGTAACTGGCTCCTCGTGTCATCCAGTCGAGCGCCCGGACGCGGTCTCCGGGTTTGCCACCGGGCCGGTTGATTCGGAACTCCCGTCTCAGTGCCAGGACCCCATGGAAAATCTGCCACGGGGAGTGATGTTCAATCGTCAGAAACCGTCGGCTCGACACATCAATCGCCCGGTTCACCTGGGCGACAAGCGGGTCGGTGGCCGGAGCTGTGACGCTGGGAGTCTCTGCCTCCTGCGCGGGCAGTGACGGGCCACTGATGAGACCGCAGGCGACGGCAAGCAGGATCGCGTGACGGGACGAACTCATTTTGGGGCCGGTCCGATGACGTCGGTGACAATGGAGAGATGTTGGCGCACGGGCACCGTGGGATCCGTAACGTCCTTGGAGATTATTCGGACGAGTTGTCCCCAACTCTGTATCACCAGCTGACCCGGAGTTTCGACTTGGGCGAGGTGGTCACGCTGGATCCAGACCAGCCAGACAATCGTCACAGGATGCGCAATCCGGACAACCGTCAACCTCGTCAGAGTTTGACTGGGATGACGGATGTCGGTCTCCGGTGATCCGTTGGCAGGCGAAAATGCGGATTGCAAGAATCTGGGAACTCCACAACAATCGAACCGCGTTGTGGCCGAAATCACGGCCCGACGAGTGTTCCGTTTCGGGATTCACCGGATGATCCGAACCGCGCTGAAAAATCCCTACCTGGTGATTGTTCATGTGCTGATTGTGGCTGTGATCGGCACGGTCAGCCTGGCCAGGATTCCCGCAGATCTGCTGCCGACGTTCACCACCTCGGCAGCCCAGATCGTCTGCTTCTACCCCGGTATGCCTCCGGAGGTGATGGAGCAGGACATCATGAGCCGGTTGCAGCGGTGGACCGGTCAGAGTTCGGGGATCGAGCACCAGGAGGCCAAGGCGATGCAGGGAGTCTGTGTCGTCAAGGACTTCTTCCACCCGAACATCAGTCAATCCGAAGCTTTGAGCCAGGTGAGCATGTACGCGATGAGCGACATGTTCTACCTGCCCCCGGGGACGATCCCGCCGATGGTGATGCCGTTCGATCCGACCGCCAGTGTGCCGTTGTGCCTGGTCTCGGTGTCGAATCCCGACATGACCGATTCGGAACTCTACGACGTCGCCTACAAGAACCTCCGGAACAACCTCCAGTCGATTTCGGGTGTCATTGCCCCGGCGGTCAACGGCGGGACGCTGCGACGGATTCTCTGCTACGTCGAACCGGAGAAACTGCGGGCTCATGGTCTGACCATTCGCGATGTTCACGCGGCGCTGAGACGGCAGAATGTCCTGATCCCGGCCGGCAGTGCCAAGATCCAGGACAAGGAATTCTACATCTACACCAACGCGATCCCCGATCGCGTTGCACAGCTCAACACGGCTCCGATCACCGTCGGCACGCAGGGAGAGCCGATTCTCTTCAGTGACGTCGGGCAGGTGCAGGACACTCGCCAGATCCAGACGAACATCGTGCGTGTCAATGGTCGCACGCTGGTCTACGTACCCGTCTACCGGCAACCGGGTGCCAACACGATCGAGATCGTCGACCGCATCCACGACAAGCTGGACGAAATCAAGGCCCGGCTACAGGACGAAAAGCGGAACGATCCGGTGATGGGACCCAAGATGGCCACGCTCGAACTGAACGTGGTCATGGACCAGTCGGTGAAGGTCCGGGAGAGTATCGACGCGCTGTGGATTGCCGGTGTGCTGGGAGCCGTGTTCGCCGGACTGGTCGTGCTGGTCTTCCTCCGCAATCTCCGTGCGACGCTGGTGATCATCATCGCGATCCCCGTTTCGATCCTCTCGTCCCTGATCGGGCTCTATTTCACCGGCAACACGATCAACGCCATGACACTGGGCGGGCTGGCGCTGGCGGTGGGGATCCTGATCGACCAGGCCATCGTGGTACTCGACAATGTCGAACGTCACATGATCATGCCGGGGAAAGGCCGATTGCGGGCCGCGTGGGACGGGGCCCGGGAGGTCTCGACACCGCTGTTGGTTTCGACGATCACCTTCATGGTCGTTTTCTTTCCTGTCATATTTCTCTCGGGATTGGCCAAGTTCCTGTTCACTCCGCTGGCCATGGCCGTGCTGTTTGCGATTGCTGCCAGTTACCTGATCGCGATCTTCTTCGTTCCGGTGGCGGCCGCCCGGTTGATGGGCCGGCGGGATGTGCCGCAAGCTGAGGCCGCGGCATCGGAGTCGCCGACAGACGGTCCTGGTGGCTCGCCCATGCGGACCGACGGAGGCTGGCTGGTTGGTGGATACCGCCGGTTGTTGCTGGCGTCGCTGCGTTTCAAGTGGGCGGTGCTCGGACTGTCGGTGGCCCTGTTCACCGTCGCGGTCGTGGTGATGAGCCAGACCGGAACCGAGCTGTTTCCTCCAGTCGATTCCGGCCAGTTCACGATCTATGTTCGGGCTCCTTCAGGGACCCGGATCGAGAAGTCCGAGGAACTGGTGAAGGCGGTCGAGAACGTGATCGTCGACGTGATCGGTGACCCGGCTCCGGGAAACCCGGCCGAGGTCGTTTATCCGGCGACTCTCCGGAAGTACACCGCCGGGGCAAAGCGGAAACTGAGCTCCGTGGAAGTTCAGAAGGCCGAGAGGGAGTCCCGTTGTGAGATGTTGATCGCCAACATCGGGGTGCTGATGGACTGGCCGGCGGCTTACACCCCCAACACCGGCGCGATGGATTCGTTCATCCTCGTGCAACTCTCCGATGCGGGTGCGACGGACGTTTTCGAACTGGTCAGGCAACTCAGGGAAGAACTTCCCCGAAAACTCAACAAAAAGTTTCCCGGAGTCGAATACGCCTTCGATACCGGCGGCATCCTGACGGCTGCGTTGAACATGGGCGAACCTTCGCCGATCCACCTTCAGATAGTCGGCTACGACCTGGAAAAGGCGCACGAGATTGCTGACAAGCTGACCGAGACGATGAGCCAGGTGGAGGGGGCGACCGATGTCCGAGTGGCGCAACGGACCGACTACCCGATGATCAAGGTCGAGATCGACCGGATCGCGGCAGCCGATCGGGGGGTGACTCCCCAGGAGGCGATGGAGGCATTGGTCAGCGCGACGAACAGTTCGATCAATTTCGACCCCGCGTTCTGGATCGATCCGGCCAACGGGAATCACTACTTCCTGGGGTCCCAGTATCCCGAGGAGAGAATCAACTCGCTGGACACGCTGCGGATGATTGTCGTCCGCGAGGATCAGGACGGGACGCCGGTCTACCTGAATGACATTGCCCGCTTCGACACGACCAAAACCGGCCCGGCCGTGATCAATCATCGCAACATCACTCGTGTGACCGACGTGTTCGCCAATGTCGATCCCAGCTACGACCTGGGCAGCGTGGTGGCGGCCATCGAGGACAAACTGGCCGCTCACGAGGACCTGGCACTGGAGCCGACCCGCGATTCCCGGGCAGCGGTGTCCCAGTATCCCGAGTGGTTCCAGGGCATCTTGTCGGGGATCGGTCTGAACCGGCCGACCCGGTTCGAAATCACCGGTGGCGCGGGCAGGTACGCCGGGATGACGATCGAATTGCACGGCGAAGTTCGATCGATGAGGGACTCGTTCGTCGACTTTGCCCTGGGACTGGTGCTGGCCGCAGTGCTGGTCTACCTGGTGATTGTCGGACAGTTCCGTTCGTTCGTGGATCCGCTGATCGTGATGGTGACGGTGCCGATGGGCTTCATCGGAGTGGCATTGATTCTGAAAGCCACCGGCACCCGGCTGAACATCCAGTCGTTCATGGGCATCATCATGATGATCGGGATCGTCGTCGAGTACACGATCGTGTTGCTGGACTTCGCCAACGGCCGGCTCGAACAAGGGGCCAGTGTCGAGCAGGCGATTGTCGATGCGGCGCTGGTGCGGTTTCGCCCGATCCTGATGACGTCGATGACGACGATCCTGGCACTGCTGCCGATGGCGATTGGGTTTGCCGGAGGCGAGGCCGACGTGCCGTTAGCCAGGACAATCGTTGGTGGCGTAATGGCCGCGACACTTCTGCCGAGTTTCGTGGTGCCCAGCCTGTACGTGCTAGTGAAACGACACAAGGACACGACCGAGGATCAGGATGCCGCCTGGGCGTGATGGCCGACCGCCGTCCTGCCGATGCGGACCTCGAGTGACACCGGAGAGACGAGCGATGAGCGACACGACGAATGTGCGACCTGCAAGGATCGCCGAGGTGACCCGCATCGATCACCCGTGCCGGCTGCTGGTCGTGTTCGCCTGCATCGGCCTGATCAGCCTGGCTGGCTGCCGCGAGTCGAGAGTATTACGGGAATCACCGAAGTCGAGACCGGCTCGTGCGTCGGCGAAAAACAAACCGGTCAAGTCGCCAGCCGTGGAAACTGGTGAGGCGACCGAAGTGGTCCGGTCCAGAGAATACATCGACGAGGTGGAACTGCCGGGGGCCAGCGTGGTGGGGTTCGAGTCGACTGTGCTGGTCGCCAAGCAGGCCGGTTTCGTCAAGACGATTGGCCGACAGGGAGACCAGGAAGTCGACATCGGGGTCGACGTGACCGCTGGGAGCGTGCTGGCTGAACTGCACATTCCGGAACTGGAGGCGGAATTGGCCGAAAAGCAGGCTGAGAGCCGTCGGGCGGTCGCCGATGTGGCCCAGGCTGAGGCCGCCGTGGAAATCGCCAAGGCGATGGCCACACAGGTCAGACAAACCTTGGTCGAGAAACAGGCGCTGAGGGCATTGCGCGAGGTGGAACTGCAGAGAATCGCTCGGCTGGTCAAAATGGGCGCTGCCGGGCTCGACACGCAGGATGAGGCCCGGTTCCGACACAAGGCCGCCGTTGCGGCGGTACAGGGAACCGAAGCCGAGGCGGTGACGGCCCAGGCCACCATTCGCAAGGTCCAGGCAGACGTCGCGCGGGCCAAGGCCGATGCGGGGGTGGCGGCGGCGGTCGTCAAACGGCTTCAGACACTCAATGCTTATCGCTTCATCATGGCGCCCTTCGATGGTGTGGTGGTTGCTCGACATGTCGATCGTGGTGCGTTTGTACGGCCCGCTGGCGGTAGTGGAGAAGGTAGTCCCCTGTTCGAGGTGGCGAGAATCGACCGTGTGCGAATTGTCGCTCATGTGCCGCCCTCACAGATCGGTTCAGTTCGCACGGGCAAGGCGGCCCGATTCGCCAAAATTGGCGGCCTGCCGGGACACGTGGTCAACGGGACTCTGACCCGCTCGGCGCAGGTGCTCGACCAGTCTTCGAGAAAGATGCGTGTGGAAATGCACCTGGACAATCCACCGACCGAGAATGGTCGACGACTGTCCCTGGGGCTGTTTGGGACTCTGACTGTCGAGCGAAGACGTTGGGATGCTGACAACAGGCTGAAGGTTGTCTCCACGAAGGCCGTTGGCACTGATCAGAACGGAGCGAGATTCGTCGTGGTGGTGCGTGGCGAAAAGGAGCTCCGCGTACCGGTCGAGGTCGTGTTTGACGATGCGGACCAGGTGGGATTCGTCGGAGACGTCAACTCCGGCGACTCGGTCCGAACCGGCAATCTCGCCAAATATTGATCCCCGGACGCCAATTTGTGCCTGGCGATCTGCAGGAAGAATCCGCAGAACCGTCAAAGTCGGCGAAACCCATCCAGTCGGACCAGCCGATAGGGTGAAGGAGGGATGTCGAAGTTCTACGAACTCGCCGGGAGGGTGTGCGCCCATCCGACGATCCAGAAAGCCCTGTGTTGTGATGAGTCGAGTCATTCGCAATCACTGTGGAAACGGCATTCTGTTGCTGTCCGCGGTCACCCTTGCGGTGGTTGTTGGGTGCCGAACATCACAGGCCGTCGTGGATGACCAATCGCAGGTCGATCCGATGACCGAACGTCTGTCCGAACGGCTCAAGAGAGAAGTCCAACGGTCACGATTGACCTCCATTGCCGCAGTGAAGTTCATGGAGAAAACCGAGGCGAACAATGCGCAGCCCAGCCTGAAACAGTTGGTGTTGAGTCAGCCGAAGTTGGACAAGTTGGTGTTGAGCGAGCCGAAGTTCGACAGGCGGGAACTGAGTGAATCGAAGTTGGATAGGTCGTTCTCCGACCAGCCGGACTTCCAAATGCCGCTGGTGCGCAATTCGGATTCGGGCAAGTGGCAGAAATCGATGCGGGTGGCGGCAGTCAAATTGGTGTCGAACGAAAAAGCGGTGATCAAGCCGGAGAAAAAGGAGAGATTGCCGGAGAAAACGTTGCCGGAGAAAACGTTGCCGGACCGGTCGACGGTGGAACGGTGGTCTCCACCCAAAAAGTTGATCACCGGAGTGGTGCAGAAAGCTTCACTGACACAGGCGGCGAAAGACGACTCCGGTGTCGAAAAGAAATCCGAGGATGAAGGGGCACCGTTCCCGGTCGATCTGCCAACGGCCTTGAGGCTGGCGGGAGCCCAAAACTGGAACATCGAACTGGCTGCCGAACGTGTTCGAGAAGCCCAGGCAGCCGTGGATGCTGCCGAAGCGATGTGGATGCCGTCCCTGCAGGCTGGCATGGGGTACAACCATCACACGGGGAATATCCAGGCGACACCCGGAAACGTGGTTGATGCCCGACGCAGTTCGTTGTTCCTGGGTGGGGGCCCCAATCTTGGAATGGCCCCGTTGACCGGCGGTTCCGGTGGGCCATTGCGGATGGGCGTCAATCTGTCCCTGGCCGATGTGATTTTCAAGCCTCTGGCCGCGCGACAACGTCTGGATGTCGAGCGATCTCGTCAGACGGCGACCTTCAATGACACCCTGCAGGCTGCCGCGTTGGCCTATTTCGGACTGGTCTATTCCCAGGGGCGATTGGCCAATCTGCGAATGGATCTGCAGGATGCTCGGGCCCTGTTGAGGCAAACCGAAGCGTTCGTGACAGCCGGGAAGGGGTCGCAGGCTGATGTCACGCGGATGGCCACGGATGTCCAACGAAGACAGCAGCGTGTGGCAGTTGCCGAATCGGACGTGTCGGTCGCCTCGGCCCGCCTGGCTCGCCAATTGCGGCTCGATCCGTCGACCACGTTGTTCGCACTGGAAGAGCAGGCCGTGCCGGTCGATCTGTTGGAAGAGTCCACAACGTTGGAAGGCCTGGTCGATGGAGCTCTGTCGGCGCGGCCCGAATTGGCCGCTGCTCGGGCATCGGTTGATGTGGCTGGCTCGGACCGGTCCGCCGCCGACTGGAAACCGTGGTTGCCACACCTCCAACTGGGATTTTCTGCCGGTGGATTCGGTGGGGCGCCGAGTGGTTCGATCGGGCGACTCGGCGGTCGTACAGATTTCGACCTGCTGGCCGTTTGGGAGATCCAGAACATGGGGAAGGGCACTCGGGCGGCGCGCGACGCGGCGACCAGCCGTGAGCGGCAGGCTGCGGTGACGTTGTCCAGGACGCGAGACGATGTGGTGACCGAGGTGACCCAGGCCTGGCACGACGCGGCGGGCAACCGGAAACGACTCGCGATGTCCGGGGAACGGCTCAAGCAGGCGGGCGAATCGCTGCGACTGCACCGCCTGAGGATTCGAGGGCTGATCGGTCTTCCGTTGGAGGCTCTTCAGGCTGTGGAGTCGATTTCGCAGGCCAGGCAGGACCGGTTGGAGGCCATCATCGGCTTCAACCGAAGCCAGGTCGGATTGCTCCGGGCCGTGGGGCGACCGCTGGGCGGGAACCGATAGTCTTGGCCCGACGGTGGTCAGGCGAGCACATCGATCAGTCTGTCGATGTCGTCGGAGGTCGAGTAGGCGTGCGGGCTGGCTCGCAGTCGTCCGTCACGACAGTTGATGATGACATCCCGCTCGCGACAGGCCCGCATCAGTTCACGCGGTGACTGTCCGGGCATTTCGAATGAGACGATTCCCGAGGAGTGTTCCGGAGTTCGATTGCTGGAGACGCGTGCTCCGATGACGGAAAGCTTCTCACACAAGTGGTCCGTGATTTCGAGGATGTTGGATCCGATCCGTTCGAAGCCCATTCCATCGAGCCAACCGAGGCTGGCCTCCAGGCCGGCGATTCCCGGCATGTTGTAAGTCCCTCCTTCGTATCTTCCGGCGTGCGGCTTGAGGTCGAGGTCCGTGTTGCTGAAGTCACCGGCGTGACGCACACTGTTCCAGCCCAATCCCAGTGGACGCAGGCAGTCCATCAGTGGCGGGCGAACGTAGAACACACCGGCGCCTTCGGGGCCCAACAGCCATTTGTGACCGTCGGCAGCCAGGGCGTCGATTCCCATTGCCTCGACGTCGAGCGGAAACGCGCCCAGTCCCTGGATGGCGTCGACGAAGAGCCAGGCACCGTGGCGGTGAGCGATCTCTGCCACCCGCCCGGGGTCAATCCGAAAGCCGGTCCGAAATCCGATCCAACTGATGGCGACAAGGCGGGTGTGTTCGTCGCAGGCAGCCTCGATAGCGTCGTAGCTGACATGGTCGAAGTCGACCGGCAGCACCCGGACCTCGACATCCCGATCGGCGAGGTGCTGCCAGGCGTAGAGATTGGAGGGAAATTCGGAGGCGGGGACAACCAGGTTGTCGCCGGGATGCCAGTCCAGGCCTTCGGCCACCAGGTTCACACCCTCGGTCGTGTTACGGATCACAGCGATCTGTTGCTCGTCGGTTCCCATGAGCGATTCGGCGGTCCGTCTCAGCTTCTCGACCCGATCCCGCCAATGGCTCCAGCCGGTTGCCCCGTTGCGGGCCAGGTCATCGATCCAGTCTCGCATCGCGTCAGCTGCCACGGTGGGCAACGGGGCCACCGCAGCGTGATCGAGGTAGGCCCAGCGGTCCGAAGAGGGCATGCCCTGCCGCATGCGTTCGGCCCAGTCCGACGGGCCGGTTGTCTCGGGGTTGTGTCCGTTCATGGCCGTCTCCGCTGCGTCGCGTCACCGGTGGCGACGGCCTATCATGACGGCCGCTGTTTCACTCGGCAACGAAGCTTGACCGCCATGAACTCCCCCGTCCCCACCCGCGACGAACTGGTTTCCGGGTACCTCGATCAGCTTCCGTTCGAGCCGTACCCGGTCCAGGAGGAAGCGTTGCTGGCGTGGTTCGGGTCCGAAGAGGGAGTGCTGGTCTGCACTCCGACCGGCACGGGCAAGACCCTGATTGCCGAGGCTGCCGTGTACGAGGGGCTGGCAACCGGCCGACGCGTCTACTACACGACACCGTTGATCGCCTTGTGCGAACAGAAGCTCCGCGAACTGCAGGATTCGGCTCAGCGGTGGGGGTATCCCCGCGAATCGGTTGGGCTGATCACCGGCAACCGACGAGTCAACCCCGACGCTCCCGTGTTGGTGGTGGTCGCCGAGGTGCTGCTGAATCGCCTGTTGCAAAGAGGGGCCGATCAGTCTGGGGACGATCCGGAAGAGATCGATGCGGTGGTGATGGACGAATTTCACAGTTTCAATGACCCCGAGCGGGGTGTTGTCTGGGAATTGTCCCTGGGATTGTTGCCTGCATCGGTCCGACTGCTGCTGCTCTCGGCCACAGTGGGAAATGCATCGAGTTTCCTGGGCTGGCTGCGGTCCAGTCACCAAAGACGATTGACCCTGGTGCAATCCGACCAAAGGCGCGTGCCGTTGACACACCATTGGATCGGGGAGGAACTGCTGGGGGAGCAGATTGAGGACATGGTGGCCTCCGAGAGAACTCCCGCCCTGGTGTTCAGTTTCCACCGTGAGGGCTGCTGGAGTTCGGCGGAACTGTTGAAAGGGAAACGGCTGGTCGACGCGGAACAACAGAAAGCCCTGGCCGAGGTGGTCAACGCCTACGACTGGGGACCAGGCGGTGGCCGGAAGCTCAAACCCTTGCTGTTGCGTGGTGTCGGAGTGCATCATGCCGGCATCCTGCCCAAGTACAAACGGGTGGTCGAGGACCTGTTTTGCCAGAGGTTGCTGTCGGTGGTGGTCTGCACCGAAACGCTGGCTGCCGGGGTCAACCTTCCTGCTCGTTCCGTGGTGCTGACCGAGTTGCTGAAGGGGCCACCGGGCAAAAAGACCGTGATCGACCCCAGCCGGGCCCACCAGATGTTTGGCCGAGCCGGCCGCCCGCAATTCGATGATCGCGGTGATGTCTTTGTGCTCGCTCATGAGGACGACGTGAAGATTGCGAGGTTCAAAGAGAAGCTGGCGACGATTCCCGAGAAGACCGGTGACCCGAAGTTGATCCGGGCTCGCAAGAAGTTGTTGAAGAAGATGCCCAAGCGGAGTCCCAACCGGCAGTACTGGAACGAGAAACAGTTCCACCGCCTGGTGGGTTCGCCACCAGGAGACCTGGTCAGTCGCGGTGACATCCCGTGGCGATTGCTGGCCTACCTGCTGTCGATTTCGCCTCGAGTGGATCGACTTCACGAGTTCATCGACGGCCGGTTGCTGGGGCCCAAGGCATGCGAATCGGCACACGGTCGTCTGGATGAGATGTTGATGACGTTGTGGGCGGGAGGGTTTGTCGAATTGGAGCCCAACCCGCCGAAACGGGG
>CEVA01009845.1_pt1 | contig 12818 bp, 11 predicted proteins | sample 361521 | NCBI WGS metagenome assembly CEVA01 (sample SAMEA2622823, study PRJEB7988) | marine metagenome | isolation source: saline water (ENVO:00002010), including | reverse complement strand
CCCGGTCGAATCGTCCTTTCGGTATCCCGGCCCGCGTCCCAGGACTCGGGAGAGTGGAGTGATGATGTTGGCCGATGCGGTCGAGAGCGCCAGTCGGACGTTGGCCGAGCCGACCCCGAAAAGTCTCGAAAGTCTCGTGCATCGGGTGATGCTTCGCCGACTGCTGGACGGGCAGTTCGACGAGAGTGGCTTGACGCTCAGTGATCTCCACGTGATCGAGGAGTCGTTGACAAAGTCGATGATCGGAATTTTCCACGGTCGAGTGACATACCCCGAGCAGCGGACGGCCTCAGCGTGAACGAGGAATTCGAATCCCGTGATGATGTCTCGGCTGAAGCCGGATGGAAGATCGCCGTGGTCGATCGCACCGAGGATCCCGCTGCGAGTGAACAACGGCTGGCGGATGTTGCCGGCCGCGTGCTGCGGGACGAGGGTGTTCAGCATGCGGAGATCAGCGTGGCGGTTGTTGACGATGCCGAGATGTCGAGACTGCATGAGGATTTCTTGCAGATTGCCGGGCCGACCGATGTGCTCACCTTTCCACTGGACGGGGACAGCCTTGAGGCCTGGTCGGGACCGATCGATGCCCGTCGGGGGGCCGGGCGGAGGATCTGTGGCGAAGTGGTCATCGGGGGAGACACGGCGGCGCGGGTGGCCGGCGAACTGGGGAGCCTGCCGTCCGAGGAACTGGTCCTGTACCTCGTTCACGGAATCTTGCATCTTTGCGGCTATGATGATCTCGACGATCTTCAACGAGGGCAGATGCGTCGCCGTGAGGCCGAGTTGCTGGAACTGCTAGAGGTCTCGGCGAGGGTCGACGAGTGAACGAACAACTCACTTTGCTGATGACGGGGTGCGGCCTGTTGGCCCTGGTGACGCTGGTGTCCGTGGCCGACAGCAGCTTGCGGGCGTTTTCTCGCAGTCGCCTGGAGGCGATCTGCAGTGAACGGGGGCGGCCCGAGTTGTTCGGGATCATCCTGGCTCGACGGGAACGGGTGCAGTTGGCTGTCAATTGTCTGTTCGCGTTGAGCCTGGTTGCGGCTGCTGCCGTGTGTGTCATCTGGTGGTGGCCGGTGCCTGGAGACGGGCGGGGCTGGTCGCGGGTGGGAATGATCGTTGCGGCGGTGTCGGCCCTGTTGATGGCTTCGGTGATTCTGCCGTGGGCTGTCGGGCGGGTGTGGGGCGAGCGGTTCCTGGTCGGCAGTTGGAGAGTCCTCTGCCTGGTGGCATTGGTCCTGGCACCGGTGTCTGTGATCGTCGAGCAACTCGATCGCCTCTGTCACCGGATCGCTGGTCGTCCCGAACCGGTCTCCGGAGATCTCACCGACTTGAGCGACGAGATTCGCAGTGTGGTGGATGAGGGGCAGCGAGGAGGATATATCGAGACCTCTGCCCGTGCGATGATCCACCGCGTGATGGAACTGCGAGACGAGGACGTGGCGGAGGTGATGACGCCGCGAACGGACATGATCTGCCTGAGGGCGGACGCCTCGTTGGAAGACGCGCGTCGCCAGTTGCTCGAAGCCGGGCACACCCGTGTGCCGGTGGTCGGAGAAACCACCGATGACATAGTTGGCATTCTCTACGCGAAGGATCTGCTTGGCCACCTGCAGGTCGACGCCGCATCGGCTCCGGGAGGACTTCGCGAGATCGTCCGTGAACCGTTCTACGTGCCCGAGACGACCGGCATCGACACGCTGCTGGAAACGCTCAAACGCGAACAGGTCCACCTGGCCGTCGTGCTTGACGAATACGGCGGAGTCGCCGGTCTGGTCACCCTGGAGGACATCCTCGAGGAGATCGTCGGCGAGATCGAGGACGAGTACGACGTGGGAGGTGGGGACCTGGTGAAGACGATTGGGCCGACGATGATCGAAATCGATGCCAGGGCTCACATCGACGACCTCAACGAACGTTTCGGTTATGGCCTGCCCGAGGACGAGGACTACGATACGCTGGGCGGATTCGTGATCACTCGCCTGGGACGGATTCCTGTTCCGGGCGAGACCCTGGAATGGGGCCAGTGGCGGTTCAGCATCGAATCCGCTGACAAGCGGCGTGTCCAACGACTGCGGGTCGAGCCGGGACAAGTTGATGAGGAGCCGACGGCCTGACCGGTCGACCGGTTACCAGTGGGCGTTGGGTCCGGACGGGACCGGCACCCGGATGTCCCCGGCGTGGTGTCTCCGGTGATTCTCGGCCCGCACTTTTTCGATCGCCTCGTCGAAAGCCTGGCGGGTTTTCACCTGCTGAAAGGTGTGCCGCAGGGCCGGACGCACCCGCATGGATTTCAGATACCAGTGGATCATCTTGCGGAAACTCACGATGGCCTTGGGTTCGCCCTTTTGTTCGACCAGGTATTCGAATTGCTCCAGCAACAGGGACATCCGGTCATCAAAGCTGCCGGGAGGGTCCCAGTGTCCGGTCTGTTCCCATTGAACCAGCTGGCGAAAGATCCAGGGGTTGGCCAAAGCGCCGCGGCCGACCGAGACACCGTCGCAACCGGTGGTCTCGAACATCGTCACGGCGTCCTCGACGGTCAGAATGTCACCGTTGCCGATCACGGGAATGGACTTGACCGACTCGACGACCTGGCGAATGCCGTCCAGGTCGACACGGCCACTGAAACCTTGTGCACGGGTCCGTCCGTGGATCGCGATCGCGGCCACTCCCACTTCCTCGAAGGCCCGGGAAAACCAGGGAGCCGTCAGGGAATCTTCGTCCCAGCCCAGTCGCATCTTGACGGTCACCGGCAGCGATACCGCGTTGACGACGGATCGGACCAGTTCGACCGTTTCGTCGGCCTGTTGCATCAAGCCGGCCCCGGCGCCGTACCCTGCGACCTTGGCGACCGGGCAGCCCATGTTGATGTCGATGGAGTCGAGCTGAAATCTCTCTTCCAGCAGTGCCGCAGCGTCGGCGACGAAGTCGGGTTCACTGCCGAAGATCTGGATCGACAGCGGGGCATCGTCGGGGCTGGTTTGTACCAGTTCCAGGGCCTTGTGTCGGCCGGCCAGGAGGCTGCGAGCATTGACCAGGTCCGTCGTGCACAGCCCGATTCCTCCCACTCGACGAATCATTCGACGGAATGGCAGGTTGGTGAATCCGGCCAGCGGGGAGAGCAGAAAACGCGTCTTCAGCGGCAGGTCGCCGAAAAACAACTGCGGCGAGTCAGCAGGGCTACCGGTGACGGGATTCACCTCAGGCTCGCACCCAGGCCGGTTTCGCACGAGGCGACAACGCGAGCCTGGGCCTCCTCGATTTCCTCGTTGGTCAGCGTACGTTCGTCCGAGCGGTATCCGATCGTGACGACGTAGGACTTCTTGTCTGCGGGAATCTGCTGTCCGCGGTACTGGCCACCGAAGGAGACGCTGTCCAGCAGCGGGCCGGCGTTGTCTCGCACGATAGATTCCAGGTCGTCCCAACTGACGTGCTCGTCGAGCACAAAGTTGAGATCGCGTTCGATTGCCGGGAACCGTGGCAACTCCTCGAACCGTCGTGTGGTTTCCACGGCGGCCTCGACGGTGGCCAGGTCGAGTTCGACAATTGTCACCGCGTCACGGAGATCAACAGGATCGGTGGCTTCGCGCGTCAATTCGCCGAGCCAACCACAGGGGGTTCCATCCAGCAGCAGGCGGGCTCCACGCCCGTCTACGAAACCCGGCAGTTCCAGTGGCTCGGCGGACAGTCTCGCATGCGGAGCCAGGTGAGTGACCATCGCCTCGCAGATGCCCTTGAGTTCTCCGAATGATCGTCCGGTGACAGCCGTCACCCGGGTGGGTTCAGATCCCTCGGCTCCCGGATGGGCTTCCAGATACACGTTGGCGATCTCGAACAGGTCGACACCAAATGTTCCGTGTCGTTCGTTTTCGCGGCGTGACTGCAACAGGCTGGGAACCAGGCTCTGTCGCAGCAGATTCTCCTGCCTCCGTGAGGAGTGCTCGACCGACAGGGGGGAGCGATCCGGTTCGGGACGAAACAGGCCAAACAGCTCCGGGGTGATGAACGAGAGTGTCATCGCCTCGTGAAAACCCGCGGCACACAGCAGATCCCGGAGAGTTCCACAGACGAGGTCTCGGTGGGTGGGCTGAGACAGTGTGAGCGGGACGCGATTGTCTTCGGGAATCCGGTCGTAGCCCCAGATCCGGGCGACCTCCTCGATCAGATCGATCTCCCGAGACAGGTCCCGGCGCCATCCGGGCACGGCGAATGTGGCGGTGGTGTCATCGGAGTCGGTGATCTGGCTGAGTCCGAGTTGCTCGAGGATGGCAATAACATCGGCGGGCGGGACGTCGATACCGAGGATGCGCGGGACCTGGGCGAATCGGATCGGGACGGTCGTCGGTTTGTCCGGAGCCGGTTCGCCGGCCCAGATCATCCCGTCGAGTAGTTCGCCACCGGCGAGTTCGAGAATCAACTCGCAGCAACGACGGCTGGTGATGTCGAGCCCATGCGGGTCGATTCCTCGCTCGAATCGAAACGACGAGTCGCTGAACAGGGAGAGGCTGCGGGCCGTGTTACGGATCGAGAGCGGGGCAAACTCAGCGGTTTCGATCAACACGTTGGTGGTCGTCGCGGTGATCTCGGTATCAACACCTCCCATCACGCCGCCCAGCGCGACAGGTTTTTCGGCGTCGGCGATCACACACATGCCGGGAGTCAGCTTGTAGGTGGTGTGATTGATCGCTTCGAGCTGTTCCCCGGCTGTCGCTTCCCGGACGACGATCCGTCCGTCGGCCAACTTGTCAAAATCGAAGGCATGCAGCGGTTGGCCGGTCTCCATCAGCACGTAGTTGGTGATGTCGACGATGTTGTTGATCGAAACGATGCCGAGGGTGGCGAGTCGCCGGACGAGCCAGTCGGGACTGGGCCCAACGGTGACGCCACGGATGAGCCGGGCGGTGTAACGCGGACACAGTTCCGGGCAGGTGATCTCCACGGAGGCCGTTTCCGAGACCTGCGGTGTGATGCAGGGTGGCTGCGGATCGGGGGATTTCAGCGGGAGGTCATAAAGCACCGACACTTCCCGGGCGACTCCCAGATGACCCAGGCAATCGGGACGGTTGCTGGTGACCTCCAGGTCGATAGCCGTATCGCTGTCGACCGTGTCGGTTCCCTCCAGGTTCAGCCCTGACATCGTCAACCGCGTTGTCAGATCTTCGAGCGGCATTTCCAGCGCGACGTATTGGCCGAGCCACTCCCAACTGACGATCATCGGATGCCTCGTTGCTCGCCTGGTTGCCCTCGCAACGGCTAATCTAAGGCTCCTCCGGACGGATGGAAAGGGTACCTGAGGCGGCGGTCCCCGTGCTATTGTGTCGTCTCGGGCGAACCGGCGTACAACCGGTCGCTTCGGGAACGGTAGCCGGGACAGGGAGACGACCAGATGGCGCGGGCGATTCGAGTCAACGACCGGACCAACCTGACCAGCGGGATCGCTCGGTTGGGACAGAGAATGCGTCGCCAGGGGACGGTTGCCGAACAGGCTCACGACGGGGACACGTTGATCGTCAGCGCCGTGGGCGACATCGGGGTGCGGCTGCTGGGAATCGACACCGCGGAAGTGAGTTTCCGGTTTCCGGGAACGACCCAGTTCGTAGGGATCGAGGACAAACGGTGGAAGCCGTTCCTGGCCGATCCGTTCGCGAAGAACTGGCCAAAATTCACCGAGGAGCTGCCGGCGGAACTGGTCGAGTCGCTCAAGGGGCGGTTGCGTGAGAACGCCGCCGAGAATCACCACCGGCACGCACGGGCAGCCGAGATGGCGCTCGAGCGGGAAATTGTCTCGGACATGAAGGTCATGCAGAAGACCGACGAGTCGTTCCAGATGTTCATGGTCTTCGGTTACGAAATCATGGACATTTACGGTCGGTTCCTGTGTTTCATCAACCGCAACCAGCCCAACCGCAACAAGCCGGCACCCAGGCCGCTCAGCTACAACGAGCGACTGCTGAAACTCGGCCAGGCCAGCCCGTATTTCATCTGGCCCAACGTCAATCCGTGGCGGAAGGAGGATTCGATCCTCAAGGCGGTTCCAGATCCCAAGGGGATGAAGCGGCAGATCCTGCTCTCGAAGTCCCTCGGTCGCGTCCGTCGAGATGTCGCTGCGTCACGGGCCGCTCACCGGGGCATTTTCCACGCGACCGATCCTCTTCAACTGGAACCGTTCGAACTGCGGTTTCTTTCACGACGGCAACGTCCATCGCGGTGGGTCATCGATCTGACCGCTGACGACGGCGTGTTGCTGAGACCGGAGAACTACTACCGGGTTCCCAATTCCGAGGACCGGTTGTTTGTCTCGCCCGAACATGTCCCGTTGTTTGTCGAGCGGGGATGGAAACGCGAGGCCGCTGGCTGAGACGCGGCCAGCTTGTCCAAAGCGGCTGGTTCACCGGTGTGACGGACTGCTGCGTTGTGCGTGCGGGTGCGCCCGCTCGTAGGTCTCCCGCAGCCGACGTGTGCTGACATGGGTGTAGATCTGGGTGGTGGTCAGGCTCTTGTGGCCGAGAAGTTCCTGGACGCTGCGGAGATCAGCCCCGCCGTCGAGCATGTGGCTGGCAAAGCTGTGGCGGAGCGTGTGGGGTGATGTGAGTTGATCGAGGCCAGCGGTGGCGATGTGTTTTTGGAGCAACCGGCCCACACTTCGGGACGTCAGACGCCGGCCGAAACGATTCAGGAATATGGCGTCGCGGTCATGCGGACCAAGATCGGTGGCCACCGTCCGGACCTCGAACCACTCTGTCAGGGCTCGGGCCGCGAACCGGCCGACTGGGGCGATTCGTTCCTTCCGACCCTTTCCGCGAATCCTCAGGATGTTGCTGTCCCGATCCCAGTCACCGATATCCAGCGCCACCAGTTCACTGACTCGCAGTCCGGCCGAGTAGAGAGTCTCGAGGATGGCGCGATCTCTCAGGCCCGCCGGCTTGTCAGCCGCGGGTGCCTCGAGCAGCGTGGCGACCTGATCGGTGGTCAGGAAGTGCGGCAGTCGGCGGCCCTGGCGAGGTGTTCGCAGCGCACGGGCCGGATTCGACTCAGCCAGGCGTTCTCGGCGGCAGTACTCGAAGAAGCTCCGCAGGCTGGCCAACCGTCGGGCAACCGTGCTGCGGGCATACCCACGTTCGTGCAGGCTGGCCACGTAGGCTCGCAGTTGTCCGATCGAGACAGCCGATGGGGCCGGCAGTCGGCCCTCGCTCGACCGAAAGTGCTCGACCAGCATCGACAGGTCTTCGCCGTAGGACTTCAGCGTCAGCGGAGACGCATTGCGTTCGATCCGCAGGTAACGCAGAAAGCCGTCGATGGCTGCCTGCATGCGAGAGCCTCAATGTGTCAGGGCATCCGGCCAATGCCGCGGAATCTCAGTCCTGGCAACGGCACCGATTCCCGAGCCGGTTCCGGAGCCGGCTCGGATGCCACGGGGCTCGGATGCGAAGACGTCGAGGAAACCGTCGTCTTTTCGGCTACGGCTTCCTCCTTCAACCTCCGGACCTTCTGGCTGAGCACCGCGGCGTCGTACCAACTGAAACTCAGATCCTTGTCGGCAGCGTATTGGCCGAGCTTCTGGAGGACAGCTTCGGTGCTGTCGTCGTCATAAAGGAAGACGTAGCGTTCCGAGTTCTTCACCAGCGCCAAGACGTTCATTTCCTGTTGCACTTGCCGAGTTCCTTGCGCAGGTCCGGTTTTTCCCCAGAGGGTTCTATCGGACGCTACACCCGTCAAAACCCGCGTTTTTTGTGGTTGCAAGCCATACCATCCGACCATCCGTCGGTAGGACCGTTACAACCGGATTGATCGGGGCATGTTGATCGATTGGGCTTTGCGAGCCTTCCGACGAGTCGGGACGAGCGTTAGGATGGCCGCTCCGAACGATTTGAGACGGTGGTGAGAGGCCGTGGAATATCTGATTCCCAGTGAATGGTTCCAGGATTTGCCCGAATGGGGCTTGCTGGTCCTGGTGATCCTCTCGATGTTCACCCTGATGACCGGGGCGGACTGGCTGGTCGAATCGGCCAGCGCGTTGGCACGGCGGCTGGGCGTTCCGGAAATCATCGTGGGAGCAACAATTGTCAGCCTGGGAACGACTGCTCCGGAGTGTGCTGTCAGCGTGATGGCAGCGTGGGATGGCAAGAGTGGTCTGGCCCTGGGCAATGCCGTGGGATCGATCATTGCCGACACCGGGCTGATTTTCGGAGTCGGTTGCCTGATGGTCCGTCTCCCGGTCAACCGGTTTCTGCTGGCACGGCAGGGGTGGGTGCAGTTCGGTTCGGCCGTGCTGTTGGCCGGGCTCTGCTACGCGATGTGGATGTCCAATGGCGATTCGGCCGAGATCCCGAAGTGGGCCGGGGGGATGTTCCTGGCCTTGTTGGCTCTTTACATGATTGTGTCGGTCCGATGGAGCAGAGAGGGAGCGGCGATGGAGTCGGCGTCGCCCGAGACAGAGGACGAGGCCGGCCCGGTGAAGGCCGCCCCTGTGCTTCTGTTGATCCTGTTGATCGGAGCCGCCGTGGTGGTTGTCAGCAGCCACGTTCTGATCGAGTCGGTCACCGTGGTGGCTCTCAGGCTCTCGGTGCCGCAGGTGGTGATTTCGGCGACGTTGGTGGCCTTCGGGACGTCCCTGCCCGAATTGGTGGTCGGCATGACCGCGATCCGGCGTGGCCATCCCGAGTTGCTGGTTGGCAACGTCATCGGTGCTGACGTGCTCAACGTTCTGTTCGTGATTGGAGCATCGGCGATTGCGTCTCCGTTGCCGATCGTCGACAGTGCGGCGCGGATTCCGGAGGTGTTCCTCTACGTCCACTTGCCGGCGATGCTGGCGATTCTGGTTCTGTTCCGGTTGTTCATCTTCCGCGCTGTGCGAAAGAACACGTTCGAACGACCGATGGGTCTGCCACTGGTGCTGTTGTACATCGTGTTTGTTGGCATCAGTTTCGCTGTCGGAGGCAATCCGGCCGCCGTGGGGACGCCATGACCGAATCGTCTTCGACGATGGCTGAGTCGTTGGAACCCGGTTCGGTCGAGGAGTGGTTTGCTTCGCGATTGCCAGTCGAAGATTTTGCTGGTCGACGCGTGCTGGTGGTCGTGCCGGATTCGACACGCACTGCCCCGTTGCCGTTGCTCTTCGGGGCCCTCCATCGAAAGATCGGACCCGTTGCAGCGGCCGTCGATGTGATCGTGGCACTGGGAACTCATCCGGCGATGGAATCCTCTGCGATCGCGACGATGCTGGGGATTGAACAGATCGACGGAGGGGATTCGATCGGGCTGTTCAATCACGAGTGGGATCATCCCGGCCGCCTGAAGAGAATTGGGACGCTCACTGCTGCCGACACGGCCGAGATCTCCGAGGGGTTGTTGTCGGAGGATGTCGCCGTCGAAATCAATTCTCGAATTGACGACTACGACCTGCTGCTGGTCCTGGGGCCGGTGTTCCCTCACGAGGTCGTGGGTTTTTCGGGTGGCAACAAGTACTTCTTTCCCGGCATCGCCGGAGCCGAGATCCTCAATTTCTTCCACTGGCTGGGAGCCCTGATCACCAACGCCAGGATCATCGGGGTCAGCGGGACGCCGGTTCGCGAGGTGGTGGACCGCGCCGCGGCAATGATCCCCGTTGATCGCCGTTGTGTGGCCTTCGTCGTTGGTGGTGATGGAGGGGTTCTGGACCTGTTTTATGGAACACCGGAGGACGCCTGGGCCGGTGCGGCGGACCTCTCCAACCGAATCCACATTCTGCGAAAACCCCGTCCGTTCGACACCGTGCTCTCGTGTGCTCCCGCGATGTACGACGAGTTGTGGGTGGCCGGAAAGTGCATGTACAAGCTGGAACCGGTTGTCGCCGATGGGGGTGAGTTGATTATCTATGCCCCACACCTGGCGGAAATCTCGGTCACGCACGGGCGGTTGATCGAACAGGTGGGGTACCACGTGCGGGATTATTTCACGAGCCAGCCCGAGCGATTTGCCGGGATTCCTCGCGGTGTCCTGGCTCACTCGACCCACGTCCGTGGGGGGGGGAGCATGGTCGACGGGGTTGAGCAGCCTCGGATCAACGTGACACTGGCCACGGGTTTGTCCGAGGAGACCTGTCGACGCATCAACCTGGGGTGGCGTGATCCGGCATCGATCGATGTCGAGTCATTTGCCGATCGGGAGGATGAGGGTGTGTTGCTGGTGCGGCGAGCCGGCGAGCATCTGTACCGGCTCGAGGAGGAACTGACATGAGCGATGTGATCAACGATTACTCCGGGCGCCTCGATTTTGCCGTGGCGGTGGCCGCCGAGGCTGGCGAGTTGATCATGCGGCACTACAACGACGCGGGAATGGTCGTCGAACGCAAGCGAGACGATTCACCGGTGACCGCTGCCGATCGGGAGGCCGAGCAGTTGATTCGGCGGAGAGTGGCGGAGCAGTGGCCTGAGGATGGGGTGCTGGGAGAGGAATTCGAAGAGACTCCCGGCACGAACGGCTTTCGCTGGATTCTCGATCCGATCGACGGCACCAAGTCGTTTATCCACCACGTGCCGTTGTTCGGCACGCTGATCGGACTGGAACACGACGGGCAGATGGTGGCCGGTGTCTGTCGGATGCCGGCCCTGGACGAAGTGGCCTACGGTGGGACAGGTCTGGGAGCATGGTGGCAGCAGGGTGGCGGTGCCCCTCGTCCGGCCCGTGTCTCGAGTGTGCAGCGACTCGATGAGGCCCTGTTCTGCACGACCACGATCACCCGCTGGAGGACTCTGGGTCGGCAGGATGTGTTTGACCGCCTCTGTGGCCGTTCATCCCTGGCCCGCGGCTGGAGCGACTGTTACGGACACCTGCTGGTGGCCACGGGCCGTGCTGACGTGATGGTCGATCCCGTGATGAACGTCTGGGATGCGGCGGCATTGCTGCCGATCGTGCAGGAAGCCGGTGGCCACTTCCTCACTCTCGATGGACGACCCGTGGTTGACGGTGGCAACGGATTGAGTGTCAATGCGGAGATCAGGGATGAGGTACTGGGGCTGATCGCGGGCACCGAATGAGCTCGATTCTCGGTTCGGCCATTCGCAAACGGGTTCGAGCAGTTAGAATGTCCTCGGACCCGTCGATTGGTGTCGTCACCCGATGCAACTGATCAACCCCGCCATCATCTATGGACTCGGACTGGCCGCGGTGCCTGTCGTCCTGCACATGTTGCTGCGGGCCCGTCCCAAGCCTCACCTGTTCCCGGCCCTGCGCCTGCTCCAGGCGAGGCGACGCCACAACCGTCGCCGGTTGCGGCTTCGACACATCTGGTTGCTGCTGCTGCGAATTCTCCTGATCGCCCTGTTGGTGCTGGCGGTGGCCCGGCCGAAGTTGCCGGCGGCGGATTACTGGCCACAGTGGCCTGGTGAAGGGCTGGGGTTGTTGGCAGTATTCCTGTTGCCGCTGCTCATCTACCGCGTGGTGACCCATCGCTGGCGTCGCCGCGAATGGCCCGGTCATGTGTTCTCGACTCGCCGGACACTGTTGCGAGGCGGACTGGGTGTGGTTACCGCGTTGTTGCTGGCACTGTGGGCCGGGGGGTGGTACGGCCCCCGCGTGGCTGCCGAAGTGACCAATCTGTCGGCGGGGGCGGCACGCAACGCTCCGGTCACCGCCGTGTTTGTCTTCGATACCAGCCAGAGCATGGAATATCGCAACCAGAGCAGGACCCGGTTGGAAGTGGCCCAGCAGATCGCTCGAGAACACCTCGATCGACTGCCCGCCGGCAGCCGTGTTGCGGTCATCGACACCTCGATCGAATCGACTGGCGGTGCCGTTCGGTCGGGGGGCGGCGACGAGCATCGCGATCCTTCGGCATCGGCCGGACGGTTTGTGATTTTCCAGTCCAGTCCGGTCGCCCTGCAACGCCGCATCGAACAACTGGAACTCCATCCGGTCAGTCGTACGCTCAACGGATGCATTGAGAGCGGACTGTCGCTGCTCGAATCCGATCGCGAACGTGCCTCTCTCCGGGGCGGTGGTGAAGATCCGTTTGTCCGTGAGATCTATGTGTTGACCGACCTGGCGAGGGGGGCCTGGTCGCGAGGGACGTCCGATGCGGATCGGCTCACCGCAGCGGTGGAAAAATGCCCGTGGTTGGGCGGGGTCTACGTGGTCGACACCGGTGTCGACAATCCCACCAACACGGGAATCGCATCGCTCGATCTCTCGCGGCAGACCATCGCCGATGGCGGCGCGGTGACCATTACAGCGGCCGTTGACGGGACGGGTGTCGAAGGGGAACTGGCCCAGACTGTTGATCTGTTCGTGATCAGCAGTGCGGGCAAGAGGGTTCCCCGGGGATCGGCCGAGGTCAAGCTGGTCGGGGAATCCGCGGCAACGGTCAGCCTTGTTGCCGATGGGCTGGTGGGGCCGTTCGTCCAGGGGGAACTGCGGTTGCGATCCAGTGACCCGCTGGCCGCCGACGACGTGGGGTACTTCACCGTCGCAGTCGCGTCACCTCCTCGCGTGCTGGTGGTGGCTCCGACGTCGGCGGAGGCCACGTACCTGATCGAAGCTCTGGCCCCCAGGCAGGAGGTTGAGCGTGGTCGTGCGAGGTTCCTGTGTGAACACGTGCCTCCCAATCGTCTCGGGGACAAGAAACTGGCCGATTTTCGGACTGTGATTCTTCTGAACGTTCCGGAAATCAGTGACGCGTCCTGGAGAGGACTCGAGAGTTTCGTCGAGGCGGGTGGCGGGCTGGGCGTGGTGCTGGGGTCGTCGGTCCATTGGCAACAGGATCGTGGCGTCAAGCCGACCGCTTACAACAGCAAGTCGGCCCAGGCCGTGCTGCCGGCATCGCTGGATGTTTCTCGAAAATT
>CEVA01514467.1_pt1 | contig 12820 bp, 9 predicted proteins | sample 361521 | NCBI WGS metagenome assembly CEVA01 (sample SAMEA2622823, study PRJEB7988) | marine metagenome | isolation source: saline water (ENVO:00002010), including | reverse complement strand
GAAATATCATTGGCGCACAATGGACTGTTGTTTCTTGATGAAATGAAGGAAATCCCAATTTAAAAATATTGTCAATGATATTACATGTATCTGTTTATAAACGTCTTTTTTGTTATTTTAATTACATTTATAACTTTGACAAAAGTCAGAGTGACAACTACCTTGAATATTGATTGTCAATTTGAGGGAGTTAGTTGTGAAGATAAAAACACTCAGTGAGCTTACATTGATAAAAACCGCACTGTCGGGGGAGTACTCTTGCTACCTAGTATCTGCTGCTGAATCTTGTGTTCACAAAAAACATGTTTCCTCAATTATGAATCTTTATGCAGCATACTGCTATTTGGTGGAGCAAGGTAATTATACCGCATTCAAAATTCTCAATAACTCTGACTCGCTCAATAAACATTTCCAATTATTGATCGGCTTTATCTATTCCCTTGATAACATCAAGCTTGGGCGCAAGTTCGCGCTATGCAATGTATACAAATCACTCTTTCATCACATTGCGAAGGATAAGAAGTTAAGTTTGGGTAACATAAAGTTATCTACTACCAAAATTTCAGATGATGCCCTGTATTACTTAACTCAATTTCAGAAACTTGAGATAGATAAATCAAAATTCGATTACTTGAATGGATGGCAGGTGACATCAAAAGAAGGTAAGAGCATTGAGGCTCACCTAGATACACTTTATGTGAACTTTGGTGAATACTTTACCAACAAAGTTCATACCTCCCTAAAAAATTATGCTTCAAAACAAAAGGCATCAACTCTTAAAAGCGATCTACAGCTGTTCAAAGTACTTTTTGAGGGAATATCTACCGTTTCTGGAAATGAAGATGGGCAGACGATAGAAAGTAGCCTGAGTCGCAATAATGTTCAGCTTTTTTTTCATAAGGTATTCAAGGTGCTATTTGTGCGCTCTCAAGCCGCTTTGAACTGCCCAAAAAGTTTTCATACACGATGGCGTAATATTGTTAGAAATTATACAAAGTGCTTTGTTGAAACAGGTGTTTTTGACGAACCATTAAAGCCATTTATCGTGCCCGATTGGCGAGAGCCCAAGGGCTCCGCACCTACATTTTCAATTGGCGGTAATGTTACGAAGACGGAAAAAACACGATGGTTTGCCAATATTCCTTTGAAAGTTAAGGATGAGGAGGCTGTTTCAATTATTCAGCAGCGCGTAGAGCGAGATATGGCCCACATCAAGCACGTATGCCTCTTGAAGTTTGAGGAGCTTTTGGAGCGAGAAGATAGAAATAAAGCTTTTCTTAATACTGGTCTAGTCAAACCGTTGAGCAGTAATAGTCACAATTACCACTATCACAATGCTATTGGAGCAGATAATTTAAGCAATACTGTGGCAACGTTTTACGAGTATGGGATAGGTGCAAAGCAAGCATACTCGAAGTTTTTGGGCTTTCAGTCTAATGCCAAGCAACTTAACCTCGAATTGAACTTACCAACCACATCAACATTGAATGTCCTTTTAACATTGCTTGTAATGGAGCACCCCTTGATAACACCTGCTTGGCTAGAAAAGTGGGAGCTATATGATACACATGGCAATAAGGTGGGCTACAAACAGGTTGGCAATCAGTATATTGCTGTAAGCTATAAGTCACGTAAAGGGGCTACAAATGCTCAGCAAGAAATTATTCTTAATGAGTTTTCTAGATCTGTTGTTGAGTTCTTAATACAACACACTCACATGGCGCGTGAATATCTAAAAGAAAAGGGAGATGTAGGTTGGAGAAAAATGGTCCTAACTGCCATCCACTCTAATGCATCCTGCCCAGTGAACCTTAATACAAGTCTCCACTATGCAAATGAATTCCATGATTGGCTGCGAGACAAGTCGCTCCTTGATAAGAATAGTGATGTCACTTTAGAAGATGTACAAACTATTTCAGAGCTTCATTCTTTGCGCTCGATTAGAAGACATATTGGTTTGAAAATTTATCTGGAAACTCGTTCAATGGATGCGGTTGCGGAGGTGCTAGGTCATGAAAAGAAAGATGCTAAACTACTGACCTCTTATCTTCCGAAGCCGTTGATGGACTTCTTTAATGCGCGTTGGGTGCGCCAGTTCCAGAGTGCTATCTTGCTTGAAGCAATGAAAGACTCGGTTTATCGCTTTGACGCCGTTAATATGAGTGCTGAGGACATAGAGGAGTTCCTGAATAATCACGGTATCTGTAGTATTCCAGACAATTTAGGCTATGTTCTTGAACGACAGAGAAACGGTGATGAAGAAACGTCAAGTGCAATATTATTCAATAGCTTAACATACACTATATCTACCTCTCTCTTACAGCTATTAATGGCGATACGTTTAATTGTTGAGAGTGACAATAATGAGAGCCCCTTTTTAGATATTGTTACCCATTGGTATCAGTCAGCAGTTTTTATCCTCGATACCCTCCGTTCAGGTAAACATAGTGCTGACACTGACCTAATGGACATGCTGAATCTGGCGTCAAAAAATAATCTTGATACCGATTTGGTTAAAGGAGCGCTGTTATGTTAAGAGTTGCTATCGATAATACATACATCGCTAATCTCATCGAAGACATCGTGCTGGACGAATCTGTACTGGATGGTCTAAGTGCACAGGTACTGGACAAAATAGTTGATTTCTCTGTTGCTCATGATGACTATCGAGCATTAGATGTCATTACTAATATCCATACTGGCGTTTACGACCATGATGCAAAACAACCCGAATGGTTAGAGTCTGATTTTTCCGCACCTAAATGGACAATCACATTTGGTAAAACTCCAAGAACAATACATTGGGATAGTGTGTATCTGGATGATGGCAATAGGCTAACGGACACAAAGCATCGCAAGTTATTAAACAGTTTCAAGTACTGGATTACGGCGGTAGATAACCCACTTGAAAATGGTGGGAAGATTATTTCTCCAGTAGTTGCTAAACAAAAGATTGGCAGAGTTATCTCCTTAATAAATGCTATCTTATTGTATTCAAAAGAATTAAATCTTGCTAAATACCACCTTTTGAATGTGAACGATGACTTTTGGTTGAGCATCTTGGTGAAATTTGCTGAACACGGTAGTTTTCAAGGGGTATATGAGCTTGATAAGCGAATAAAGATACTATTGGACAATGCCTGTCAGTGCGTGACAGAAGCGGAGGTTCAAGAATTTAAATATAAATATCCCTACATTTCACGAGACATTGCCCAAGATGAGGTTTTTTTAGATTTAGAAGCGAGAGAAAAGGCGTGCGCTTGGCTTTTTAACCAAGGTTATTATAAAAGTCGCAAAGGGACCATTAAATACAGTGGTATAACTAATGTACTCAACAAGTTGTTGTTCGATGGAGTATTGCTTTATCACGACATCAAATCCCCCTCATATCCTGAACTTCATTTGAAGGAGCCTGCGCGAAACTCTGAGTATCGTGCGGTTGAGAACAAAGATTTATCATTAGGTACGAACCAGCGAACTATCTCAAAATATATTGAAGCTATCAGGTTTATTCATACCAACCTTGATTGTGAAGATTCTGCAACCCCTTCAATTCTGTCTGAGCGCGTCAGCGCTAGTAACATTGATGACATAGTCAAATTAAAAACGCTGGGGCGCACACGTACTTTACCGCCTAGGTTTATGTTTAATTTAATTTGTCAATGCTATGAGTTTGCCAAGGAGCATCTATCGACAGACAACGGTGCTATTACTTTACTAGACGAAATCCTCCCCTTGCTTTCTGAGGCAAGAAGCAAATCTGCTGTGAATAAAGCCAATTCTCATCGTCAACACCAACATAGCCAAGCTTTAGGCGAAGAATTGCATCGTGTTACATCATACACTGAAAGAAGTTATTGGTTTCACACTGAAGCAATTAATTGCCTTAGCAGTGAGTACTTAAGAAAAGGTATAAAACAAATTCAAGGCTTTACTGAGGGCACAGAAAGACGACACGAGAGGATTCGCGCCAATGAAAGCTTGTTTGAGCTTTTTTCTGTGCTACAAGGCTCTATGCAGATATTGGTGGGGGTGCTTATGGCGCGGAGACAAGATGAGTTAATTAAATTGAAGTCGCATGGAAACTTATCCCCCAACCTAAACCCTTTTGCGGAAGATGATACAGAGTACAATCTAATATTTAAGGTAAAGAAGACAGGCTCTAGAGGGGAGAATACTACCGTAGAACGACCCATACCCTCATCTATCGCTAAATTCATTTGGCAACTGGAGCAATTTAACATCAAAGCCAGTGAGTTAAATCTAGTTAAAGGAAGGCTGTCTTTGTTTAATAACTTAGATTCCAAGAATTGCAATCTAAGTTCAGTAATTCACAGAACCTACAATGCACACTTAGATGCTTTGTGTGATTACGTCGAGACTGATTTGGTGCAATATGACAATGGTGAGCGCTGTCGTAATTACGTTCGCCAACACCAATTACGTCGTTTCTTTGCGATGGCGTTTTTCTGGTCTAAAGGGAGTGATGGTATGGATGCATTGCGCTGGATGCTTGCTCATTCAGATCTGGAGCATCTTTACAATTACATTTCTGAATCAGAGACTGGGGCAGTACTCAATGGGGTGAAGGCCAGTGTTATTATGCGCGGTGTTGTCGATTCGACCTCTGAGCTTGCTAAGCTAGAAGGAATAGAAGAGGTTCGTAAAATTATTGCTGAACGACTTACAGGTAATAGTTCGACGCCAATTACTGTTGAGTCCTTGAGCGAGGCTGCCGAAGATTATGATGATGAGTCTTATCTAACCGTACCGCACATCAGCCAAATTCAAAAAGAGCAGGATATTGAAACAGAGGTTATCCAGCTTCTTGAGGAAGGTCGAATAACACTTGAGCCAGAGTTTTTTACGATAGATGACATTGATGGTAATGCAACTCAAACCTTTAATCTTATATTGAAAATCAAAGACCTTGATTGAGGATTAGGATCATGAAAGTTTTAGAGAAAAATCAAACCACGGTACTTGAAACAGAAAAGCTCTTAACTGAAATCATCACCTTGCCCGTTGAATTTAAAGATGATGAAGAGCTACTAAATGCTCTCAAGTCACAATCGGCTCTAGCTAAATACCAGAATCAAGGTCGAAATATTGCTTCGTGCTCACTTAACACGGTCAAAAGTATTTCAGAGACACTTCTCGATGGGGGGTTCTTGTCTTTGGATAAGCTACGCATTAAGGCAAAATTAGCGATAGAGGCTGTACATCTTGATGAAAAAGCCGCTAAAGGGAAGAAGCCAACCGTAGTTGGTTTAAGGCATAAAGTTGTTGAGCTTGAATCGGAGCTTGATGTTGCACAGCGTAGCAACTTTTTATTGACGGTCATTGTTTCAGAGCTGCGCTCTAAGCTAAAGCAACTAGCGGTGCATGAAGGTACAGTGGAAGAGCGACAGGAGCTCTACCGAGTTCATAATAAGAAAATTGAAGCAGAATTGAACCATACATTGAATGGAGACGTTTGATGGCGGTTCATAAGCTTAAAGACTTTAAACAATGGAGCCATCTCGGCTTAGATGACAAGCTTGCTTTTCACAAACCTTTAGACACCCCTTTCATTACCTACAGCAATCGTGTGCCTTGTTATGAAGCCAATGCTTATATTCATCATCTGATACGGAGAAGCCTAAAAAAAGACACGATTCGAGGTTATGCACACGACATAGTTCATCTTGTTCGTTTTATTGAAAACCAACCAACGTTAAGCCGATTTAGTCAACTGACTGACACAACATTTACCCTTTTTGTTCACTCGTTACAAGCAGAAAGAACGCCTCTCGGGGAGCTGAAGCGCCGTAATAACTCTGTTATAAAGATTGCACATACCTGCTTAGAGTTCTTACGGTTTGTCCAAAGTTTTCATGATTTGAGTCACTTTATTGGTAAGGATAAATGTAACTCAATTCAGATAATCGAAAAGCCGTATAGGAATAAGTTCGAGGGCTATAAAGGGGTGCATGAAGGTGTGAAGATCACTCATATAGCAGTACCAACGAAAGATGAAATAAAAAAACGCCACCCCGTCTCAGAAGAGAATGCTTTGCGTGTGTGGGAGCTGATAAAGACTCAGGAAAACAAAGATAAGCGACGAAGAGACATGGCGTTATACACTACCATGGAGCAGTCCGGTGCTCGTGTGACAGAGCTTCATTTGATAAAAGTGTCTGATTATGATGAAGCTAGGCACACAGGTATGATGACTTTTACAACACTGAAGCGCCGTGATGATAAAACCACCAGAAAGCTTCCCGTGTCGCACGTTTTATTATCAATGATTGCGGATTACATCAAAATCCGTAAGAAAGTCATGAGGAAGAAGAAAGTCAAACATGACTACCTCTTTATCAACTTGAATACAGGTCAACCCTTATCCGCCGACTCATGGACAACGTACATGAATTTATGGAAAAGGGAGTTAGGCATCGAAGGTGCGGTGTCTCCGCACTTGTGGAGACATGCATTCGCTACAGATAAGCTTAAGGAACTTATCCTGACGACTAAAGAGGTGAATGACAAAGATGATTTCAGGAAACATATACTTCACACGGCAAAGTTTAAAATGCAGCTTCAACAATGGACTGGTCACACACACCTTAGTTCGTTAGACATCTATATTGATTTAGCTTTTGCAGATATACATGGTTACACAGAGGTTTACGATGCAGTTGGTTTGAAGTCGAGTGTTGACCTTACGAAAATTCAGATCGAACTGCTAGAAGGACAAATAGCTGACAGGGAGCTAACACCTATGGCTGCTCTCAGAGAAATAAAGGTATTGTTAGGAGCTTTGCAGTCCGATATCGATAAGCACATTATCTCTTCGCGACAATAGATTTTGTTTAAAAATGCCGATTGTAATGATTCTTTAAAAAGCTGATTAGAGCAATTAGCTAAATTAGGAAAATGCGGATAACCTTTATTATCAGAAATTCGCTTAACAATGTGTTTCAATGTTGCGGGTGAAGAAGAGGAGGCTTTGAGCCTCCCATTTTTGTGCTTATAAGCCGTACTTAAAGCATAACGCGTACTTGATTATGCTCATCAAGCCCATTAATTTTACCTAAAATCTCACGATCACAGTTGTCATAGAAACGGATAACGTGATCATACACCAATCCATCTTCGCTACTGTTCTCATCAACTTCATAGTCACCCTCTAGCTGCTGCATTTCATCGAAAGTCAGACCTAATTTCAGAGCGATGGCTTTTGACCACTCAAACTCTTGACGTTCTTCGTAGGTTGATGGAGAAGGGTAGATGTTAAATTCAGCAGAAATAATCCCTTTCTCTTTCCAACCTCTAAGGAATCCGGACCACAAATTAGCTCTAAGATTAGAGGACTCTGTGATTTTATTCGCTGACCATTGCGATACTGTTCTCTCACCATTCTGTTTATACAGAACAACTTCAGCCACTCGATCTCTAACTAATAGTTTTAAAAATCTGGATTCGTCGATGGGCGTGAAGCTCAGCTCAGGCTTAGTTTCTTTTTTGCCCTCGACACTATCTATTAAACGATTAATAACTGAGTCAGGAGTTTCAAACCCTTGAACTAAAGCCTCTAATCTTTTGTATGTTGTTTCTTCAATATCAATCTTCATTACTCATATCTCAATCATATATGATTAGTTGTGATTCAAATATAGATTCTCTTATGATTTTAGTCAAGGAGGAAGGGGGGCTGAAAGTGTTACCGTAATGAGGTAAGCCGACATTTCATTAAATAGAAAAAGTAGATCAAACCATCAACCGCTAAATGGGCTTAGAGGTCATCTTAAGCACGAAAGAGTTTACTTACTTAAAGTCGATAACCACACCTTCAATTCCACCTAAATATCTGTGATACTTACAAAAGTCTAGTTTTGCTAAGGGTTGGTAAATCCCAAAATAAACGGCTCATCTCCCAGTTTTGAGCCTTGTAATTTGAGTAAAGGTACGAATACAGTATGGATAATGACAGAAACTTTTTTACCGCGTCGCAAATGGCGAGGTCTATTTCGATTCCATTTGCTGACATAGAAGAGATGCTAGATCCCTACATATACTTCAATGGGCTAATCTTAAAAGGTGATAAGGTTCGTTATGTTGACGGCTATTTTATAGTCCACAAAACTGAAGTCGTGACCCCAGAGTTTACCCGCGAGGAAATAGAAAGTGGCTATGCGAGCTGTGAACCCGATATGCCAGTTTTTGATTTCGTAGTGGAAGTTAAAGGTACAAAGTACAGTAATAACGATGAATTGATTGGGAATATTTACCAACTAAAAACTAGGACAGAGGTAGTAGATGAAGTGCTATTTTCATATGAGCAGCTTTGCAAGGTGTTATCAGAAGTTGGATACCCAGAGCCAATCGAAAAGCCTCAACCTCTCGCAAAAGACTACGCTTATGATGTGAACGTCATCAACCAAAAAAGCAACTTTACTTTGTGTGCCGCCGCAAAGATAGCTGCGAATATTGAACCTAATGCTTCAATCGAGATGTCGTCACAGAGGTATTCATATGATCATTACCTTGAATTATTAAGTGACAGTATAAAAGGAACAAATCAGCATGGATTTAAACTGCATACAGTAGAGCTTTGGACATCATGTAATGATGAGTTCGGTGACAGGTATTCTAAAAATTACGAGAATGGGACGTTTCTAAAACAGCGAGCAGTATTGGATTGTGAGCTTACAGTAATCTCAAAGCAAGAGTTTTTAAGATGGTCTGAATACCAAGGATTGGATATTGGTTTGGATTATCAACCAGAGAGTATAAGCAAGTCAGTTGAGTTACTGGAGATGAGGCTTTGTGAATCAGAAGAGGAAATCTCACGATTGAGAGATTTACTAATTAATGAAGATTCGATGACTTCAGAAGCTACAAACAACTCATATCCGCCTGAATTACAAATAGCTATTGATGCTTATGAAAAGCTATGTTTAAACGAACCTACTCCTCCAACAAACAAAGTGATACAAGACTGGCTAAGAGCAGAAAGCAAGCAGAGAGGAATCACTCACAAGGATGGATCTGATCAAGTTCAGGGATTGAGTCAGGTAAAGCTAGAGCGAATCGCTTCAATGATCAAATCTAAGTAGGAGAAAAACTAGGGGTAACCTAGGTAACCCCTAGTTTTTAAAAGGTAACCCCACTTGCCTAACCTCCCACCTAATAAGTTTTAATTTACCTAAATCGACTCACAACCGACAAAGGTAACCTATGATTGATTTGATAAAGGTCTTAGCCGAACTACCAACGGAAAACCTTCTTCTAATAACACTTATAATTTACATTCTCAGTGCACGGAAGAATTCATAGAACGGCCACTGTTGGCTCGTGAGAATCAACATATACTCCAAAGTAATGTAGTAGCCTTTGTAAAGGACATAAATAGGGTTACTAGATTCCCTATTTTTGTATTGGATCACGCATTGATAGTTTCCACTACCAATACGTTCAGCTTTCGATTGACTGCAATTGACTGATTTATATAATGTGCAAATCGGTGCAGTCAGGTTGCCATCGCCATTGCGACTGCTCGTAAACAAAATAGATGGCAAAGTCTGAACTTCTCTTCCTGACTCTTCATGAGACTAAGAGAAACGTATTGGAGGAGTAGCCTATGGTGAAACGAGATAATGCGGGTTCAGCATCCTTACCAAAGCTCATCACTGCTTTTGGGGGATTGTTTGTGATTTTGGTTGCAAGCTTTGAACCCGTTACAGCTTTTGTGTGTGCATTGAGTGCGACAGGTTTTCTGTCACGCTTATAGGGTCGGTAAGGTATAACCCGCTCGCTAGCTTAACAGCTAGCGGGTAGCCCTCTCCTTACTATGCGTACCTAGACTGTCCTGAGCTACCCTAGATTTTTAGCCAGCAATAACATTAAACTTGCAAGTCGATGAAAGAGATATTCGATATGATTGCTATCAGTAAGTTTAATCTGGCTTACCTCTGAGTGGCGGATGAAGAATGCGTTTCCTATATTTGTCAGAGCCTTAGCTTCTGCTTCTAGTTCCGATCGAAAATCAGGATCAGCTGAACAGTTGTCTAGTAAGGTGGTTAATGATTGCTTTTTTCCTTTCTCTGGTTCAGCGACTGTTTTTATGCGTTCAAAAGCGTCCCAAAGCTCTTTTAACGCTTCATACCTAACACGTACATCAGTGTTACAAATTTTTCTATTTGCATATTCAAGTAGGTCATTTAGTTCCTGTTCGGATGTTTTTGGTGTTTGTTGAATAACAGAACCTAGAGCACCACTCATAACCCTTTTAATTTGACCGCCAGCGAGTAGCTCATAAGCTAAACCATTTCGAGTAAAAATTGTATTAACCTTCTCTAAGAAATCAGCTCGCCCAGTTTCGCGATCAAACGAATCTATATGGTGATGCCCATAGTACGAGTGAAAACGCCCTACTGTAGGCTTAGAGACATTTGCGTAGCAAAATTGTACTAAATCTAGTACGTCTAAGTAGTCAGGAACAAAAGGGACTTTTTTGTACGACCAACCTTCAGGATTATCGTCTTTCTCTGTAACAAGTGGGTATTCGATTCCTAATATCTCAGCTTTTAGAGCAAAGGAAAAACCTGTCTCATCAGTACCACAGCATCCCTGTCCATCAGGGCAAAGCTCTGGGAAATTTTCCCCAAAACATCCTGTATTGATTAACTTTTGAATTAAAGCAACTAGCCCACACCAGACATTGTGCGGGATTTCATTGTTTGTTCGAAGCGTAGCGCCTCTTTCTTGATCACTAAAATACTTCATAATTGCCTAAATTTGGTTGGCACACTGTTAGTTGCGATTTTTCAATGGGTTAATTAGATCATTTCTCCACTCTGATACTAAGTCGGAAAGTGTTTTATAACCATATTCTGAGTCAATTAACCCCTGAAACTCATTTATCAGAAATTCACAGTCCATTGAGAATGCTGTTAGAACACGAGTAGTGTAATTATCAGGCCAAGCGTCGCTCCACTCATCTCGGTGTTTGAAGTAATTGGCAGTACAATTAACTAGCTCTATTAGAGAATACCCCTGAACTTTTACACGGTGACTTTGATATGCTTTTTTTTTGGTCAACTTATTTAGCCCTAAGCTGACTCGGATTTCGTTAATATCTCGTAAGCTACTGGTGCAATATGCTTGAGCTGAAACAAGCAAGGCACCATAAAGAACTTCACCATATTCATTCATCCAAATCCCATCAAACCACGGTTCAGTGCGGTTCCTCTCAAGTAACTTTGCGATACCTGCTTGGATAGTTTCCTCTACATCGATTAGAGGACTTAGGCCATAGTCGACCTCTAAAATGTTCATATTGCTCCTGAAAGCTAACGCCTTGTTAGGTATTCTTACTTAATCCTGCTTTTGATTGTTTATGACCAGTGACCATTGACCTGAGCATCAAGGACGAAGCTGTTCTATCGACAGGGCTCTTTAATCCAATAGTCAGCAGGAGCGTATCCACACCAAATGAGATCATCTATTTGAGCACTTGATTTTCCGTTTAATGCTAACGCATTTGCTCGCGAAACTATCTCACTTGCTGGTAGCTCATTGTAACGCTCATGATTGAATCGGTGCTTCGCAATTGGCTTTCCAAACGTGTTATCTGATAATGCAACGTAGCACATTGAACCATCTTTTTCGTGCATGTTTACATAACTAAAGTAGTCATATCCCTCATTAAGTGCCCACTTCCGAAGTTCAAGAGTCAAGTGTGTCCAGATAGTTTCTTGTGGCTTACTGAGCTGCCACGATTCACCAAGAGTCAGTGAGCGAAATTTCCTAGATGCCATTTCGTCTTTACCAAGTTTTGTCTTAGTTACCTGTTTATATATCTTCGAAATTTCATTCTTAGAATAAATCTCAGTTATATGTTGAGGGTAAATGACATCATTGAATGGTGAGAAGATAGCTTTAAGTTCCAACGTCTGCTTTTCGGTTAAAACATTCAAGTCGAATATTTTGGTTCCACCACTACCAATTGGATCGTCTAACCAAACGTCATTGAGTTTTAGTGCTCTGCCTTTCGGTTTCTGGTATTCACAAATGGTCACAGCTCTCATGCTATCAATGAATGCTTCCTTAAATTGCTCTGTGGTAATCGTGGTTATAGAGCCCCCATTGTTGGGTGAATAGAGAAACGTTCCATCACTGTTTGCTCTGTATTGTTCAATACCAGCAAAAATTGCGATAGCTCTTGTTATCGCAACATCAAGCTCATTTGCATAATGTTTAAGGGTTTGAGTTTCATTGCTTAGCCTAGCTGCTCTATACATATTAACCTTGTTTTATCGATAGTTACTTCGTCAGCCTGTTAATTCTGACATAACTTTGCACCCTCTTGTAGTGCGATACAATTTGGTGCACTTAATAGTCCGTCAATCAGATAGAGCCTTGTCAATGCAACTAATTTTCAATTATATCAGATACATATTAAGTACAATCTATCGGCGAGTTCATGATCTTTGGCATCGGAACTCTTAGATAGCGTATTCCTATAGTTTTTACCTTGTCACCCATTGCTTCTTCAGGAAGAAAATGTGCTTTAGAATCAACAAAAATCGTTGTTGTCGTCGTCAACTAAAGAAAGCTTGGGTTTATGCGCACGCATAAAAACTTTGGGCTTATGCGCACGCATAAAAAGCCTTGGGTATATCTGTACAACGTTACTCTGGACAAATTGTGCAAGCGATGGAGCACTGACAACTAAATTATAAGTATCACGTTAATGACAGGATTTCGTGGGAAAATTCAGCATTAGGATAATGCCCGAGTTTGAAAGGAAAGTGCTCGATTCATTGCGTGAGCC
>CEVA01232359.1_pt1 | contig 12835 bp, 10 predicted proteins | sample 361521 | NCBI WGS metagenome assembly CEVA01 (sample SAMEA2622823, study PRJEB7988) | marine metagenome | isolation source: saline water (ENVO:00002010), including | reverse complement strand
CCCGCCGTTGTCGAAGACGAGGAGGTTGCCCCCACCGGGAAGACTGCTCGGGATGATGTGGGCGTGATGCTGGCCGATGATCCACCCGATCTTCCTCAATTCCGGGGTAGCATCGTAGTCGGGGCCGAGACGCCAGACGATGTTGCCGCTCCGCCGGTCCGTGATGGCGATGATGTTCGTTTGGCGGCCATCCCAGATGACATTGTCGGGATGGAATCTTTCGTCCCCCGAGTCGTAGTGGCGGTTCGGACCGACGATGGACATCGAGTTGGCGTGCATCCAGTCGCCCATCCCTCCGCCCGCAGGCACGACGTTGGGATTTCGCGCCATCGCATTCTTCGCCTCTTCGCTGAATCCCATTTCGTCGATGTGTTCGCTGAAGATCCATTCCCACACGATCTCGCCGTCCCAGGATACATCGATGAGTGTGTCGTCGAGCAGCCACTTCTCACTGATTCGACTGTCGTAAAGATTCTTGTGCGCCAGAATCAGCGTGTTCCCTTCCGAGATGAGAGGGTCTTGACCGGGGGCATAATAACCGGCCGGGTTCCCTTCCCGCTGATAGTCGTGATGCTGGCGAGCCATCCATTCAGGTTTTCGGCGTGGATCCTTGACACGCTCGTACCGATTGAACTTCCAGACGACATTCCCTTCCCAGTCGACCTGGATGAGATCGACCATATCGAGATAGCCGTGCTTCGGGTTGCGCGTGGCGGTAGAGCCGATAATAAACCCGCCGGGGAGGATTCTGGGTGGGAATCCGGCGACCCCTTTCCACATCTTCACGACATTTCCGTTCATATCGATGAGGACGTTGCCCACATCACGAACATTGAAGACCGTGTATCCGCTGTGACAGTGGTCGGGGTAGTAGATGGTCGTGCCGGTGGGGTAAACGGAGGGGTATCCCATTGATTTTACCTTGTACTTCGGATACTGCTCTTGTGGGCGGTAGACAGTAGACATCAGGCGGTTGTAAAGAGAGGTACGAAGACCCTTCTGCCTTCTCGCTACTCAGGCCATAGCCATCCAAAGGTGCCGGCCGTAAGGAGAGCGTAGATCAACGCGTCGAAGATCGTCTTTATTGTGGATGACCAGGCCCGTTTTAGCCAGATGGAATTCTGCAGCAACGCAAGGCCGTGGCCGGCGAACGCAACGGTCCCTGCGAACCGGAACACGGTGAGGTAGTGGGCGCCGGGTTCGAGTGCCCGACCGGTGAGGTAAGCGGCGAAGATGCTGACGAGAATGCAATAAAAGAACCATAGCAGGAGACTTCCCCCCATCCCCTGCTTTCCGTTCGGTAGAACCGTAACGATGGCGACCGGTCCCTTTTCTGTTCGAGCGATATATTCCGGGTCCTTCAGAGCTTCCATCGATCCCCCGCAAGGAATGACATAGTCTCCGGGCGGGATGCTGAACGGACGAAGGGCGTCCATCACGTCGTCCTCACTCGGTACTTTTCCGAAGTCGGACTCGTGATACTTCAAGACCATATGGATGATGGAGCTGGCGATGAAAACAATCGCGGCCGAAATCAGGATCGGTAGCAACAATGCGGTGACAGGAACCATTGACTCTCCAGAGCAAACACACGGACGCAGACGATAAAAGCTTCTACTTCGGCCTTCCGCCCAACGCCTTCTCTGTACCGTGCGGCAGGTAGAAGTGGAGACGCCTTTCCTTCTGCCTCCCTCCTGCCTTCTCCGTAGTCTTTGTATGGATCGTACTCATCCTCGCCAGCCATCGCAACTCCGATGGGCTGAAGGGTGTGGAGGATACGGATGGTCTCGCCGTGAGCTTCCAGCACTTCCAGGAGTCGCTTGTAGCAGTGAGGGGATTCATCGGTCCCGGCGCCACGAAGCTCGACCCCGTGTTCCGCAATCCAGGCCTGCATCATTTCCCGACTGATCTCCCCCTCCTTGAGTCTGATGATCTTGCCCTTCTTGTAGCGCTTCATTCCGGCGGCCTGAGTCCGCGACATCACCCTTCCCGCTCCGTGCACAGTGGAATAGAGGGACGCCGCACTCTCCTCACTGTCGACCCCTTCGATGACGACAGAAACGTCGCCCATCGAACCCCCGACAAACCCCTTTTGACCGGGAAAGGCGGGCGTCGCACCCTTTCGAACAATCCAGTAAGACTCACCGAAGTGTCCTTCCTCCCAGGCGAAATTATGATGGTTGTGAATCTCCTCGAAGATCTGGCGCCCAGGATGCGGGCGACGCGTTCGCATACCCAGTCGCGACCGGCGTATGCATATCGGCCTGCCAGTTTCATACAGGCGATGTACTCACAACCGGTTTCGGAGTCGGTGCCGAACAGGACGGGCTGGTCGCGCTTTCGTTTCCCGGCACGCTGGAAAAAGTGAGTAGCGACGCGGTGGCCGAAGCCGCGACTACCAAAGTGGGCACCGATCCAGACACGATCGCTCTCGTCCACGAACAGGTCGACGTAGTGGTTTCCCGAGCCGATGCTAGCCAGCTGCTCGCGTGCCAGACCCTTCATACTCCGCGCAATCAGGACGTCCCAGGCTTCGTCGTTGTCGAAGAGGGGATGATCGACCTGCTCCTTGTTTTTGAGGCCGACCCGAACGAGAGGGTGTCCCAGATTTCGTCCATCAGCGATTGGATGTCGCGACGAACCTGCTCGGCATCGACATCGATGCGGACGGCTTTGCTGCCGCAGCTGATGTCGTAACCGACACCGGTCGGACTGATCTGGCCGGCGTACGCGTAGACACCTCCGATGGGCATCGAGTAACCGAGATGGTGGCCGGCCATCAGGGCGGCGTGCTCGGCGGTCTCCCTGCAGGTGACGATCTGGTCGACGGCGTTGTCGAGCGGTGTTCCCCATACAGGGATGCCGTGGATTCTTCTGTAGGACATCAGGACGGAGCCAGAATTTCGACCGTGGGGAAGTAGGTACTGATGCGGGACGTGTCGCGTGTCAGCAGAGGCACCTTTGCCACGGCTGCGTGGGCTCCGATGATAAAGTCTGGCAGCAGCGATCGACGGAGGCCGCCTCGGTTGCGGTAAGCCAGGTAGGCCTTCCCCGCAAGAAAAAGGGCCTCCCTTGGAGCTCTGCTGAGACGCAGACCTGTCGATTTCAAAACGAGCTCGAACCTTTCGATGTTGTCGTAGCTGATCGATACCTCGGCATAGATGACTTCGTTGATCAGAATGTCTCCTTCCGTACGTCGCTCATTCAGCGCGGAAATCGCCCAATCGACCCAATCGGGATCATCACCGAAGACGTCGAGCAACACACTCGAATCAACGATCGTCATCCCACCCTCGTGTGAGTGCAAGAATCTCATCGGTTGACATCTTTAGGGTCGCCGTCCCCCGGGCGGTCTCAAACGGGTTTGGACCTTCGGCCCGGCCGGTCTTTTCGAGGTAGATGCGACCCTGGTGTTCCAGGAATTGGACTTCGGAATGGGGTCCAATCCCATACTTCTCCCGAAGCTGCTTCGGGATGGTCACTTGTCCTTTGGTGGTCACCTTCATCAGAACCTCTGTAGTAAGAATATTACCAGTAATACTCTACCTCCGAAAAACTACTCCATCTGGGGATGTTGGACAAGTCAAGTCTACGATTGGATAGGCAACCAGACGCCGGTCTCTGTCGACCATAGCCCTGTATCCACGACAGACTGACGGGTAATGGCCTGCCAGTGTTTGGCGTAGGCCTGAACCTGACCGGTATAGTGGCGGACGAGTGCGGCCTGCTCCGCGGGGGTTCGTGCGCGATCGGTTTTGAAGTCGACGATGCGCCAGCCACCCTTGACTCGGTAGACGAGATCGATGCGTCCTCGGGAAATACTCACGCCCATCAGACTTTCGGGTCTGGCGACGTCGACCTCGGTGTAGACGGCGGCGGCAGTTTGGAGATCGGTCCAGATCGGGGATTCCTTGAAGGCTTCGACCGCAGAAATCGCTGCAGATTGCTGTTCCTGACTGATTTCAGAAGGGTCGGCGATTACCCGCACGCACGCCTCGAGGTCGTCTGGCAGGACTCCGTCGACGGCCTTCTGAATCAGGTTGTGGACGAGCAATCCGTAGTCGGCACCATATCCTGGCGGAAGTGGGTCCTCCTCGGTCTGCGTTTCAGCCGGACTTTCGCTGATGGAGACGACGGAGTACGATGCCTGTCGCAGAGCGGCCCAGGCGGTCTGTCGGGAACCTGAGGCTGCCTCGACATCCAGGTCGATATCGTCGGATTCCGGGATTTCGGTGGTTTCGACCGAGGGCAGCTCAGGTGCTCGTTCCAGGTACGGATAGAGCGGGGCCCAGGGACCGTTTTCCGTGTTACCCGCGTACCTGCACACAACAAGGAGGTCTTCCGCGCGCGTGGCGGCGACGTAGATCAGTCGCTTTTCCTCGGCGTCGATGAAGTGTTGTTCTCGGGCAGTATCCTCTTCCCATCCTTCCGGCTCGGCGACCGTTTCAATGATGTGCTCGCCCAGAGGTCGGGTGACGGGGAGAGAAAGACGCGGCGGGTCGAGGGTTCGATCGACGTGGAACTCGGGACCGTGCTGCCTGTGACTGGTATCGTAAGCGTCGACGAGGAACACGATGGGTGCCTCGAGACCCTTTGCTTGATGGAGGTTCATCAGGCGGACCGCGTTCGAACCGCCCGATTCGAGCGTCATTTCTTCCACCTTGTAGACAGGATCCTGGACGAGGTCGCGCAACTCCGCGAGGCAGTCACCCCAATGTCGGCTCTCCGCTTCCCATCTTCGGAAGATCGCGAGAAGACGAACGAGGTTCCCCGCACGGGAGGAACCCATCTCCAGGCAGGCCACGAAAGGGATGAACCCGAGATCGTCCAGGATTCGCTCGAGCGCGACGGCCACGGGAGCGTTCTCCAGCTGGTACTCATAGCGTCTGAGTCGATCGAATGCGGCGACGAACACTTCGCGATGCGGGCTCGGCAGGTCCTCGGGCACCTTCGTTCGAAAGTGAAAGACGCCACCGGCCTTCCGGAAGGCGTAGAGGTCGTCGTCTCCAGCGCCGACAAACGGACCCCGCAGATAACCGACGAGGGGAATGGGGTCGTCGGGGACGTGGATGGCATCGAGGAGCTCGAGGATGCGACCGATCTCTTCCCGCTGCCCGAGCTGTCCGCTGCCGGCGACTTCGAAAGGAACGTGATGAACTTCGAGGGCCCGTGCGAAGACCTCGAGAGCGCCGGTCGTTCGGGACAGGATGAGAAAGTCGGAGGGCTCGAATGTTCGGGTGACGGGAAGCGGGGGTTTGCCTGCGAGGCAAGCGCCGATGAAACGGGCCACGCGATCTGCCTCGAGGGATGCGATTTCGTGGCGCCGATGGTAGGGGACGGCCGGCGACGTCATCGTGTAGACGTGGTCGTCCAGCTGCCCCTGCTCGCGTGCGGCGTGCAGGGGCGCGAATTCTGCCTGGTAGCGCGGATCGTCCTGCGCGAAGAGGGGCTCGAAACCGGTATTGATCCAATCGCAGAGTTTCCCGGTGGCGCGAAAGCTGGTGGTGAGGGACAACCGCTCCCCTCCGCTCGCCTCGATGCGATCGGTTACGAACCGGAAGGTGTCGAGATCGGCCCTCCGGAAACGGTAGATCGATTGTTTCTCGTCCCCGACAAGAAAGAGGGAGCCTGGCCGGGGTTCACACACTCGCCAGTCGTCGTCGACGGTGTCGCTCGAGAGGAGCGAGATGATTTCGGCCTGAATCGGGTCGGTGTCCTGGAATTCGTCGATGAAGAGACGTCTGTAGCGGTTCCCGAGTGAAGCGCGAACCTCGGGATTCTGCCGGAGTAGCTGGGCAGCCCGCTCGAGGAGATCCTGGAAGGAGACCACGCCCTGTGTACGACGCGCTTCCGCGTAGAATTCGACAGCATCGTCAACCAGGCTGGCTGCGCGGGGATAGACGGATTGTCGCCAGGCGGTCAGGGCAGGCTGAATGACGCGGTCTCTGATGGCGGCGAAACGGTCATCTCTGATCAGACGCGCGTGGTCTTCGTTGGGAGACCACTTGCGCAGCACGATGCCTGTATTCTTGACGCTGAAGCGACTGAGGAGATGGACTCGGTCGGCACTCGTACGAAGCCCGTAGTGATCAACGAAGTTCGTTGCGTAGATCAGCCGTGCCTGGAAGCGATCGGGGGGTTCTCGGAGCGGGTCGGGCACCCACTGCCTCGCATCGCGGACGAAGTCGACGAGGGTCGCAGCATCTTCGGTGAGGTCGACCTCCTGGGCAGGGGTGGGGCGCAGGGGAAGGTCGGAAAACTGGCAGCGCCGCTCGAAGAAACGGTAGAGGTCTTCCGTGCGGAGTCCTACGGCGCCGAGCTCGGCAAGGCGAGGATCCTGTTTGCCGAATCGATTCTGAAAGAACCGATCCCAGGCTAGGCGTCGATGGAGGGCCTCGGTTCTCTCGTCGGCTTCCTGAAAATCGGGAGGGAGTCGGGCATCGAGAGGGCGCTCCCGTAAAAGGCGGCCACAAAAGGCGTGGATCGTCCCGATGAAACATTGATCAACCCGGGAAAGCGCCTCGCGAAAACGCACTTTCTGTTCGGGGACGGTTGTCTCCTCGGCCGCGGCTCGGAGCGCGAGGTAGAAGCGACCTCTCATTTCGCCGGCGGCCTTGCGGGTGAAAGTGATGGCCGCGAGATGCTCGACCGGTTCGAGTCCGGCCCGAATGACTTCGACCATCCGTTGGACGAGGGCGAAGGTTTTGCCTGCTCCCGCTCCGGCGAGGACAACGACATTTCGGTCGAGATTGTCGCGAATTCGATCCCGGGCGGGTTGGTCGATCAGTCGGTCAGCCACGTCACGATCGCTTCTGGGAGATCGGGGTTGGCCGATGCGAGCTCGTCCAGATCGGCTGGCATCAGCTGCTCACCCGCACAGATGGGGGCGTAGTCGCAGAAACGGCATTGGTCGTCGCGCTGAATAGGTGGAAATGCACCTTTTTGGACCAGAGATGCGTGAGGTTCGAGTAGGCGGCCGACTTCTGCAGGATCGGGGAGGGTCGCCCTGATGCGACGGCCGTGCTCGCGATCGCTGGTGAAAAAGTAGCCTGATTCGATCGGTCGATCGTCCTCGCCCCGGGTGTCGAGGATGGTTTGGAGCGCGAATCCGTAGAGCGCCCACTGGAGGTGATGCCCGGAGAACAGGTCGGCTTCGTCGTAGCCGTAGGCTGAGCCGGTCTTGTAGTCCCAGATGGTGTATCGATCCGACTGGCGATCGACCCGGTCTATGAGGCCGCGGAATGGGATGCGCAGATTCTTGCCCAGATCCAGCAGGATAATCTCCGGATGGTTCAGGCCTCCTTCGTCGCCGAAACCAAAAGAGACCTCGAAACCGAGCGGATCGACTCTGGCTTGCGCCCCCTCGGAGGCGAGGAAAACCTCGCCCGCTTGGAGAAGCCGCTGAACGTCCACCTTCATCGCCTCGGGTCCGGGTTCCGGGAACCAGATGCGATGTCGCTCGACTTCCACAAGGGTGACTTCCCGCAATCGGTCTCGATGCTCCGGTCCCGGGCGCGTCCCCTGGTCGGTCAGTTCCCGCATGAACTTGCTCAGGATGGTGTGGAGCAGGTCCCCGAACTGAAGGGGGGTCAGCCACCGAGCGGGATCTCCCATCCCGTCATCGAACGGCGTGACGCCGAGGACGTGACGGAGGAAATAGCGATATGGGCACTGGAGAAGGACTTCCAGCCGGGACGCGGACTGGGGGTGAGAGGTCAAAGCCAGGTCCGGGTCGGGTTGGGAAGTAAAGCCGTGGAAACGGGTGAGTCGGTAGCCTGCGCGTGCGTTGTGGGCGTCCAACCCGCTATCCAGCCACGGAAAACGTGCGTTCAGGAGCTTGTCATACCCGGGGTGAGCTCTTCGGGGTAGCATCCAGAGGTTCTCCGACAGGGCTGGGGTGGCGGGGTCCGCGAGCACGCCCACCCTTGGAGTCTTCTCGTTCATCGTCTGCTGGATTTGCTGGATGAGGGGAGCGGGGAAGGTCTCCCGGCCGTCCGCGATGGCACGGGTGCTGGCGAAGAGATGGACGGGGCCGGGGGCGGCACCCAGGAGTCGGACGAAGTGCCACACCGCGTCGCTAGGTCGGGTGCGGATGAGATCGAGGTCGGGGGAAACGCGACCCCGTTCGTCGTCGAGGAGCACGGGGTCCTCCGCGGCACCCCCGGGAAAGGTCGACTCGTCCAGACCCAGGATACAGAGACGGTCCCGACCTGCATATCCCGCCCGAGACAGCGGGACGATGTTTAGCCGGCCAGGCTGAGGCGCGCCAGCCTGGATGCGATGATCGGAGACGAGCTGGGTGAACCGACGGGCCAGATCCGGTTCGGGACCTGTGGCATGGAGGGCTTTCTGGAGTTCGTGCAGACGTCGGAGCATCGAATCCCTTGCGGGAGCTTCACCCTCGCCGCTGAATGGCACGAACGCTTCCAGAAACCGGATTCCTGACGTGGCTATGTCTGCTCCGGAGCACGGGGAAGTATCCGGGAGCACGTCGAGGAGCGCTTCGAGCACACGGCAGCAAGGTCCATCCAGGCGGGGGTCTCTGAGGTCAGGGGGTCCTTCTCTTGCCTGGGCGCGGGAAACCGCGCCTTGATAGCTGTCCCGACCGAAACGGATCCCGTTTCGGAGCATCCAGGTGGCGAACTGGTAGGGCTCGAGCGTCTCACCGCGTTCTAGGCTCGAACCGAGGGAGATGAGACCGGTTCGGCAGGCGAGGGCGAGGGTATCGACGGCATAGTCATCGGCCATCCACTCGTAAAACGCGACGAGCGCCCGTCCAGGTCTGGAGTAGGTGACCGGGATGCCGGCGCCGTAGGTGGCTTTGATGTCGAAGCGCTGGACGGCATTGTGGAGCGCGGCAAGAAACGGGGTCTCGGCCGTGTAGGCGATTTCGGCACTGTCGAGAGGGATCCGTTCATCGAGGAAAATCTGCAGCGCCGCCCTCGCTTCCACATCGGGCCCGGACGCTTCTGCGACGGTCAGGGACCCCAGATCAAGGGCAGTCACCCGCCGGGAGAGCAGGTGACCTGCGGGAGCCACCTCTCCTGCATCGATAGGATCTGGAAGGTCACAAGATGAGCTGGCGAAGTCGGTCGGGCGCGGCATGCCCTCTCCGTCCCGGCCGATCCGCTGGAGACGGTCTTCGGCATAAACCCCGATGAAATCCCTCGCGATCCCGGGGACCGGGGTTTCGTCGAGGATGGCGACCGCGTCCGGGCGGCGGACCCCGCCCTTCCCAAGCATCTCGCAGGCTTTGGGGAATAGATCCGCGCCGTCATACCAGCCCTCCGTTTCGATCAGGTCCTGGTAGGCCACGTAGATGCGGGCTAGAGTCTGCAATTTAGGGTCACGCTTCTGCCGGGAAATTTCCTCGGGACGGATGCCGCCGATTCGCAACGCCCGGAGTGTTCGATGGATCGCTCGAGAAAGCCCGGGGCTGAGACCGGCGCGGCTGAAGGGATTGTCGGGAGCGTCTCGAAGGATTTCGGCCAGAATCGGGTCGAACGCGATGGCGTCCGCATCCCGCACGAGCGGCTTCAGCCCTGCGGCGAGCAGGCTGGGCTCCGCAATCTGGCGAGCGATGTCTTCGGGAGTTCCGATGTGGAGATTGAGGGTCGGATGACCGGCGAGCGCGAGGGCGTTAACCATCGCGTAGCCGACCTGGGCGCTGGGCGCAAAGACGACCTTGCGCCCGACCGGGTCTGACTCGCAGAACGCAGCGAGTTGGGCAAGATGGTAGGGTAGGTGCGGAATCTGAGACGTCGAAAGTCAGGGTGCGAATCGGTGGGAGAGTTGGGGAAAAGAAGAAGGATAGTCAGGAGAGAGATGAACGGCAAGGAGGGTCACGGCCAGGCTGGGTTTCGGCTGCTACACGTCCAGGTTGGATAGATCGGACAGACGCGAAATCGTAAGGTCCCCTTCTCCATCCGTGCCCATCTTCACGGCGGTGATGCCGTGACGTCTGGCGGCTACGAGGGCACGGTCGTCATCGTCAACGAGTACGACTTCCGTGGGGTCTGCTCCGATGGCTTCGAGAATGATGGGGTTGAATCGATCGTCACCCTTCTGGAGACCGGCGAGATTGGAACCGAACGGCATCCCGATGCGATCCCGAACACCGAGCCGGTCGAGGACGGTTTCGATGACCCAGCCCGGATTCCCCGAAGCGGTATGGATCTCGAATCGTTCGTCCAGATCGAGAATCGCCTCTCGGGTGCCGGGAAACAAGATGTCTGCGTAGGTGTAAACGTGGTGGTAGTTGCGTTCGGCGGTGTCGACACGCTCTTCGAAGCTTGCAGTCCCATTTCAGCGCACATCTGGACGATCCAGTCTGCGTGAACCCAATCCCACCATCGTGACAGGTTCATCCGTCTCAGACCGAGATCGAACTTGTAGGTTTCGTTCGCACGTGACCAGGCCGAGTCCCAGACGTGCTGATGACGCGTTCCCCAGATTTCTTCCTGACCTCCCAACATCGGAACCGCAGCGTCCCCGATGACACGCGCGGTTTCCACGGCCCATTTCTGGTTGTCCAGCAGGACGCCGTCGACATCGAGCAACAGAACACGATGCGAGTTCACGCGTTCATTCTCCGGAAGCAGGTCACGCAGAGAGGGTCAATCGCGGTAGATCGTTTTTTCGTCCGTGACGGCGGGTTCGAGCGCCTTCTGGGTGATGCTGACGGTGCGTCGAAGATCTGCGCCTCGGAAATCGGCCCGGTCGAAAGTGACCTTGTAGAAATCGGCGCCGGAGAGTTTCGCGTTCCGAAGGTCGGCGTCCGTCAGGTCGACCTGCGTAAGGGTCGTGTTCTGCATTCTCGCCTTCTGGAGGTTGGCGCCGACGAAACTGCACTGGGAAAAGTCCTGTCCCGTGAGTTTGGTCGCTTGGAAGTTTACGCGATCGAACACGGCTTTGTGGAGGTTGGCATCCTGTAGATCGACGCGACGAAGGTCGGCCCCGGTCAGGGTCGCACCGCTGAGGTCCACCCTGCGCATTGTGGCCTTCTGCAGGAGCCCGTCGGTGAGATCGGCGCGGTTCAGGTTGGCGAGTTCGAGGTCCGCGGGGGCGAGATCGACACCACGAAGACAGGCGGAGGCCAGAACGGCGTTCTGCAGGTGGGCGCCGTTGAGATTGGCTCCTTCGAGGTCGGCGTTCCTCAGGTTTGCTGCAGGCAGGCGGGCGCGCTCGAGATTGGCCCCTCGCAGGACAGCACGCTGAAGCTTGGCACCGCTAAGGTTGACCTCTCGAAGATCCGCTTGGCTCAGATCGACCTCCTCGAGGTCGGCCCGCAACAGAAAAGCGCCTGCGAGGGAAGCTTGTGCCCCCTCCTTACCCTCCGACGCCAGCCATCGGGCGTGGTCGCTGAGAACGTTCTCGAGGCCGTCCGGCGTAAGGGGTTGTCCGGGTTCCGTCATTCACCTGCTCCAGGTTCTGAGATCGGTGCGTCCTGGCTCGTATGGACCTATGACCCGAACCCAGACCGTCCGGTTTCGGATTCATTCCTTGACACTATTTTTTCACGCTTCTAAATTTAAGGGTTACAAACTTTTAGGTGCAATCGGAGCTTTTATGAGGGGGGGCCGGGTGGCCGCATCGATCAACCCAGAAGACGCTGAACGCCAGGCCGAGCTGAAGGCCAACGGTCGTCTCCCCGCCCACATCGCCGTTATTATGGATGGAAACGGGCGATGGGCGGAGCGACGCCATTTGACACGCTCGGACGGGCATCGGTCAGCTCGTGACGTGGTTCGTGAGACCGTACGGGCCTGCGGCGAACTGGGGATCGACATCCTGACGCTGTTCACGTTCGGGACCGAGAACTGGAAGCGTCCGTGGGGTGAGGTTCTCTCTCTGATGCAGCTGCTCAGAGACTGCTCGGTGGAAGAACTCCCCGAGTTGATCGAGAACAACGTGCGGCTGGTGGCTATGGGGGAAACTCACAAGCTGGCCAGGCACGCCCGGTTGGCTCTCGAATCGGCAATTCAGTCGACGTCGAAGAATACGGGACTGACGCTTAACCTTGCTCTGAGCTACGATGGTCGGAGCGATATCGTTCAGGCTGCACAACGCGTTTCAAAGGCGGTAGCGAGCGGAGAAATTTCGGCCGAGGATGTCGACCACACGATTTTCGAACAACACCTTCTCACGAATGACCTGCCCGATCCCGATCTGATGATTCGGACGAGTGGCGAGGTGCGGCTCAGCAACTTTATGTTGTGGCAATGCGCCTATACCGAGTTCCACTTTACGCCGGTTTTCTGGCCTGACTTCCAGCGCTGCCACCTGTATGAGGCGATCTCGACCTACCAGTCCAGAGAGCGGCGCTTCGGGCAAACGAGTGCACAGTTGCACTCGACCGAAGAGCCGATTGGGGAGCCGGCGGGCGTCTCACCCGGCTGAAAACGCGACGGACGCGCCTTGCCGACGAACCTGACGCAACGCGTCGCCGTAGGGGCCGTTTTCGGGCCGATGCTGCTGGCCGTATTCTGGGTCGGAGGTCTGGCACTCCTCGTGGTGCTGTCGATTCTGGTCGCGGGCGGCGTGCTGGAATTCTACAAGATGCAGGAACACAAAGGGCTGCAACCTTGGTCGATTCCGGGGGTTGCAGCCTCTGTCGTTTGGTGCGCTGCCGTCTACTACTTCGGGGTGTCCGAACTGGCGGTGCCGCTGGCGATCCTCCTGATTGCCATCATCGCGACGGGTTCCGCCCGCGAAGGTTCGAAGTGGGCAAGCGTGGAGTCGACACTGATGGGGATTCTCTACGTGGGCGTCCTGGGAAGCTTCGCCTTCCAGGTTCGGGCCGGTTCATTCGAGGGCTATACGTCGGAACAAACGG
>CEVA01050411.1_pt1 | contig 12835 bp, 13 predicted proteins | sample 361521 | NCBI WGS metagenome assembly CEVA01 (sample SAMEA2622823, study PRJEB7988) | marine metagenome | isolation source: saline water (ENVO:00002010), including | reverse complement strand
TTTTGGCATTATATATACCCAATGGGAGTATGAACACCCCATAATTTTTAGGTTGGAACGATTTGGTATCACCGTAAATGGATGTTAATGCAAAGGTTGGAACAATGAATAGAAAAAAAATATTGATAACTGGGTCATCAGGATTAGTAGGTAGCATTATTAGGACGGGTATTGAAGACAAATACGATGTGATTGGCTTGGACAAAATGGATCATTTGAACACAGATTACATAGCTAATTCTGCTCACCTCAATGATATATATTCTTACTTTGATGGTGTGGACACAGTGATAGATCTTGCAAGCAATCCAGATCAATTCAGCTCCTGGGATGAAATTTACAAAAACAATTTACTCTGTACTTACAATTGCCTTGAAGCCGCACTGTCTGCTGGGGTTAAACGGGTTATATTTGCAAGTTCCAATCATGCAACAGGAATGTATGAATTTGATGAACCGTATAGGTCAATAGTTTTAGGGGATTATGATGAAAATGTCGTTAATAATATACCTCTCATAACTACTGAAATGCCCATTCGGCCTGATGGGCCCTATGGCATCGGGAAGGCTTTTGGGGAAGCGGCTGGTCGATATTTTTCAGATCAACACAATATTTCTGTGTTTTGCCTTAGAATCGGTACCGTGAATAAAGAAAACAGGCCTGTGAATATTAGGCAGTATGCGACTTTGTTGTCACATGAAGATTTAGTTAGACTTGTTAAGTCATGTATAGAGGCACCTATTGCAAAAAGGTTTGGGATTTATTATGGAGTTTCAAATAACAAGTGGCGATTCTGGGATTTAAGTAATTCCCATTCGGAATTAGGATATTCTCCTAAAGATAACGCTGAATTATGGAGAACCTCTGAAAGCATTTAGTCCTCATTAAACATTATTTTCTATATCTATTACTTTTTCTAGCCGTCTTTGATGTCTTTCTTCATGTGTATAACTAGCGTTCAGAAAAGCGTTTACTAATTCTTTTGCCACTTCTAACCCAACTATTCTGGACCCAAGACACAATATGTTCATATCGTCGTGTTCAACTCCTTGGTGGGCGGAATATATATCATGGCATACGGCTGCTCTTACGCCTTTAACTTTGTTAGCGGCGACTGAAGCCCCGACACCACTACCGCATATCATTATTCCTCGATCGTATAATCCAGATGATACCCCTTCTGCTAAAGGCTTAGCATAATCAGGATAGTCATCTGATGGGTCAAGAGTGTGAGGCCCAACATCGGTCACCTCATGGCCCGCATCAGTGATTATTGCATTGAGTAAGGCCTTCAGGTCGTATCCATTGTGATCTGCTGCTAATGCGATTTTCATGTTTCAGTCCTCTGTCTGGGAGTTTAAATTGGGCATAGATGTTGTGATTTATTTCCATGAAAGTTTAATTTTTGATGTAATCTAGCGTCAACAGTTGATTGCGTGCTGTTAGTATTTCAGAGTTATGAAGAGAAAGTAAGGAGTAGTCTAAGTATGTCGGTTAAGAGGATAGATATAACACACCGGTCTATTTATGAAGGGGGTAAATCATTTGGGGAAGTGGGACCTTATATTTATTTGGAAGGGGTGGCCTATTTCGAAATTGATCCTGACAATGAAGCAAATACCAGTATAACGGATATTGATCTGGCCCCTTTGAACGAAAATGGCATGATCGAATTTTCTTCTGATTTCTCTGTTTTGAAGCCTTCTGATCCTGCCAGAGGATGCCGGACTGTTCTATTGGATATTGTAAATCGAGGAACAAGAACAGTATTGTCGGGATTTAACAGATCAGATAGATCCGCAACTCCGATATCAAATTCTAGTTCAGGCAATGGTTTTTTGATGGAAAAAGGTTATACGATTGTTTTTTGTGGTTGGCAGGCAGATGTGCCAAACATACCAGGGTTGATTGGATTACATGGTCCTGAAGCACTGCTTAATGGTGAACCATTGGTTGGAGATATTATGAACCAGTATCAAGCCAACGAGGCGACACAGGTGTTTCCATTAGCAGACAGATATCACAAGACAAATCCTGCCGCAGAAAAAGATATCTCTGACGCTAAGCTTTTTGTTGGAGATTATCCGGACGGGGAATTTGAATTAGTTTCTCCTGATCTTTGGTCTTTGGTGCGAGTGGAAGATCGTGAAATAGAGGTAAATCCTTCTCACCTGTACATGAAAAAAGGTTTTGAACTGGGACGGATTTATCAATTGGTATACAAGGGGGTTGGAAGCCGACTGGTTGGGCTTGGGTTCGCCGCACTTAGAGATGTTTCAATATTTTTAAAAGAAAAGGACCATGCAGTTAATCCGTTAGCAGGTGAGATAGATTATGTGATTTCTTTTGGATCCTCCCAGTCTGGCAGATTTCTGAGGCAATATTTATACACCGGTATGAATATTGGGGAGGATGGGAAATTGGCCATGGATGGAATTATTCCCCATGTTGCTGGAGGAATGAGGGGGGAATTCAATCTTAGATTTGGGCAACCCTCCAAAGATGTCTGTTATATCATGCCGGGCCTGTTTCCATTTTCTGATTTTAATCAGATCGACCCGATTAGTGGCCAAGAAGGGGGGCTTTTAAACATCAATAATAGCCAGCCCGTTACCGCGAAAATAATGTTTACCAATACATCGGCGGAATATTGGCGTGGAGATGCTGCACTAATACATACGAATTTGCTGAATGATTCTGATGGTAATAATTTGATTAATGTAAGAAATTATCATTTTGCGGGTACTCAGCATGGATCGGGAGTTTACCCGCCGGTTGAGATAAGGGAAAGTGATGCTATCCAGGGCGGAAATTGTTTTAATGCTGTGGATTACTCTCCATTATTGAGAGGATTGCTTGAACGTCTTAGAAATTGGATTAAAGATGGGATAGAGCCCCCAGATAGTTCTTGTCCCAGCATTAACAAAGGGACGTCGGTTAGTTCAAGTAAGGTGATTAAAAAGTTTGAAGAAGTGGAATCTATAAAAATACCGTTCAAAACTTTAAACGCTATGCGATTGGATTACGGAAACAGGGTGGATGAAGGCTTAACCACCATCTTGCCTCCAGAAAGGGGAGAAAAATTTCCCGCCTATGTATCAGATGTTGATGAGACTCTAAATGAGGTGGCTGGTATACGATTGCCTGATGTTAGTGTGCCGTTGTATACCAACACAGGTTGGAACCCAAGGCATCATAGTATTGGAAACGAAGGATTATTAATTGGGATAACGGGTGGATTGGCCGGATCATCTGTTCTTTTGCCTATAACGGAAGCGGATCGGGATAAGTCTGGAGACCCAAGACCTTCCTTGGAGATTCTGTATAAATCTAAAGAAGAATACATGGATAAAGTTAAATATGAGGTTAAAAAGTTAGTACAGGCAGGCTATTTGTTAGTTGATGATATTGAAGATGTGTGCAGTCAAGCATCAGACAGGTACGAACATGTATTTGACACGAACGATTGAATGAAGGTTTTCGTATGAAGGTTGAAAAGAAGAGTCAAAGGATATTTACAAGAGATTCACTCATTAAGAAACTAGGAGATTCTTCCCGTAACCTGTACACAGATCGAACAGTGTACATAACTCATAAGTCATTGTCAGAAAAAGGTGTGACGGCTCAAATGGCTGGCCCTGTTATCGCGGCTGTTGTAGACGAAGTCAAACATTCTGAAACAGGGTTAGTCTTATTTAGGAGGGATGATGAGGTAGAGGTTATAGAACCTCCCATTCCTCTCAGTATGGACGCGATAGCTGAAGGCCAAGATATTTTTTTACTTAAGGATTTATTGTCAGACCCGATTGTTATCGGTGTTGTTTTGTTGAGATTGGGTAGATTTGCAGTTGGGTTGTATGAGGGCGGGGCTCTTGTGGCCAGTAAAACAGAAGGAAGGTATGTCAAGAATCGGCATCGAGCGGGTGGATCGTCACAGAGAAGATTTGAAAGAAGTAGAGAAAGATTGATAAGAGAGTTGTTTGATAAAACTTGTTCTATCACTCAGTCTATTTTCGGTAATCAAAGTCAGGGGCGTGATATTGATTATGTTTTCATGGGAGGAGAGAAACATACATTGAATAAGTTTTTGAAAAGGTGTGAATATTTGGGGAACATGCGATCGAAAATATTGAGTCGTACTTTAAATGTGGAAAATCCGAATCGAGAAACATTGGAAAGTGTTTCTGAAGAGATATACAAGAGCAAGGTGACTACGTATTATGTAGTACGTTAATGGACCATTGATTATTGGGCTGTGTACCCTCCGTCTACAACCATTGAAGATCCAGTTACAAATGAAGCATCATCTGATGCCAAAAAAAGTGCGGCAGATGCTATTTCTTCAGGCCTTCCTAATCGGCCCATCGGATGAAGTCTTTTTAGGAATTCATTAGTGTCGGCATCTGAGGTTAAATTTTTAGTAAGGTTTGTTTCTACGAAACCTGGACATAGACAGTTTACTCTAATATTGTCTTGAGCCAGATCGGTTGCCAATGTTTTGGTGAATTGAACAATTCCGCCTTTTGACGGTGGATAGGCATTAAATCCACCGCCTAGCCCCACTGGATATCCAACAATACCCATTATGGAAGCAAGGTTGATTATTGACCCTCCACCTGCCTTTTTCATCTGTGGGACAGCGTGCCAAGAAGGCAAATATGTGCCTTTTAAATTGACCTCTATAACCTTATCCCAAATGGCCTCTGGGTTTGATCCTTCCGGTAAGGCGTTCCTACCAGTTACCCCCGCACTGTTGATTAGAATGTCTATGCGTCCGAATTTAGCCACAGTTGCTTTTACCATAGATCCGCAACTATCGGAATTAGTAACATCTCCTGATAGAGCTGTAAATGATTTTCCTAATTTTAAGTTTGGGCTTTCTAGATCTACTCCTACTACCTCTGCTCCTTCTTTTATAAATCTTTCGGAGCAAGCTTTTCCAATACCTGATCCAGCACCTGTTATTAAAGCAACCCTTCCAGAGAGCCGACTATTGTCTGTTTTTAGAACATCCATTGAACTATCCTTAAATATTTATTAATTCATAGTGAACGCGATGTTACCATTAACTCATTACGAATATGAATAACAATTTCTGTTGATTATATTTAGATTAATACAAACCATTAGCCTACAAAAAGGAACAGTATTATGCCCGTAGCGTATGGAGATCTTGTTGATATTATTAAGCAAAGGAGGAACACAAAAAATTTTAAGGATAGAGAAGTTTCTAGGAGTGATATTGAGATTTTGATTGATAGTGCTGTATGGGCTCCAAATCATAGAAGTACGGAACCCTGGAAATTTTTTGTCATTCCTAAGAATTCTGACATGAGGGAAAAGATCGGGCAAGGATTAGTGAGTCTTCAAGAGGAAAGTACAGGGAAAGCATTATCTGAAGACCAAAAATCAAGAATAAAAGCACAATTTGATGTGTCTACAACATTGGTATTTTGTTTTAGTGCAGTAGATGACAACACCGAAATAACTGAAGAAAATTATGCAGCGGTTTGTTGTGCTATACAGAACATCCAATTAGTCGCAGAATCTCTAGGCTTGGGTGTGGGTTGGTCGACTGGAAGAATTGCAAAAATCAAGAATTTAAAAGATATTTTTGGGATTGAACAGGAACTGAAAATTGCTGGGGTATTGACGGTTGGGTATCCCGATGATAGAGCCCTTAAGAATAGAAAAGACTTTAAGCTTTCTACAAAATGGTTGTGAAATTAAAATTGTTTTATCAGAGCAGGGTTTTAATTCCAAGTAATACATGATTATTTTGTGATAGTTGTCCAATTGGGATAGTTTGATCTGACATGTTGACGCAAAGGGACCTTCAGTCGTATATGCATGATATATAATCAGGGTGTGTGATTTAAAGTATTTAAAGAGGAGATGCGGTATGCCTGAATTTAGAAATCATGTTCTTGTATGCGATGTAGAAAGGGATGATGGTGCGCATTGCGGTAATAAAGGTGGAGCAGAGGTGAAGAGAAAAGTCATAGAAATGTTGTCAAAACATGGACTAAGGAGTGATGTATATGTTTCTAGCGTTGGGTGTACTAGTCAACATAGACTATGTGATATGCAGCAATGTAGCATGATAGTTTATGGCCCTGGTAACCAAGGAACATGGTATGTGGCTAATGCTGATGATGTTGAGAAAATAGTAGAGGATCATATTATCGGCGGCAATGTGGTTCAAGATTTAGTAAATGATGGGATGAAAGTATCAACTGGGTCCTAAATTAATACTGGAATTGCTCGCCAGATCTGAATTGATTGTATTCATTAAGACGGTATGTGGTGACAATTCCATTTCCTAGTACGTGCCCTTCACCATTATCAATAAATACCCCTGTTGACGCAGACAGACCGATCATATTTAGCCCGCTTTTGAGCTTGTGTGAAAAATTCTTTAGCACTGATTCGGGATTGCTGTTCTCGTGATGTGGAAGAATAGCTAGCCGATCGCAAATACCTAAAGATTTTCTCCAACCTTGGTATCGCATATCGCTTCCCATTATCATGGCTCCTGCGCTTGATCCAGCGACAATAACACCGCTTTTTAGACCCTGTATCAATGCTGCTTCAATTGGCGTACCTGTTATTGTGTCCAAAAGATGTTGAGGGTTCCCGCCGGTGAAATAAATTAAATCAGCTTGACTCAACTGATTTAATTTATATTCATTAAAAGCGTCTAGTCGATTAAGAATCATAGGGACTGTAGTTTTTGCTCCAATTTGTTCAAAATGGGAACAACCATTTTCCGCGGCTTTGTGAGGTGACTCATGTGAAGCCGCTGTCGGTACTATAGCAACCAATGGGTCCACGCTATTTGTCTTATCGAGGACCCATGTATCCATATCAGTGCATTCTTTCCTAAATTCCCCGCCACCTACTAGAAATATGTTATTTAACACGTTTTCACGCTTACTGAATTAATTTATTTGTACAATTGCCTCTATTTCAATCGGCATGCCGCCAGGTAATGTGGCTACACCAACTGCTGACCTAGCGTGGTTGCCTTTTTCGCCGAAGACTTCAACAAGTAAATCTGAGCACCCGTTCGTTACAGCAGGAGGATCTACAAAGTCAGGGTCTGAATTGACCATAGATAATAATTTGACTATTTGTTCTACTCTGTCAAGCTCCCCTAGATACCCTTTAAGTCTTGCGATTATATTTATTGCTGTGTGCCTTGCAGCATCGTATCCTTCTTCTACTGTCAGATCAGAACCAAGTTTCCCTTTAAATTCTGAACCGTCGCTTTTTGGAGCTGGCCCCACCCCAGATAAATAAATTAAATTTCCCGTTCTCACAACGGGCACATAGTTTGCAACGGCACCGGGTGATTGTGGTAATTCAATTCCAAGATCTATTAGTTTGTCTTCTGCTTTTCCCAAGTGATTTCTCCTTTTTGTTATACGTATTTTATATGTTTCGGCCAAATATAAATTATGGTTGCCACGATGTTTCATAATTGATAAGTTGTTTTCGAATGCATATTAACAGAAGGAGATAAGTATGGCTTTAATCAGGGATGACATAAGACTGAAGGCAGTTAATCACGTAACATACAATGTAAAAGATAAAGAACGTGCAGCAAAGTTTTGGGAAGAGGTTTTAGGGGTCAAAAGAATACCAAAACAAGTCGATGCGGATCACATAGTATGGCTACAACTACCCAGCGGAGCTATGGTGCATTTAGTTGAAACTCCTGATGGCCCGTCAGTTCCATCCCATCACGGGGCTTTTGAGGTTGATAATATAGAATCTGCTAACAAAGCAATGATTGATATGGGTGTTAAAACAACTGAAATTAATACTAGGAATGATGGCCAAAGAGTGTTTTTTATAAATGACCCTGAAGGTAACAGAATTGAAATATGTACGGTTTCTGGTTTCGGGATTTTAGTATAAGACACTGATCTGAAAATTATATTTTCCACTAAATCTTTCGTTGCAAAGTGAGGAGGCGTTTAGGATTTTCATCGGTTATTGAATGGATCTCTTGTTTCGTAAAGCCTTTTTCAATCATCCTTGGTACAACGTGGCCTAGAAAATGTCCGTATCCGTGACCTCCATATGTGGTAAGTCTATGTTTTGTACAAATATCGTGAGCGACAACGATTCTATGCTGAAGTCCTTCATTTAGCATGATTCTTATATGTTCCAATCGTTGCGCGTCGCTTGGCATATCGAAATCTGAAGGTTGGTAATAAGAAACTTCGTTTCCAAATAAATCCCACTCTAAAGTACAACCTGTTTCAGCGATTCTTTTCAACATTGTTATGGAATCTACAGTACGGTCCAGGTGGCCCATAATAACCCTGGATAAATTTGCTCCAGATCTTTCTAACACATTTAAGATTTCTAAGGGCGCAGACTTGTGACGTCCGGGATGGATTAATATAGATGCACCGGATTCTATTTGCGCGGCTGATGAAGCCTTTAGAATCTTTATTTCATTTGAAGTAAGGGGCCATGTGCACCCTATTTCACCTATTATTCCCGCTTTTATCCCAGTTTCACCAACTCCTTTAGTTAACTCCAAATATATTTGTTCTGCGATTTGATCCACAGTCAAGTCATTTACTGATGACGGATGAGCAGCATCAACATAATACCCTGCTCCCATTATGATATTCACTGAAGAGGCTTGAGAAATTCGTGCTAAAGCTTCAGGATTTCTTCCGATTCCGATTGTTGTTGCGTCTACTATTGTTCCCCCGCCTTGTTTCTTATACCGGATACACTCAGATATTGCGGTTTGTTCTTCAGTTACTAGGAGGTTGTCTTTGTTACTGTAGCAATATTGATTAATCCAGCCTAAATTTTCCATCGTCACAGGGGCGTCCATCATGTGACGATCCTTTGGGTTTCTTGGATCTCTTAACATCATAGAAAAATCAATAATTAAGTGTTCATGTGTCATCGTCGATCCTAGCTCAGAGGGTTGAACTGGACCCAGCACGGTTTGAACGATACCTTGATCAGTTTCAGTTGCCATTATTCGTCCTTTTTAGTCTCTATAAGCTTCGGAACGATTTGTTGAAGATCGCGAAAATTACTGTTGCCGTGGCCAATAGTACACCACTGATAGACAAAGCATTTGACGTGCCGATAGTTTCTGCAATAATCCCAAATGGAACTGCGCTAAGAGGCATTAGTCCAAAGGTCATCATAGCAATGCTCATTATCCTACCGCGCATTTCTTTTTTTGAATTTAGTTGAATTAAAGACATATTCATTGACATGAAAATTGAACTGGTTAGTCCAATAAAAACCAAAAAAGGGGCTGCTATCAAGAAAGTGTTAACTTGAGCGAAGATGGCCAACGAAATACCCCAAGCTGTTGCAGCACACAGTAAAATCACGCCCTTGTGAGGGGTATCTCCTCTCGTTGCTAGTAGTATCGTTCCAATCGTGGCCCCAATTCCCATAATCATTAATAGAACGCCAAGTCCGTCTGATTTGATGTTAAGAGCTTCTCTTGCCCAAGCTGGTATTAAGGCATAGTAAGAAAACCCAAATAAAACAGCAATGAATGTGATGGTGAAAAGACCTTTCAGTTTTGGGTCTTCGGTTGAGTATCTCAATCCTTCTTTGACATCTGATAACACCTTGCTATTTTTGGGGGATTTATTAAAGTTTTGTGCTGTGATAAGCGTTACAGACAAAGCAGATAATAAATATATTACTGACACGATAAAAAACACCCCTGCAGTGTCTATCAGCAAAATTAATAAACCCGCAAATGCAGGCCCTAACACTCTTGTTAGATTCATGCTCGAGTTATTTAAAGAAATAGCATTCATAAGACTTTTGTCAGGGACAACGTCAGATATTAAGGCTTGACGACTTGGCATATTTATAGCCATAAAAGAACCATTAAAAACGCCTATTAGCATGATGTGCCAATAATTTACTAACTGAGTTATATCTAGAACTCCGAGAACGCATGTAAAAAAAGCTGTTAGTAGTTGGCTTATCGCTATTAATTTTCTTCTTGAAAGTCTGTCAGCTAACGCGCCAGCAAAAGGGGATACTAATGTCATTGGCAGTGCAAATGTTAATGTTACAGCGGTTAATGCCAAAGGAGAGTCATTTGTAACTCGGAGTATTAGCCAGCTGCGGGTAATCATTTGCATGTTCATTGCAATGAATGACATGAATGAGCCCAACCAAATCCATTTAAATTCTTCGTATTTAAGTGCTTCTAGCAAGGGTACACTTTATATATTTGTGAGACTTGGCTTGATCAATGTTTTTTAATGTTCATGTGAACCAGAATTTGGACGTGGTATCTATTTTTCACTATGTGATCAGAGTTTTGGAACCATATATATGACGAATAATTCATGCAATTCTTTTCTTTTTAGAAAGAATTTAACATATCAATAAGTTGAATGGATAGACCGTAGACAACACCCTGAGTACAATTAAAATTGATGGGTTAAGTAATTTTAGGATTTTGTGAGGAGGTCGCGGTTTTATTAGGTGATCGACAACGTGTGTTAGAGTCGAGTATTTGAGATTTAATAGGAGAGTATAAATGATGGCAGAAGATACAGTTAAAGTCGGGTTAGTCGGGGCAGGTGGCAACACAAGGCTTAGGCATATTCCAGGCTTTCAACAGATGAGTGGTGTCATTGTTGATAGTGTCTGTAACAGAAGCCTTGAGTCTGGTAAGAAAGTCGCGGATGAATTCGGTATAGAGAAAATTTACGATAACTGGATTGATGTCATGGATGATCCAGAGAATGACGCGGTATGCATTGGTACATGGCCATATATGCACTGCACTTTAGTTTTGGCGGCGTTGGAGAGTGGGAAACACGTAATGACAGAGGCTCGTATGTCAACGAGTGCGGCTGAGGCACACATTATGCTGGAGGCTTCCAGAAATTATCCGGACCTGATAACTCAAATTGTACCGTCTCCTATGACTCTTAATTTAGACAAGACCATAAAGGGACTAATATCAGACGGTTATTTAGGAGACATCCTCTCTGTTGATGTGTCTGTGGCCCAAGGAGCAGGACAATCAGGATTCGTTGATAAAACCAAACCTTTTCACTGGAGACAGAGTAGAGATTTTAGTGGTTTTAATATTATGGGACTTGGTATTTGGTATGAAGCCCTGATGAGGTGGGTAGGCCCCGCAGCTTCAGTTCAGGCTTTGACTCGAATTACCGTGCCCAGCCGGAAAGATGAATCTGGTGAATTACAAGTTATATCCGTGCCAGATCATGTTGAGATTTTATGTGAAATGTTCTCAGGCCCGATTACACATATCAGATTTACTGACGTACTTGGGCATGCCCCTGGAAATGCTGTATGGATCTATGGGACTGAAGGTACGTTGCATATTGACGGCTCTGCGACGACAAATTTGAAATTATTCGGTGGCAGGAAATCCGACTCTGGGCTGAGTGAGATCGCTATAAAGCCTGAGCTGCAAGGTGGTTGGAGGGTTGAAGAAGAATTCATAAATGCAATAAGGGGTGCAGAAGAGATATCACACACTACTTTTGAAGATGGTGTGAGGTATATGGAATTTACTGAAGCAGTGACGAGAAGTTCACAGTCAGGAGAAAAGATATATTTACCTCTTTAATTTGAATTAAACCACTACATGAATAGGTGAATTAACCCCATGAGTTTCAGTTTTGATGAATTAGGAGCTAAATCTGTTCCTAGCCAAATAGAAATGCCCCAAGGTTTAACAGAAGATGTTAAACACGTTTTTTCTGTTACTTACACAGATCCTGATGCTATGTCTTTAGCAGGTTTGGCTGATGCAGCTAAAGTAGCTATCAAGGAAGAAGGTGAATCGCTTTCTACCTATCCACCTCCTTTAGGGCACACAGGATTGAGAGATTTAATAGCTTATGAATTAGAAGTTAATCGGTCTATTGATGTTGATGTAGACAATATATTTTTATCGAGTGGAGCTGGTGGGACATGCCAGACCATAGTGGACGCTTTCATTGATCCAGGAGACGTTGTTATCATGGATCAATTTTGTTATCACGGTAGTCTGAATATGTTTTTGAAGAAGGGGGCGGTTCCGGTACATGTAGAAATGGATCAAGATGGAATGAAAATTGATCGACTAAGAGATGTGGTTGTCGAACAGATAAATAATGGCAGAAAACCTAAGTTGATTTATACAATACCCGTCTATCACAATCCCACTGGTACAACCTTATCTCTACAGCGTAGGAAAAACATGATAGACGTTGCTTCAGAATATGAGATTCCTATAGTTGAGAATGAATCATATGCTGACTTTAGAATCGACGGACCCAAATTACCACCTGCGATGATGGGATTATCAGGGGGCGAAGGTGTGATTTATATCTCAGCTTTTACTAAATTAATTGGATGTGGGTTGAGACTAGGATATGGGGTTTTTCCAGAATCAGCTAGATCTCATTTGTCAAATGTAGGCTTTGGCATCAGACCAAGTCATTTAACTGCTATGGTTGTTAACCGGTTCCTCAGGGAGAATAAAGGTAGTTACGTTGAAGGGGTTGCAAATTCCTTGAAAGGAAAACGTGATGCAATGATTAGGTCACTTGGTGAACATTTCCCTCCATCGTGTGGTTGGACAGAACCATCAGGAGGGATGATGTTGTGGGTTGAGTTGCCAGAGGGTGCTGACAGTTGGGATCTATTGGATAAGGCAGTTGCAAGAGGAGTTAAATACAACCCAGGTCCCATATTCAGATCTGATAGAGCTGGTAGGAATTTTCTTAGGTTGACTTACAGTCATAACACGCCATCTGAAATCGACGAAGGCGTTGCCATTCTTGCGGATGTGTTT
>CEVA01514468.1_pt1 | contig 12838 bp, 21 predicted proteins | sample 361521 | NCBI WGS metagenome assembly CEVA01 (sample SAMEA2622823, study PRJEB7988) | marine metagenome | isolation source: saline water (ENVO:00002010), including | reverse complement strand
AAGAAGATGAATCTACAAGAAATGGATGATCTACAGGCTCAAGTGATTCGCAAGGCACTTTCCGACAATCTTAAATCATGGGAAGAGCTTAAAGCTATTGACCTCGAAATGGGGGCTTTACATCGACGATACATGGATTTAAGGGCGCGGGTTGAGTCTTCAATTGGAGTTTTTCATCGACTGTTTGATTTTGATGAGGAAGGAAGATGAAGAAAAAGAGAGAGCGAACCTTGTGGGGGGAGAAGTGTAGGTGTTCTTGTTCCTTTTCGGAAATGTGTGGATTTAAGGGAAAGAACGGACGCGGATTACGGTGTTGTAAAAAATGCAAGTAGGCGAGATGGGGAGTGATACGATTTTGATGAGCAACACGAAAGAAGGAGAACGAAAGATGAAGAAGATGATGAGGGAATTTATTCTTGCAAACTTGGAATATAACCGTGGTCGATGGCCCCAAGCATGGAGACTTGAACGGGTTCGCAAGGAGTTGGGACTTTCAAAGAGGGAAGTTCGGGAAATTGAAGATGATATTGTCAGAGAGCGACAAGGAGCAGGACGATGATGTGCCCCATTTGTGACTCGACCCGGAAAACGAACGAAACGAAAGATGAATTTTTCAAATGCGCAAAGTGTGACCTGCTTTGCCGCATTTCCGAAATTGATGGTATCCGGAAAAAAGGAACAGCTTCAGGTTATCGGATGAAAATATGGAGCCGAGAGGCTGGTGGAATTGACTGGGACTTGACGGATTCTTACAGAGGAATGGAGTTATAAAATGGAAAAGCTATATCACGAACATAAGGATCACCGCACCTATTTAGTGTCGAAAGCTCTTGAGGACAACCTCAAATCGTGGGAAGAGCTAAAGGAAATTGACCTAGAAATTATGGCTTTGCATCGACGATATAAAGATCTCATGGCCCGGGTTCAATCGTCGATTGGAGTTTTTCACCAACTGCACAATAGCGAGGAAGAACGATGAAGGTTATAGAGATTAAGGTGACGAATGCTCAACTCGAATGGGCTGCATGGGCTATCGATCCCATGCTCGATTACATCGAGGAAATAAAGGAGTCAGGTGAAACTCCACCCTATACGGAGGAGGACATTCCGAAGGTCGATAGGAGTACTTCCTCGATCATCTTCCCAACCGGAAAGAGTGAGCTTGGTTTGGAAGCGGTTGAGGATTTAATTGTTCGCTTGAATAACGGCGCTGATTGCGAGCAGACTCATGAGGGCAGATGGTCCAAACACATATCAGCGGATAGGCTTGTGAAGCTTCTAGAGAAAGCTTTTCCGGAGCGATACACAGAAAAAGGAGCAGGACGATGAACGAACGAGGACCGTATGATTGTAGGAATTGTGGTCAGTCCACGAAGTACAGCAACTGCAAGTTTTGTACCAACGAAACGTGGTGCGATAACTGCGAACGATGCAACATCGGAGGTAATCATTTCGAGGATCGGGAGATACTTCGGAAAGAGAGGGAGAGGCTCGAAGCAGAGGCGAAGAAGTTGGGATGCACCGTGGAGAGTGTCGAAGTGCTTGAAAAGCTCCAGAGGGAAAAGAAGGAGGAAGGATTATGAGGTGTGCAATTTGTGACTGTGAGTTGCCAGCTGAAGCTGAAGAGCTCATTTGCTGGGAGTGCTATCAAGCTGAACTTGCCGGGCCGATGGAAAAGTGAAAGGGAAAACATGGAGAAGAGGAAAGTGAAAGTGGAGTTGCCGGTGATGTATCCGGCTGAAAAAGAATTCAATGCTTGGGTGGCTGGAATTGGTTTCCTGTCCATCCTCATCATTATTGTGGTTTTTTCAATTTGGAACTAGGAGGATTTTATGAGTGACGAAATGGTTGTTGCGGATTCAAGTTTTGAGCCTAATCTACCTGCGGCAGTTCAAGCCCCGGCTGCCACTCTTTTTCAAACCAGCGATCCTATCAGTGTTATTGACCGCGCCACCAAAGTTGCCGAAAAGCTTTCCGGTGTAATTAAGAAACAGAGATTATACGCGGACATCAGAGGGAAGGCCCACGTAACAGTGAGCGGTTGGACTCTGTGCGGCTCCATGCTCGGAGTGTTCCCCGTGACAGTTTGGACTCGGAAGTTGGAGAACGGTTTTGAAGCTCGTGTTGAAGCGCGGACGCTAAACGGTTCGGTGATTGGTGCCGCTGAAGCGCAATGCCTGACGAGCGAGAAGCAATGGAGTAACCGAGAAGATTTTGCTCTTCGATCAATGGCGCAGACTCGGGCAACCAGTAAGGCAATGCGCATGCCTCTTGGATTCATTATGCAACTGGCGGGTTTCGATGCCACTCCTGCAGAAGAGATGTCCTATATGAAAGGGGAGGTTTCCCAACCAATAAAAGCCCCGAAGAGAAAAGAAGTGGTTGTTGATGTTGAGCCCACTGGTAAGGGTGTGGATGAAATGGTGCAACACTTTGCTTCACCTATCGAGGCTTCGAGCGAAGAGGGGCCGTATGAATTCCCTACTTACTTCGACAAAGCCACAAAGGAGCAGGTGCAGTTGAGTGAAATCGATTACACCCCCATGGTGGTTGATAAGCTTGATACCTATGAGGGTAATACAAACGGTAAGCCTTGGACTATATATAAATATACCTTCACCGATTCCCTTACAAATGCAACGGTTCGGGCAAGCGGGTTCTCAAAGACTCATGCAGAAATGGCTTTGGTTCACAATCCCGGTCTGGGGGCCATTGGCCTCGAAGGGGAGGTTCAGCTTTTACCATGGAAGCAGCAAACGTCTGATAATGCAGTTGGCTATGTGAGCGTTGCAATCACACCCGGAAGACCGTACAAAAATAACAAAACAGGCGAGATGGTTGAGACGTTCGACCTCCGTGATTTAACGATTCGCAATGTGAATGGATAGTAAAATGGGATCACTTGTTTTTAACGCTGAAGATCATAGTTACGTGATGGATGGGATTCAACTCCCGTCCGTCACCACCATCCTGAAAGGCGCGGGTGTTATTGATGGGCGATGGTTCAACCCTGCTGCCACGGATCGGGGCTTCAAAGTTCACCAGATGTTGGAGTTCTTCGATGATGAATCCCTTGATGAGTCGGACATCGATGATCAACTTCTTCCTTATCTCGATGGGTGGCGCAACTTTCGGGAGGAGACCAGTCTTCGCATCATCGATATTGAAAAGGCTGTTTGGCATCCCTCTTTGAATTATGCTGGGACGGTTGACCGCTTCGGCCTCATTAATGGGGAGCCTCATATCATCGAGATCAAAACAGGGCAACCTGCAAAATGGCACTCTCTTCAAACGGCTGCGTATGAAGCGTGTTACCAAAAACTGCCCTATTATCAATCGCAACACGAATCTAGGGAGATGAAGCGTATCGCGGTGTACCTGAATGAGAAAAAGAAATACAAGGTCATTGAGCATCCCGACAATCGAGGAGACTTCAGCGTTTTCATCTCTTCTCTTAATGTTTACAAGTGGATGAATAAAGGTGGAGGGAAAAATGAATAAGACTACCGAGGAAAAGTATATGACGGTTTTGGAGTGGGCAGAGTCCATCATAGAGGAAGAGGTTGAAGATAGACTAAAAGCCGCGGAAGTGGTGCGTTGCTATCAAGCCTCCCAAAAGGTAATTGATAAGAAGTTGAAGCCTTATGAAGCTAAAGCTCAGAAAGCTTTCGAGAAGCACAAGGAGTCGGTGCAGATAAAGAAATCGGCGGTTGAAGATTTGTCCAATGCCAACTCCTCTCTGAAGGAAAAGTTGGTCGCGTGGTATGAGCGCAACCAGAAATCAAAAGCGCAAGCACGGCAGGAGAGTGATGAGACGTGGAAGATGATTCTGGCTCTGGAAGAAGAGGGAGAAGTTGAGCAGGCAGCCCTGCTGAAAGAAGAGGTGGCTCGAAAGTTTACAGCGGAAGAAGTTGTTCTTCCGGGCGCATCGTTTCAGGAGAGGTGGGATTTCGAGATAGAGGATGAGGCGGTTATCCCCCGGAAGTATTTAAGCGCGGACCCGAAGAAGATCCGGGAAGCGGTTCAATCTGTGCGTGGCGTCGTGAAGATCCCCGGAATCCTCGCCAAGAAGAGATATGCCGTCACTATTTACAAAGACAAATAATTCCCCGCATCTTGGAGATATGGACAGATGCACCTTCCCGGCCTGTTGCCGGGGAGGGCGGGGAATCCAAAAACCCGTTGGTATCCCGTAGAGATAAAACAATTACCGAGGAGATGAAGATGAACGAAAAGGAAAGGGATTTGATCGTGCAGGCGTTGATGGAATCCAAGTCTGTAATTGAAACATTAAATCATGGCAACTGCTTGAAGTCGGTGCTGGATGCTATAAATCTGATGGCACAGGAAAGCTTCAAAGCGAGGCAGGGAAAGAAGGGCGCTTTTAAGTTGGTGGAGGAGGAATGAGACAGATTTATGAAACTGCCGAAACTCTGCGAAAAGAAGCGGAGCTGATGGATTATGCTCTTTCGGTTTGGAACTGGAAAGGGTCAAAGCAGAAGATGGCAAGGAAGTTTGAAATTGACTGGGCCATTGTTGGAGATGATGAAGAGATTGTTGCGTGGGTTGAAACAAAGGTGCGTGATTGCCGGAGCAATGATTTTCCCACCCTCATGGTAAGCACAACAAAAACAATGAGGCTGGACTATTTGGAGATCATGACGGGTATTCCCGCATATCTTTTGATTGGGTGGAAAGACAAGGTAGGCATAACAGGACACCCGCCTGAAGGGTATGCTGCGTTGCCGGTTGTTTACAAGGGGAGAACTTACGATACAAGAGACCCTGAAGATATCGAACCGTGCACTCTGATTCCCATTAGTTATTTTCGGGAAGTGAAATAGGAGGTTATGGAAATGGTAGATGATCTTTTTCCGGCTCCTGAGATTCTGGCTGATGATTATGTATTGCCCGGTACGGAGATTGTGGAGGGTGTACGATTCAAAAAGCCAGAAAGGGAAGAGGCGGAAATAAACGGCACGGGGGAAAAGCAAAAAGAAATAAAGAATTGGAAGTTGGGTGCAGCCTTATGGATTAAGAAGAACCCAAAAATTGCACAGCTTTATTTCGATTATGCAAAAGAGATGGCAAATGCCAAAAGACGTTTTGGTATTAAATTGGTTGCCGAACGTGTACGCTGGGATATGTACTTCAAGATCGGAGAGTCTTACAAGGTAAACAATAACCACACCCCTTATATAGCGCGGTGGATTATTGCGAAGGATTCCAGTATTGAAAAATATATGCGATTCAGAAAAACGGCCTATTGAGGGAGGATGGAAAATGCCAGCTATGAGATTACCCGCCTTTCAATTTTACCCAAGCGATTGGATGACGGACCCGGGCGTACGAGCTCTTACCCATGAAGAGCGGGGGATATGGATGGACCTTTTATGTATCATGCACGAGTGTGAAGACCGGGGAAAATTAGCCTTGAACGGGCTTGCCTATCCGAGCGAAAGACTTGCAGCGCAGTTAAGCATACCGCAAGCAAAGCTCCAAGCAACTTTGAACGCATTGCTTCAATTCAATGTAGCAAGCCGGGATTCTGCTTCGGGCATTATTTTCAATCGGCGCATGGTGCGCGATGAAGCGAAAAGGCTGGGAAGTAAGGAGTTATCAAAGATTAGGTCAGAGGCAGGAAGGAAGGGAGGGTTGGCTTCAGCCTCTAAACGAACCAAACCCCCAAGCAAAAAGAAGCAAAAGCAAGCCGCTTCATCTCCAATTCCATCTCCATCTCCATCTTCAAAGAAGAAGAGAACACCGCTGGAGTTAGCTCGGCAGATAGCGAGTGTGTACAAATCCCGTCATGATCGTGACAACCCCAACTTCGCCTTGCCCACCCCATACACCTCAGCCATGTTTGAGTTTCGGGATGCGTTGGTAAATAACGACGCTTCCCATGATGAGCTTTTTGATTTTGTAACGAGGGATGATGTCCTTGGGAAAACTGTTCCGGGGATCGTAGATGAAATTAAATTCAGGAGGAGCCAAAATGTCAAATGAGGATTTTCTTAAGGCTCTGGAGATAATTGAAATTCAATTCGGAAGATTTGAATCACCTGTGCGGGATTATCTCTGGGAGCGGTGGAAAGGTACCAAAATCGATATGTGGCGGAGGATGTGCGGTTGGATCGTCGATCATTGCGGAGTTCGACCTAAAGCGGCCAAATTCCTAGAAGCCCAAAAAGCGGTCAGCCCTAGCTATTTCACCGCAAGCCGGACAGAGAAAAAAGACCGTTGCCCATCCTGCGGAGGCTGTGGATTTGATTTTATCTACTTCCAAGTAGAAAACAACCACTACCCGTATTCAGGCGTGATCCCATGTACAGCCTGCAATTCTTCCCAATATATCCCCAAATCCTCTGTAAGCGTTTCTAGGTATTTATCCGAAGCGCAGTACCATCAGCTCCATAAAGATGGCTCAGAGAGCGATTCTGGAAGCGAGAGGGGTATTCCTGTGGCCGTTGAGGAGGCTGATTCTCCTGATATTTCCGATATTGGCCCATGGGGTGACGAGTAAACCATGATAGAAATGGGGGAAAACTGGCTTTCTGCGGTGCTTCCGTGGGCTCCTACCGTAAATCACTATTACCAGAAATCCCGAAAGGGCGCATTTTTCCTCTCTCAGCGGGGGCGTAGGTTCAGAGATGACGTGTCTGCTCTCCTGCGTCCCTGCTCTCCTCTCTCCGGGCCTTTGTCTCTTCGCGTGGATCTTTTCCCCCCGGACCGCAGAAAACGCGATATAGACAACAACCTAAAAGCCCTGCTCGATTCTCTGGAAAAAGGCGGTGCTTTCGAGGATGACAACCAAATCACTCACCTTTCCGTTTTCAAGCACGAAGCAAAAAAACCGGGCCGCATATCCATTCACTTGTCATGCATAAAAATTCCTGTTAAACAAGAAGGGGATCTAGGATGAACATAGAGCCACTTAAAGTCGTTATTTTGCCCATCGATAAAATCCAGCCTTGGGAAAAGAATCCTCGGAAGGATCACGCCGTCAAGCAAATTCAAGCAAGCATGGAAGCGTTTGGGTACCTCAACCCCATTCTGGTTCAAGCCTCCAGCAATCGGATAGTGGCGGGGCATGGTAGATACCAAGCATTGAAAGAAACGGGCGTAGAGAGAGTTCCTGTGATTTCTCTGGACATCCCTGATGAAAAGGCCGATATGTACACCCTAGCGGATAATAAAATTGCCGAGCTGAGTAACTGGGACTTTACGCAGATGGCTGACCTGCTCCTTGAGTTTGATGCCCAGAACTTCGATGTGAACCTTCTTGGGTTCACCGATGATGAGATAGAGGCGATAATGAACGTAACCCCGTCTGGAGAGGTTGAGGGGTCGCAGGAGCTTGATTTTCGCATTATCATCGAATGTGAGAACGAAACGGACCAGAGGGAGGTATTCGAGAAATTGACTGGGTTGGGGCTTAAAGCTCAGATTAAGAACATAAAATCCAAACCCAAAAAATGACCGAAGAAAAAAAAGAAAAACATCTAACTCCATCTCCTTAAACAGCCTCTCCCCTGCTCCCTCGGGGGAGGGGCACTTTTTTTTCTACAGACAACAACAGCTTCCTGAGACTTATTTTCCCTTGTTTTGTTTATTGGGTTTGTTTCTTTGTTGTTGTTGTCTTGGGTCTGTTGGGGGGAAGCTCGCTTCCACTCAGCCGGGAAGTCTGCTTCCATAGGGATAGGAAGTTCACTTCTACCCATGAGGGAAGTCTTCTTCTACCCTTGAAGGTTGAATTCTCTCCGGGAATAATATAAATATTAATTACATGAAGAATGGAAACGGTGCGCCCAAGAAGGATGGCCGGAAAAATAATGGCCAGCATGAGGCGTTCAAAAGTAAGCAGTGGAAGAAAGGGCAAAGTGGAAACCCGAAGGGAAGGCCCAAGGGTAAAACACTTTCCGAAGAAATCAAGGCGATGCTCCACGACGAGTTGAAAGGTGGAGACGGATTGACACACCTTGAAGCCATCGCCCGAGTGATGGTCAAGGAAGCTTTGAAGGGGAAGTTCCCTTTTGCAAAAGAAATCCTAGAAAGAACCGAAGGAAAGGTTGCGGACAAAACTGAATTAACTGGTGCTTCGGGTGATCCCATCGAGATCCTCGATTTGTCAAGCAAGGATAGACGTGCAGACTTTTACCGACTCCTCTCAGGAGCAACTGATAGCAGCGTTGAGCGATCCAGCCGCGTTCGCTATAATGGCGAGTGATCGCAGGTGGTTGCCTTATCCGCACCTCCTTGTGATTGCTGAGAAGCTCCAGCAAATCCAGCACGGAACGTGCAAGCGGCTGATCGTTATGATGCCACCCCGCCACGGCAAATCACAATTCATCTCTCAATTTTTTCCAGCTTGGTATTTAATCCGCAACCCCCACAACAGGGTAATCCTTGCCAGTTATGAAGCGGACTTTGCAGCCAACTGGGGAAGGAAATCACGGGAGGTCATGGAAAGGTTTGGCCCCGGGTTCGGTGTAAAAATCAGGGCGGAAAGTTCAGCCGCTCAAAGATGGGAAATTGCCAAGCACGATGGGGGCATGATGACTGCTGGTGTGCGCGGTCCCATCACAGGTAAGGGAATGGATCTGGGAATCATTGACGATCCGGTTAAGAATGACGAAGAAGCGGCCAGCGAAACCTACAGAGAAAAAGTCTGGGATTGGTATCTATCGACATTCTCAACGCGGCTCCATAAAGGCGGGGCAATTATTTGCATCATGACGCGGTGGCACGAAGACGATTTAGTTGGGCGTTTATTAAAGGCGCAAGAGTCAGGCGGGGATAAGTGGGACATAATCAACCTTCCTGCGTTAGCGGAAAAAGCAGAGAGTAACCCGCTCTTCAGACGGAAGCGGGGCGACGCACTTTGCCCGGATTTGATCCCCCTTAAAATGCTTGAGTCTGCACGAAAAAGGATGGGGGATTATTGGTGGGGATCTCTTTATCAACAAAGGCCCTTTCCTAAAGGCGGTGGATATTTCAAAAGGTCAGCCGTGGAAATAATTGACGCTCCAATGCCCAATTCGGTAAGGGTCCGGGCGTGGGATCTGGCAGCAAGCAAGGATGGAAAAAGAACGGCGGGAGTGAAGTTGGCGAGAAGTATTGACGGGGAATTTGTCGTTGAAGATGTAGTGATGGGGAAATGGGAACCAGCAGAAAGAGACAGAATGATTTTCCAGACCGCGCAGATGGATGGGCGTGAAGTACCTGTTCGGCTGGAACAAGAAGGCGGCTCTGGAGGGATAGCTCAAATTCATGCGATTGTGCGTAGGCTTGCAGGATTTAACGTAGAAGGAATCCGGGTAACTGGATCAAAGGAAATTCGGGCGGATGCTGTAGCCAGTCAATGCAATGTGGGGAATTTGAAAATAGTGCGGGGAAATTGGAACGATTCGTTTTTATCTGAGCTGGAGGCTTTCCCCACGGGAGCTTATCTGGATCAGGTCGATGCTTTATCGCTCGGCTTCGGCTTCATAAGCACAAAGGGAATGGGAGCGGGAATTTATTCACCACTCCCAAAGCACGTAACAGAGCGAGAGGTCGATAAAGAATTTGAAAGGTATGGGAACAGAACAATAAACCGCCGCGATGACTGGCGTGATTCGATGCCCATATAAATTGTGGATTTATTGGAAACAATTTTATAGGTTTCTGGTAAGTTACAGGGGGAAATTCTAATGACAATGCCGCTGATTCAAGGCAGGAACTTCAATGCGGACCTCTACAACAACGCTTTAAGTTCTGCTTATCGAGTTTGGACACGCCTATACGATCCAGACTATGCAGCCTCCAGAGACCCTGACATCTGGGCAAAAATCCGCCGAGACTCTACTATCTGGCAAGCGATGGAGCAACGCCTGAATTCAGTTGCCGCACGGCAATGGAGAGTGGAAGGTTTTTCAGATGACGAAAAAGATCAGAAAGCTGCTGCAATCGTCGAAGACATTGTAAAGCAAATCCGGCACTTCAACGGAGCGAGAAAACTGCTGGCCTGTGCGATTTTCCGTGGCCGGTCTTATTCCTTTATTGAAGGTAAAAAACTTCCTTTAGCTTTGGGGGAAGAAGATATTACCCGTCAATGGTGGGTGCCGATTCGCTTGCGCGATGTAGACCCGCGCCGTATTCGGTACCGGCCAGATCCTATCGTTCGGGAAGATGGCACGGAAGAGTTGCGCGTCATCACAGATTTGTGGAACGTGACGCGCCGGGAATATCTACCACTCGAAAATCCCGAATGGTTTATAAAGGTAAAATATTTTGATGAAGAGTCCCGCCTGAATTACGGCGGTGGATTAATGGAATCCCTTTATTTCTTCTGGTGGATAAAAGGCATCATCTGGCGCGAAGGTTTGCAAGGGCTTGAACGCTGGGCGCAGGGAATTGTAATCGGAAAGATTGATTCCTTCCGCGAGGGTGGAACGGATAAAACAAATCAGGATGTAAGGGACGAACTTTATACCGCGCTTAAAGATATGCGGTCGCGAAACATTCTCGTTACCGATAAAGAGACCGAGCTTGAAGTAAAAGATGGAGGAATGGCAGGGCACCAGATGGTCACTGGATTTATTGAAATGATCGATAAGAAAATCCTCGGATTGATTCTTGGTTCGGCTCTCCCGTATGGCGGTGGTGGCGAGGTGGGCTCGATGGCCCGTGCGGAAGTCGAAGAGAACACCACGGAAACGCTCATCCAATTTGACCGGGCAAAGCTTGACGAAGATATAACCCATGATCTGATCGGTCAGATATGGAGAATGAATCAAGGGAATTTTGCCGCGCTTGGTTTAGCTGATGCGAATATGCCCAAGTTTTCTTCAGTTCAGGAAAAGAAACATGATCCCACAGTTGTTGCGGGGATCGTTGCGCAAATGAGTCAAATCGGCCTTCCTCTTCGGAAGGATGAAGTATACGACCGCATTGGATTTACAATGCCTAAAGAAGACGATGAACTTTTTGAGCCGAAATCTCAAGAGCCAGAAATGCCCGGGGGGTTTCCTTTTTCAGGGGAAAGCAGTGATGCGCGAATCTAAGAACTTCCAGACTCGACCTGAAAAGACTGATCCCCGGCGATCTGCATGGTCATTCGTTAATTTCGAAGATTGCAAAAAAGGACAAACAGCGGCGAAAACAGGATGCACCCCAGCAAGCGGTGAAGGTGGGAAGAAAGAAGGGGAAGGTAGTTATGAAGGATACCGGAGTTTAGAAAAGAAGTTAAAAGAAGCGCAGAAGGCTCAAGGTAATTTGAATGATGCGTGGGTGAAATTAGATGAGAACGACTTTGAGTCTATAGAGGTGCCGGGATTCGGGAGAATGAGCAAGGAGGAAGTAGAGAAGAAAGCCGAGGAGTACGACCAATTAGTTGATGAAACGTTCGAGAAGAGGGATGAGTTCAGAGATAGCTTATCCCCCGAAGATAGAGATAGAGTGGGGGAGGAAGATAATAAGCAAGAAAAGGCGGAAGAGGCCGAGGAGGATCTTCTTGAAGAAGGGCGGAAATTGCCCACGCCCCGATCCCTAGAATCTCTCAAAAATCATCCGTGGGTTGATGAGGTTAGTGATGAGCGCGATGACGGAGATGGGGTTTGGGTTTACTTAAAGAATTCTCTTTGGAATGATAGCGATGACACCAGTTTTGTAAACGGCGAAAACATAAGAGATGTGTTGAGACATTGGCGGGATATGAAGGTGATAGGGCGATCCAAAAGAGAGGAATAAATCAAATGAACTTTACCATTCATCTTTCACAGGAGCAGAGCGATGCGAGAATCTAAAAACATTTTCACAGTATCAAGTAGGCGAAAAGCCCTGCGGTCTTCGTGGAAGCCCGTTCTCTTTGAAGAATGCAAGAAGGGGCAGACTTCAGCAAAGACGGGGTGCACCCCCAAGGATGGAGGCGGAGGAAAGAGTGAGGGGGTAGGTAGGAAAGCTGGAGATCAGGAGCCTGTAAAGGTTGGGTCAAAAGAACATAAAGCTGACCCCCATTTTAATAAGAGGATGGGGGAGCAGATGATGTCAGAATATACAGAATTAGTTAGCCGACACAGGAAAGCAAAAGAAGCGGGAGATGAAGAAAAGGCTTCCTCTATTGCGGAGGAAATAAAGTCACATCAAGAAGCAATGAGAGAATTCGGGGAGGAGCTGCTAAAAGATAACGAAGGCGCAAAGAAGGAAGGGGACGAGAGAGCAGGAGAAAAAAGCGAACCGAAAGATTTAGCTTTTGCAACTGACCCCGAAGGCGTCACCGATTTCTTCAAGGAGAGGGGTTGGGATGCAAATGAAGTTGAAGTTTCTCAATCGGGGGATGGTGGTTTTTCTGTTGAAGTCGAAGGCGAAGAGTGGGTTATGTATCCCGATGAGGCAAGCGCAGAAAGGGCTGCAGTTGAACAGACAAAGCAATCGATGGAAGAAGACCCTTCTAGCCTTATGCAGAATGAGAACTTCCGTCAATTTGTGAGTTGGTCTGATACAGATGCGCGAGTTCACGCCAGTGATTTGGCTGACGGCGATTTAGAGAACGCAAAAGAAAATGGAGAAATAGACGAAAACGATCCTGATGCTGAAGAGGATTTCATTTCTGAGCGATATGAAGAACACTACAAGGGAATAAAAAAAGACCCTCGGGAATATTTCGTTGATGAACTTGGATGGTATTCTGACGATGAGTTCTTTGAGCAATACCCCGATTCTATCGATGCAGAGGAGGCGGCTAAATGGGCAGTAAGTATGGATGGACCGGCCCCCACTCTTTCTGGTTATGATGGAGAAGAGTATGAAGGCGGAAGCACCCTTTGGTATAGAAGGGGGTAAAGGTTATGAAGGAATC
>CEVA01181428.1_pt1 | contig 12846 bp, 2 predicted proteins | sample 361521 | NCBI WGS metagenome assembly CEVA01 (sample SAMEA2622823, study PRJEB7988) | marine metagenome | isolation source: saline water (ENVO:00002010), including | reverse complement strand
CAACCGAACCATCCTCACCGGCGACCTCTTTGGTAACGACAACGCCAACATTTCAAGAACCGAGCCCACACGCGGGGAGAATTCACTCCATGTTATTAACATCCAGAATAAAGCTACTGAGGTGGTGCTGGATGGTTTGATTGTCACCGGAGGCAATGCCGATACTGCAGTTTGGGGATCTCCAGGTGATGTTTCCAACGGCGGAGGCCTTCGTCTCATCACGAGCACATTGACAATTAGAAATTGTATTTTTGAAAAGAATACAGCCTCCAAGTCAGCATGTATTTATGGTGAGAGCGCAGGGAACACATTACGCATTGAAAATACTATTTTTCAGGATAACGTGTCGCATTCCGCTGGCACCATGCATGTGGCTGGTAATTATGTCATCGAGTCTTGTGTTTTTTACAACAATCACACCAAGGATTCACCGTATGGCTACCAGTGGGGTGGGGGATTGTTTCTAGGGGGAAGCAGCTCGGGCACCATCAACAATAGTGTCTTCGCAAATAATTATGCCAAAGATGCGGGCGGCGCGATTATGAGCCAAGCCAATGCGGTCATAACGAATTGTTCGTTCTACGGGAATTCAGTTGAAAATGTAGGTGGGGCTTTAGGGCAGACCCTTCGGACCAATGGCGGGGCACTGACCTTGAAAAATTGCATCATCTGGGGCAGTTCCGGTGGAGGCTCGGTCATAGATGGCTCAACCACCATCACCCATTCCATCATCCAAGGCGGTCATGCCGGTGCGGGCAACTTGAATGTTGATCCGCAGTTCTTGAATGTGGCCAACCTGATAGGTGCGGATGGGGTCTGGGGCACGGCGGATGATGGATTGCAACTGAAGACTGGTTCGCCGGCGGTGGATGCGGGCTCGAATGCTGACGTGGTGGGGAATGATGATCTCACCGGGCGTACGCGTATTGTGGATGGGAATAGTGACACGACCGCCACGGTGGATATGGGCGCGTATGAGCGGCAAACGGGCAGTGGTTCCGGCCCGGCCGCGGCCAACCCGGCGGCGCCCACGTTGGCGATTGATCGCGCCAGCAACGCGGACAGCGCCTATAGTTTTGATGGCAATGACACCATCGAAACGGTCACCACGGTCAGTTTTACCTCCCACACAATGTCGGCTTGGGTGAAAACCTCGGACAATAATGCGGGCATCGTCAGCACGGATGATTCGGGAGGGAATTGGGGGCAGTTGTTCCTGACACCCACGGGCAGGTTCAGTGCGGAGATCACGAATAGCGGGGGCCAGACCAAGCAATACCAGAGCGAAAACCAGATCAATGACGGTCAATGGCATCACGTGGCTTATACTTATGATGCGGGCACGCAGGAATTGTTGGTTTATCTGGATGGCCAGTTGGAGCCGGTGACCAAGGTCAGCGATGTCTCCATGCCGGGTTTCAGCGTATTGAATGAGGAGGTGCGGGTGGGCATTGACCGTGCTGAAAATAATGACACACGAATTGCGGGGTCGATTGATGAGGTGACACTGCATAGCCGTGTCTTGAGCGCGGCGGAAATCGCCGCCATGCACGGCGGCACACAGACTTGGGCGGGAACGGGCAAGATCCGCCGTTACATCAACGGGATGCTCTACGACGAGATTGGCATGAACAATGCCACGGCGACATTTACGGGTAATGAGTTTCTGATCGGCCGGGACCCGATCCGGGGCAAGAACTTTCAGGGCGGACTGGATGAGTTGCGCGTCTATGGGGTTCCGTTGACGGCGGGTGAGGTCATCGACATTTATCTGGCGGAGCGAATTTCTGCACCGTTTACACCCTCCAGCAACTTGGTTTTGCATTATCCTTTTACCCGACCGGATTGGCGGAATGATATAAGCCCAAGTGCGAACCATGGATCGCCAATCGGCACGGCGAATGCCTCGGTGCCGGACCGATTTGGGGTGGCGGACTCGGCATTGGTGCTGGATGGCAATCGATCTTATTTCCGCACGCTGGGCACGACGAATTTTCCGCGAGGGACGCAGGAGTTCACCTACTCGGCTTGGATCAAGCCGGACAAGTTGTTGGCGCCGGATTCACGGCTGGACTTGATTGTGGGCAACGAGGTTGGGGAGGAATCCCGGGTGTGGCTGGGCGAAGGGAACGGGTCGCTGCGTTCGTTTGTGGGATCCCACAAGTTGCCTGGGGCGAAATACCATGATACGCGCGCGGTGGAGGTGGTGGACTTGAATGCGGACGGTTTGCCGGATGTGATCACCGGCAACTGGAATCAGCCTGAAGTTACGTATCTTAACACCGGCAATGGTGAGTTTGTGGAGACGTGGAAATCCCAGGATGCCAACGCGACGACTGACATTGCACTGGGTGACGTGAGCGGGGATGGCAGGGTGGATTTGCTGGTAGCGCGTGACAATAACCGAACGACGCTTTTGTATCTTGGATTGGGCGATGGAACCTTTGCTGAGCCACCCACTGCACTGGAGACAAGCTCGCAACTGCAGTTCAGTGATCTGATTGGTCTGGTGGCCTATTATCCTTTCTCGGGAGATACACAGGATGCAAGTTTGGCGCCCAAAAACCACGCGACGCGCCGCAATGGGGCGTCGTTTGTTATGGATCGGATGGGAACGGCTGCCACTGCGTTGCAGATGGCCCCGACGGTGGGATCTCCCCAATATCTCGAAACCCAAACTTCCACGGATTTTCCCAAAAACACGGATGACTTTACCGTATCCCTATGGGTGCGGCCCAAGGGTATGTTTTCGCCCGATGGCATGCCGGACATTGTCCGGGGCGAGTATGGAGGGGTCACGAAAGTGTTCCCCGGTTACGGGAATGGCTCGTTCATGGCCGCGCGTGATTTGGGAGGCAGCCGGAACACGGTAGCGCTGGAACTGCAGGATGTGGACGGGGATGGCAAGCCGGACCTGATAGAGGCGGCTCATGACCAGATCAACCAGTACCGTCTGATGATCGAAAGCAACGGTTCATTTGGTCCGGCTCAACAGATTGATGCATCCAGTTCACCCACGTTATCGATGGCGGCGGGCGATCTGGATAGCGACGGGGATATCGATCTCATCTTCGGCAACAATGCTTCTGCCAAGGATGAGATTTGGCATAATGATAATAATACGGGGTTTGTGCTTAGGGAGCAAATGCAGGGTTATATGCCAATCAACCCAATCCCGACCGGAGCTTCCCTTCACCTGCCATTGGATGGTGGGGCTGCGACCGTGGGCTGGGATCGCGCGGCAAATCGTAATGGCACAATGGTGGGGTATGGAACAAGCAACACCACGGACGCCATTGTTTCCGTGCTTAGTCGCCATGGGAGGCCGGACAATGCGGTGCATTTTCTGGTGGGGAACAATGGCACCGGCGTCGGCAAGATTGAATGGACGGCTCCTGACGTGGATTCAATTCTTGGGGGAGCTCAGGAGTTGAGTGTTTCGCTTTGGATTATGCCAGACCCGGGTCAGGATTTGCAGAACGACCGAATTATCAACTATTCGGCGGCTTTGAACAATCAGCCCAGATATCGTTTGATGGGGACAACGACTGTCGATACCCGACTGTTGACGAAATGGGGGATAGACAATCAGCAGGACACACAAACAACTGCTGGATTGACTGTTGGTGTATGGAATCATGTGGTGACAGTCCATAAGTTTGTGCCGGGACCACCTGTAAGAGGACGGAACCTCACTTATATTAATGGTGTCTTGAGGGCAAATAATACGGCTCCGCTGGGTTCTTCGCTGCTAAACACGGGCCTAACGCTTCAGATTGGTTCTGAGTTTCAAAATGCGCAATTTGCGCCGCGCATCAAGGTGGATGATGTGCGATTCTACAAGGACAAGGTGTTGGAAGCTGCGGATGTGATGGAATTGTATCAGGAAAGTCCACCAATCGTTCCGGAAACAAAGGGGGATACGCTGGCCATCGCTATTGGTGAAATGGGAGGCAACGCCACTTCAAAGGAGATTGTGGTGGTTGGACCCAATAATGCATCAGCCTTATACCAGCAGAACCTTAACCCAGGCATCCCCGAGCCATGGGTCTCTACTGCTGATTATGGTGTGAAGCGCTACTTGGATTTAAACATGACCGATGCCCGAGCGGTCCAGATGGCAGACCTGAACAATGACGGGCGTCTCGATGTGGTTGTGGGTAATCACAATGCTTCCAATCAGGTTTACTTGAACGCTGCCGCTGCTGGAAATTGGACCTACAATACAACTCCGGTAGTAAGTAGCGAGTGGATCTCTCCGGGTGGTAATGCCACGCAGGCACTGGTGCTCATTGACATAAGTGGTGATGGTCGCCCTGATATTCTGACCGCGGAACGAAATTCAACCAGCCTCTATTATGAGAATCATGGCAATGGCACATTTAAGGCGCCTACGAGTCTAGGTGTAGCGGTAGGCAACGCCTCAGCCCTTTGGGGAGCCGACTTGAACGGGGATTCGCATAAGGACATTGTGCTTGGGTATGAGTCTGGGGCAGACAGGTTTTATGCGGGTAACAGTACCGGCACATTTGCTGCGGGGCAGGTTCTGCCCGGTACTTCAGGCAATACGACGGCCTTGTTATCGGCCGATATTACAGGAACGGGGCAGCAGGTGTTGGTGGCTGGCAAGGAGCCTGGACAATTTGAGTTGCGCTTGAATGCCGCAGACTGGATGAGTCCAAATAACGCTACATTGGAGTTTTATACCGGCAATGCGACTTCTCCCACGATGTCCACGGCCAATCTGGAATGGTATCCAGGGCGCTGGTATCACCTTGTTCTGCGTCGGTCTCATAACAGCACAGTTTCACTTTTCCGGGATGGAGTCCAAATCCTGAGCCAAACTGTGTTGACGGGGAATAATGCCACCAACCTGAACTTGGATTTTGGATTTTCTACGGCGGCAGATAGTCGTAATCCAAACTGGGGCATGTATCCCTACAATGGTGAAATGGACGAATTCCGGCTGTATAATCGAGCACTAACAAACTTTGAGGTGGCGCAGTTGTACAACATGGATACGCCCAAGAAGTTTGGCGCAGCTTATGGCTTGGCGGGGCATTACCAGTTTGATGAAGGCGATGGGCGGGATAGTGGACTCTTGGGTAATAACGGCACGTTGAAGGGATCCGTGCGCCGGGTGACGGATCGTTTGGGGCGGCCCAACAAGGCGGTGGAGTTTAATGGTACAGCGCAATATCTGGAGGTTTCCAGTGCGACGGCAGGAAACTTCAGCGCTTTTAACATGCCCAACACCAAGAGCCTGACTCTCTCAGCTTGGGTCAAGCCTGACTCATTGTTGGCAAACAACTGGATTTTGGCCAATCGGGATGGTGGCAGTCAGGTAAACTATCAGATGGCTTTGAATAACAGTCGGCTGGTTGCTGATGTTGATCCGTTGATGCCTGCCGGCAACGGTACAGCTGACACAAGCGCTCCTTCCAGCAGTGATGGATGGTACCATGTGGTAACTGTTGTCGACCGTGGCAGTAGTGCATCCGGATATACCGAGACACTTGCTGGGACAGGTGTCGCCGGAACCGAGGGGGATGGCGGGCAGGCTGTCGAGGCTCGAGTTGGTACACCCATCATTGCTGTGGCAAGCGATGGGACAACTTATATTGGTGACCCAACAGCGCGTACAGTGCGGAAGGTCAACACCGCTGGTGTTATTTCGCATTTTGCGGGTGCGGGCGGCACGGTAAATGTCGGGGATGGATTGCAGGCGACGTTGGCTTCATTTGCGGAGATTCAGTCAATGACCGTGGATTCGGTGAGGAACCGTCTATACATTCACACTGGGGCGACGGTGCGGTGGATTAATTTGACCTCAGGGGTGATTAACACCGTGGGCGGCCTGACTCTGACGTCAGGCAATGGAACTAGTGGATTGGCGGTAAACAGTGCCGGGACGCTTTATGTCTGCGATCCGGTTGGAGTCAGGGTTCACAGTGTTGCCAATCCAACCGCGGGCACACCAACAGTTTCAGTCGCGGCGGGGAATGGATCAGTTGGTTTTGCCGGGGATGGGGGATCGGCTACCACGAATTGTATGCTGATATATCCGAAAGACTTGGCCGTGGATGCATCCGATAATCTTTTCATTCTTGATGGATACAACTTGGCTGGAGCCTTCCGGGTTCGAAAGGTAACGGGAGGGATTATTGATACCGTTGCAGGCTCGGCATTTGTGAACTTTACCGGAGATGGGGGGCAGGCCGTTGGTGCAGGTTTCCAAGAACCCAAGGCAATAGCGGTTACGGGCAGTCACCTTTACGTAACTGACAGAGGTCGTATTCGGGTTGTAGATTTAGTGAGAGGCACGATTTCCACCATGGCTGGAAGTGGGGCTCCGTCCTATGGAGGAGATGGTATGCCTCCAGCTAGTACAAGTCTTGACGTGGTGGGGTCATCATTGGGTTTTGACGGTGCTGGAAATCTTTACTTTGGAGATGCTTCCTACCGTGTGCGGCGAATTCGTTATCAGGATGGATTGGTTCGCGGCACGGTCACGAGGTATGTCAACGGAATACATCAGGGAGAAGACACTCTGGGGAATGCCACGGGAACATTTTTTGGGACGACATTGCTGGTGGGTGCGGATGCTGGCAATTCGTCCTATTTTTCCGGCCAACTGGATGATGTACGCATTTATGATCGTGCATTGATTCCCGGTGAGGTGGCTCAGTTGTACCAGTTGACACCTGTGTTTATTCCAACGGATTCACGTGGGTTGGTGTTGGGTGACATGGATAACGATGATGACCTTGATGTCTTTGTGGCGAATTATAATCAGGAGAACATATGGTTTGAAAACGATGGGGCAGGGGCCTTTGACAAATCCCGAAAGGTCTATGCCGGTGTGAACGATAATTCCACGGGGGTGGTCATGGCACGTATTAACTCGGATGTGTATCCTGATTTGCTGGTGCTAAATGAGAATGAAGCAAACCTTTGGTATCCCGCTTTTCCCCCTGGAAGAGGCTTTCAGCCTTCCCGAGCGGTTGGTTCAGAAACAAACAACACGGCAACGGCCTTGTTGGTGGATATTGATGGTGATGGAGACAACGATGTGATCTATGGCAACCATAATGCTTCTAACTCAGTTTATCGAAACATCGGCGGAGGCGTCTTTTCTTCCTATGGAGCCCTTGATGCAACGGACACAAACAACTCCAATGCCTTAGCTGCGGGCGACTTTGACGAAGATGGAGATCTGGATGTAGTGGTCGGCAATAGTGGGGCTGTGAACAGGGTTTTTCTAAACAGCGGGATGGGGACATTTGTTGCAGGACCGACGATTCGTGGAGCGGTTGCCGGCAAGACTCGCAGTTTGGCTATCATGGATGTTGCAGGGGATAAAAGGGTTTTGTTTTCCAACCAAAAGATTGGGCATCTCGCTCTTCACTTGGAGCCGCAGAATGGCAATCAGGGGGGGCGGTTGCAGTTCTTCACCGGGGGACAAATGGCGTGCGAAATGTCGGTGGATCACAAGTGGAACGAATCGGCATGGCATCACCTGGTGGTGACCCGTGATTCTTCCGGTGTTGTCTCGATATACGTTAACGGACTTCAGACGGGCGTGGCAAATGTTCCCACCTTGGCAAACGGGGCAACGGGGGCCGACATGGTCATGGACACGGGGTACCGCGTGGCGACCAGTCATTTTCCATACAAGGGTGCGATTGATGACATTCGGTTGTATAACAGAGCGTTGAATGTTTCGGAGGTGATTGATCTTCATAGATATGAATTGACGGGAGGTTTCGTTACTCCTCCGAATCCTAGCTTGGGAATGGTCGCATATTGGAAACTGGATGGTGACGCGGTTGATTCTGCGGGGGTTTATAACCTCAACGGCGCTCCGATGAATGTTTCGACTGTGCCGGATCGTCTGCAGCAGGCGGGGGGAGCCTATGAGTTCAACTCCTCTCTTGCCCTCCCATCCCTAGTCAATATGGGTAACTCGCCCGTATTGAATCCCGGTAGTAATTTTGCTGTGTCCATGTGGGTGGGGCCGCCCTCCAGCGGCAACCTATCCGGAACAATTATGAGCAAGGGAGGGAAGGGCAACTCGACACGGGGATGGATGATTGAATGCAATGCAACCTCCGGCTTTATGCAATTCCATACAAGTACCAACGGTACTGCAGACACCTCGGATAATCAAATTTTGTCCAGTTCAAAGGTTATCAATGATGGCAACTGGCATCATGTTGTGGCTGAGATTGTTGGGGGAGAGAAACGGATTTATATCGATGGCGTGATCGATACCAATGCCTCGTACACGGGGACTGTATACGCTTCAGGAGAGCGTTTCCTGTTGGGAGTGGATGATTTCTTGGGACCAATGGCCAAGTTCAACGGCCGGCTTGATCAGGTGCGAGTTTACAACATTCCGCTGAACGCGGCCGGGGTGAAAAACCTCTATGACCTTGAGAAGCCGGGTCGACCGGGCTCTGCCACCATCACCGTTAATTTTGTGGACAATGTGGTGGATTTAAATGAATACGTTCGTCTGGATTTGTATAGGGACACCGATCTGTCACTTGTTCCATTCCTGACATTTAACGGGACATCCATTGAAAGCATGACACAGACATTTAATTCCGTGAACACGGGCAACGCGTGGCAGAATTTGCGGGGCGGCTGGAAGGTCACCAGTGAAAAGGGACAAATGACCGTGGACAACGTGGTCATCCGGGTAACTACATCTTTGGGGGTCTATGGCATTACGCACCAGATGTACCGAAACCCCGCAGAAAATATATTCGGGTTTAATGCGCAGATGAATCGAGATGTTTTTTATGGAGCAGTGGTTCAGTTCAACAAGGCTGTGCCCAACCATACGTTTGCCCACGAGATTGGCCATCTGCTTTCAGGCAGTCATGGATTGGGAGACGACGCGGGTGTTGATGTGATCAATTCGACCCATACCTTCAGCCCGTATGGGTCGAATTATAACTACGTTAATGACGAGTTTCTCTCTATGGGCAATCACTTCACCGCACCGGGTCTGAACAACCCGTTTGTGCCATATTGTACGATCATGGCCCTGCCGGGAACGGCGTATGCGCGCATCCCTCGCTTCTCCAGTCCAAATGTTTTGTGGAGTGGCATGCAGACAGGATATCACCACAATCGTTATTTGCCGCCGCCGTTTGGTGATTTCACTCAACCTCTGTACCTCGACAATTCTCGCGCGATGACCATTATTGGTCAGGTTGTCTCCTTGTATCGTGACTCCAACGGGACTCGCCGGGTAACGCCAGATACCTCGGTGAGCTTCAATCCGCCGCGTGGGTTGGGGCTGCCTGTGCCCAGTGTCACGCCGACCAAGAATCCGCTTCTCTACTACAAGCCGCCTCGTGGTTTGCCTGATGCCCAAGTGCAACGGCGGCAAACCGCCCAGGCCATTCAGCCTTCGCGTACGCGTCCGGTTGTTGGGCCCGGTGCGCGCACTGGCAGCAACGCTGGGCCTGGCCTTGGTGCCACCGTGAACACCACGCCCCGTCAGCCGTCGACTCCCTCGCAGCCGGGTGGCGGAACATCGCACCCGTCCGGGGGCAATATGGGAAATCAAAAACCACCGCGGCCTGTTTCCCCCGTGGCGCCGCGCCCGGTCAACCCGCGGCCTGCTAAAGGCATTCCCGGCACGGTGAACCCCGGTGGAGTCCGCCCGCCACAGCCCAACAATCCCAAGTCGCCCCTCGTGAAATCGCGTGTGCCCAATGACAATCCCGAGGGCAGCTTCGTCTTGCAGTTGCGCCCGCTTCTGGGCAACCGCTGGCAGGCCCAAGGCAGTGGCCATAATCAGGGTGCGTCCGCTGGTCAGGGCGAAGCCGCGGGTGTGCGCACGGGGGATGGCCGCAGGATGTGGCATGGCCGGTCGGTCTGGTGGGTGCTGCATGTGCCGCAAAACGGCGTGTACGAAATCGACGCCAATACGATTGGCAGTTCCATTGATACCACCCTCACCGTGGTTCAGCCCGGCGGAAAATCAACCGGCAACGACAATGACCGGCAACAGCCCGCGCCCTCAAGCCGGGTGAAAATCGCCCGCGCCACATTGTCCAAGGGCGACAAGGTCTACTTCTCCATCGATGGAGTCAGCGGTGCTCAGGGTCGCGTGAAACTGAACGTGATGCTGAAGCGGCTGCAATAGCCGGGGATGCGCTAGGCGCGCTTCTTTTTCTTGCGCAAAAGCTTGCGCAATTTCGGCCAGTACTCATCCCCCACCATGTATCCCACACACTTTTCTGACCCACAATTGCAGGGGTTGTCGAGCGCGTCCTCGAGGTCGAAGTTGTAATTGTACAGTACCTCCTCGCCCTTGCGGATTTTGCGCGTGGCGATGATCCACACGCGGTCGTCGATAATGTCGCTCTCGGCATTGGCATCGCAGCCGTGGTTGATGTAGCGCGCCGGGTTCCAGCGCACGCTGCCGTCGATATCGAAATATTTGTTAATGGTGAACACGTACCCATTGCCGTCTTCCAGCAACTTCTGCGCGCGCTTTTTTGTGATCGCCCGGCCGATATACTCGATAATCTTCGTGCCCTTACGAATATCCTGCTTCGCGTACGCGCCGTAATTGTGGATCTTTGATTTCCTAAAATTCAGGTACTTGTTCTCCACCTCGTGCTTCATGCGCGGGCATTCAATGACCCGCGCTGCCAACCGGTCAAGCGGCACTTGTTCGCTTTTGGTTGCCAAAGGTGGGCGGGCGGTTTGCAATGCGCCCATGCGCTTCCTTTTTTTGTTGTTGCTGCCACTGTGGATGGCGGCCGCGCCGCCGAACATTGTGTTGATCGTGTCCGACGATCAGGGCTATCGTGATCTCAGTTGTTTCGGATCCAGGGAAGTTCTCACGCCCCATCTCGATCGCCTCGCCAAGGGCGGCACCAAGCTCACAAATTTTTACGTGGCATGGCCCGCATGCACGCCCTCGCGCGGCGCCCTACTCACCGGGCGTTATCCACAGCGCAATGGCATTTATGATATGATCCGCAATGAAGCGCCTGACTACGGCTACCAATACAAGCCCGGCGAGTACGAGGCCACCTTCGAACGCATCGGCGGCATGGACACGCGCGAAGTGCTGCTGCCGGTCGTGCTGAAAAAGGCCGGCTACGTGAGCGGCATTTTTGGCAAATGGGATCTTGGCGTGCACAAGCGATTCCTTCCGTTGGCGCGCGGGTTCGACGACTTTTATGGCTTCGTGAACACCGGCATCGATTATTACACCCACGAACGCTACGGCGTGCCCTCAATGTACCGCAACAACTCGCCCACCACTGCCGACAAGGGCACTTACTGCACCGACCTTTTCGAGCGCGAAGCCGTACGCTTCCTCAAGGCGAATCATCGGCGCCCCTTTTTCCTGTACCTGCCCTTCAATGCCCCGCACGGCGCCAGCAACCTCGATCCCGCCATTCGCACCGGCGCGCAGGCTCCGGAAAAGTTCAAAAAACTTTACCCCAAACTGCAGGCCCAAGCCGGCACCGAGCAACGCAAACGCAGTCGTTACGGCGATAAACTGTACACCGTGCCCAACCGCGCTGCGCGGCGGCTGGAATTTGTCGGTTCTGTCACCGCCATGGACGCCGCCATCGGCCGCGTGCTGGATCTGCTCGACCGATACCAAATCGCTGACAACACCATCGTTATTTTCTTCAGCGACAACGGCGGCGGTGGAGCCGCCGACAATACCCCCCTGCGCGGCGGCAAAGGCCAGATGTTTGAGGGCGGCCTGCGTGTGCCCTGCATCATCCGCTGGCCCGGCCAAGTCCCCGCCGGTGCCACCAGCGACGCCTTCCTGACCGCGCTCGAAATATTCCCCACCCTCCTTGCGGCCGCGAATGCCTCCACGCCCAAAGACATCCCGCTCGACGGCTTTGACCTGATCCCTGTGCTGCGCGGCAAAATGAAATCTTTGCGCAAAGAAATGTTCTGGCAACGCCGTCTCGACAAAGGCGCCCGAGTGGGTCACTGGAAATGGGTCGAAAGCAGCCGCGGCAACGGCCTCTTTGACCTCCGTACCGATCTGGCTGAGAAAAAAGATTTGTCCCAAACCAAACCCGAGATTTTAAAAATGCTCAAAGCCCGATTCGCGCTTTGGCAGAAACAAATGAAGAACGCCGAACCGCGCGGGCCCTTTCGAGATTTTTAATGGGAGGGGCAAGTTCCGCCTTGCCCCAACTCTCACGCAGAGGCGCGGAGACGCAGAGGACTAAATAAGGGACGAAGTGAATTCGTCCCTCCCGGTAACGATATGATTTTATGAAAACGATTTTTCAACTCAGTTGCGTTCTTTTGTCGATTGGCTGCACAGCCGCACAGAAATCTGCCAACATCGCTCCCGTCAACTTTCGCGGCAGTCATCCTGTTGCCGCCCAGCCGGATGGGAATTTGTTGATCGAAGCCGAGGAATTCTCGTCCGCCAATGACGCGTGGAAGGCCAAGCCGTGGGGGGAAAATTATTACGCGGCCACGTTTGCCAATTCGTTTTTGAGCCGCAAGGCATTTCTGGGCGCGGATGAACAGGCGGAAGGAAAGGCGACCATTCGCGTGCGGGTGCCGAAGGCGGGGCGGTATTTGGTGTTGGTGCGGTACGAGGCGGCGTATCGGTTTGAGACACAGTTTCGCGTGAAGGTGGAGCAGAACGGCATGGCCGCGCTGGACCGGCTGTACGGCGCGCGGAAGAATCTGAAGATTTGGGCCTTCAGTCAAAAGCTCAAGGCCGAGCACGCGTGGAGTTGGGGGGCCTCGGAGAACATCGTGTGGGAAGGGCACAATGCCTACGCCAATCTGCAGCCCGGCATTGCCACCATCACGCTCACCACC
>CEVA01234418.1_pt1 | contig 12847 bp, 11 predicted proteins | sample 361521 | NCBI WGS metagenome assembly CEVA01 (sample SAMEA2622823, study PRJEB7988) | marine metagenome | isolation source: saline water (ENVO:00002010), including | reverse complement strand
TTTCTCAGCGGCTTTTAGAATGTGGTGGAGAGATAGGGATTTGAAAGCTACCTCTCGCACAAAAAATCAAAAATTATCGTTAACTATCAATTGCTAAATCAGGTGTCACTTGCAAAAGTTGAACAGTTGTTTCGTCCAATTGACTATAGTCTACGCAGTAGGGTTTTACAATATGTTCTCTACTAAAGTTCAAAAATGCATGAAAGTGACTGGTTGAAGCTCAGTAGCTAATCTAAACTGCCAATAACTTGAATCTTTTCTGCTCGAGGGCCTTTAGCTGTATCCACTAATTCAAATGCTACTACAGCACCGGGAATAATTGATTCTTCGGGACTATCTAAATTGGAATAGTGCAAGAAAACATCTTTCCCTTTGTCTCTTCTTATAAAGCCAATACCTTTTAGCGGATCGTACACAGTTATGTATCCCTGATGGTTATTCATTATTTCTCCCAGAAGTCGCTATATGTTTTTACCGGTTTAATGGTTATTAGCCTTTCAGTTAATGAGTGCGCAAGAGGTTTATCTGTTCTAAAAACTAGAGAAGTTCTGTGAATCAATTTGTTTACTTGCTTTAGGTAGCCTATCTTCATTCTCTTGCTAGACGGTACTTTTTCGAGCTTTTTGATAGCTATTTTAAGCGCATGTACTTGACCCGTAGATAATGTAGGGTAAATCTGTTGCAATCTAGTTCGTAATTTTTTTGCTTGGGAATGTCCGACTCTTTCAAGTTTTGCAACTTTTCCCGATGTACTATTCCATAGGGAATGATACTCATCACTAGTTCGATCAATTTGATACTGTATTTCGCAGTGCTTTACTGCTGCTCTGATTCTTCGCTTCTCTTTTCGATCACATCTTGGAGTAGAGTGTTCAACTCGAAGGCCAGTTACACTTCGTTTTCCAGAATAAACAAGTGCTGTCTTCCTCCGATTAATCCTTACCCCGCGTTTTTTAAACATACCGACAATTTGAGTTTTAATCTTACCAAAGTCTTGATTGGATATAGATTTGCCTGAAATCGTTATGTCATCGAGTAGACGAGAATAAAGGAGTTTTTTCCCCGCTAGATGAGCTACCACTTTGTATTCATCTTCAAAGAATAGAAGGTTTGCTATATAAGATGATGTAACAGCTCCTTGAGGAACGAAACCTTCATAAGTTACCAACTCTGCCAAAAGTTCAGAGACGTCCTGTGGGAATTTGAAGAAAAACTTAAATATACGAGTAACTTGTTCAGTTTTAATACTAGGATAAAAGTTTTTTATATCGACGGACATCACGCAGTTGGCTTTAGAGTGAATTGCAGCGTTCGAGTAATAGTCCCTAGGGTTGTCCTCATCGTAAATCCCCCCTTGAAGGTAATGGGGGTATTCCACTTTAGAGAGTATTCTTGAATTTATCCTCTTCTGAAGCTTTTTTAGTAGGAACTTGGGCTCATGTATACTTCGGTTCTTCTTTTTGCCATCAGATGATGTCGTTTCAATTGAGAAGGAATGATAGTGTGTACTTTTATTTTGTATCAGGTCTCGAAGAACATTTTCACGGACCTCTAAAACATCGCTAAGGCGCGATACTGAGGATATAGGTGAACTAGGATAATACGGTTTGTCTCTACGAACTGAATTCATAATGATTTAGTGCAAAATTTGACTAAGAACTTATATTAGAAGCTCGATGAGCATTTCCAGAAGCGATTCGAAATCGACTTCCTTCAAGAATTCAACAAGTTTGCCTTCTAACACGGCGCGAGTAAAAGCTATTACGCGTGATCCTCGCTCCCCCTCTGTTTTATTGTGCTTTTTGTTAGCCCAATACGATTTAACATATTGGAAAACTAGACGTAGGACTTTTTTAATTATCCAACTGGCGATAAATGAAATTATGATTTCCATCTTTTCCTCCTTTCGATTGTGGGTTAGAAATCCGCCCGTCAATCTTGGGAGTGAGGCATTACATAGAACAGAGGAGTTCTTAGTCTTTGCCGCCCGACTACCGTCGTATAGGTAGTGGTACGAGACTCACAGCGCCCCCATGCCTCGGGGACTCCGGTCGAGATTCTCTCACGAGAATCGCCTTTCAAAGGCCTTTTTCCTCACATAGTGCCAGCTATGTCGTCTGCACGTAGACGATTCATCTACAGAGCAGAAATATATATATCTAGCTTGGTCTTGTCTAGCTTTTATTTTATTAAACCACTGATTGTTAATGATAAAAATGTCAATTCATCTATCTTCGGTAGTAGTAAAAGGGGTATGCTTTTCGGACTGATTTTTCTCGGAGCTATGATAAAGCTACTAAGCCTTTGCTCTGTATGATCTTTGTGCAAAACATAGGTTAACCGCTAGTCAACTAATCCTCATAAATTGTCCGTTTGTTCGAAACTTATGATGGAGCTGTAAATTATTAGAGTTGCGTTACGTAGCTTGCGATTAATTTGTAAAAAGGGAATACCCCCCTCAATGGCTTAGCTTTTGTTCAAGAGCTTGATAAATATGATACTATAGGCGCATGAAATCATTGTATAACCACGATGAATTAGCCGAAATCAATATTGAGACATAAATAGCATGAAGTTGGATATAGATACTATCAAAAGCGCATATCTTTCGCTCAAAAGCTACGCCTATCAAGATAATCTCAACTTATTTTTAAAACAAAGAGTAGCTGCTTTCGAAAGTACAGATTCTGATACGTCGTTTCAAAAAATACTTTCAGTTCTTAACAGTAAAGAGCCCGTAGAAACCAGTGATTTTAAGGGTTGGTTAGAGGAGATTTCCTATTATTTGCTACCAAAATCTGTTTCAAAAGCTGAAGATATAAAACAAAACCAGCACAATAAGACAAATGGTCTTTTCATTTCAAATATTACATCCTCAACTGAGTACCAAGTTGAAAAAGTAAACTATTTTATCAATGCGCCGGTGGAACTTCATGTTATAGAAATGTTGTGGTGTACTGTCGTTGGCTCTGTAATGGATAGCCGACTGTCTGATGATTGTTATGGCAACAGACTAAAAAACTTCCCGACCAGCAATGATACCGGAGATAAACCATCATATTACACTAGGGATATTTTTAAACGTTATGTAGACCAGTACAATCAGTGGCGAGATCAAGCTATTGAGATAGCGTCAAACCTTGCGAACAAAGAAGAAGATGTTGCTCTTCTATCTCTCGATTTGAAATCATATTTTTATCATGTTGATTTTGATTTTTCCTTAGTTTTTGAGTTCATTCAAAACAATAAGGATTGCTTTATCGATCTAAAGTTGGCTAATTTATTGACAAAAATCTTAGAGGATATCCACGAGAAGTACAATTATATCACTCATAAGTCTGCAACTCTGACTCACCCTGATTGCCAGGATAAATATTGGTTACCGATAGGCATGGCTTCATCCGCCATTATCGCTAACTGGTACCTATCTGACTTTGATTTGGATATCTCCAATAAGGTTAGACCCTCTTACTATGGTCGTTACGTAGACGATATATTACTGGTTTTTAAACGCCCCAACTTTGAAGCGCAAAACCCTATCGAAAGCTTTATTGAACAATATTTCAGCAATCTATTGATGCGAGATAAAGGTCCTAAAGTTAACGCGGATTACTTCATTACTGTCAATCAAAACAAACTTCCAATTCAAAGAGATAAACTAATACTCCAATACTTCGACAAAAATCACAGTAAAGCAGGACTAGATATATTCAAACAAGAGTTAGAAGAAAGAAGTAGTGCTTTTAAGTTTTTACCTACCGACCATATTGACAAAGAACTAGATAAATTTGCTTATGATATTCTTTATGACGGTTCAGCTAATAAACTGAGGAGTATTGTTGGCCTGGCTGAAAACGAAACGGAGTTATCGAAATATTTATCGAGCCACATAACAGCACATCGACTATGTAAGTTAGACTACAACAGTACAGTCATACCTGAGATTCAACTTTTCTTTAGAGGTTCTAACGCGCTTCAATTCAGCCGTCTTTGGGAAAAAGTATACCAATATGCACTGGTCACGAAAAGATATGACTTTATATTCATATTTGTAAGTGCATTAGAATCAGAAATTAAGAAGATTCGAGTAATCCACCCTGACAGTAAAAAAGTGAGGAAAAGATTAACTACTAAACTCCAAAAAGATATGGAATTGTACAACCACCTATCTCTTTCTCTCACGGTTGCCTTGTTGGATATTGCTGAACCACCAGAAGAAGGTACTGATGTGGAGTATGAAGTATTCTTAAGTAGAGGGAAAAATAAACTAGCCACTTTCATATTTGAAAAGAAATTGGCTCATTACTCATGGTCTTTTAGAAAATCAAATTTACTTCGACATCATTTAGTTTCATGGCCATTAGCGAATTTTGCTGATTTCGACGGTGATCTCACGGACGAAGATTCGTTTCTACAAATTAAGGAAATCACTTGGTGCACAAAAAAAATAGAAATGTCTCCTAGATTCATCCACTTAGATGAATGGCAATTGTTCAAGCTACCCGGTGCTCTTCACTCAGAACGTCACCTAGTTGAATGGCAAAAAAGTTCTCTAGAATCCTACGAAACAGACATTTTTTCTCAAAAATTGCCGGTTGATTTCGAGTCACGAAACGACTCAGATAATGTTAAGTCTACTTTTTCTGTCGGAAGTAGTAAGAATAAACAAAGCATTAGACTTGCACTAGCCAACATGGTTGTAGATGAGCGAGATATCGATTCATCCTTAAGGAAGGATAAGCGCTCCAATGTGGGTTACGAACGCCAAAAAAGGTTGTACCAGCTATTAAACTCTGCGATCAAAGAGCAGTCGGAACTCCTAGTTATGCCAGAAGTAGCAATACCTGTTACTTGGCTTCCATTTATGGTTGCTCACTCTCGCAGGCATCAAATGGGGTTAATATTTGGTTTGGAGCATTGGGTTGTAGGTAATCAAGTTTACAATTTGATCGTTGAAGTGCTTCCATTTAAGGCTTTAAACAAATATAAATCGTGTGCAATATCCGTCAGGCTTAAAAACCATTATGCCCCTGACGAGTTAGAAATCATTGATTCACTGAGACTGACTCCAGCAAACCTGTTGCACAAGCCAAAGAACTACTATCACAAAGTAAATTGGAACGGGGTAAGCTTTACTACATACAACTGTTTTGAGTTGTCTGATATAGAACACCGAGCTCTATTCAAATCTGAAGTTGATATGCTCTTCGCGTGTGTATGGAATAAAGATACTAACTACTACCAACATATCTTGGAATCTGCCGTAAGAGATCTTCATTGCTATGTAATTCAGTCCAACACGTCCCAATACGGCGGTTCATGTGTACTTAGACCGAGTAAAACGGCCAATAAGACCATGCTTTACGTCAAAGGGGGAAACAATGCTTGTGTTTTAACTACAGATATAGATATACAAAAATTAAGAGAGTTTCAGTATAAATCTAGGCCAAGCGTTGGAGATTCATTTAAGCATCTACCACCTGGCTACAATTGCGAAAAAGTTTTAGCTCGTTGATTGTTTATGTAAATTTTGTTAAGGAATAAGTATGTGTTTTGATTTTGGTGCAGCACAGTTTTTAAGTTTTGAGTTTTGGAATGCGCGAGCTGATATCTTCGTTATGATAATCGCTTTTCTAGCACTTGTATTTGCTATCATCCAGATATTATCTTCTCGAAATGAAGCTAGAAGAACTACTGCTTACGCTTCATATCAAAACTATTTGAATCTATGTTTTGAGTATCCGGAGCTAGCCAGAGGTTCTAAGGTAGATATAACAAGTGACCCCGCTACTTATTCGCAATACCGTTGGTTTATAGCCCAGATGCTCTTTAGCTTTGAACAAGTGTTAGATGCTGAGCCTAATAGCCACACATGGGACGAAGCCATCAAATCCCAACTTAGAAGACATTTATGGCATCTTGAAACGTCAAAGTCAGTTGCTAGAAAAGAATGGAGTCCTCGGTTAAGAAAGCACCTACCTGAACCAATAGAGCAAGAAACAGTAGCGGAATTCACTCATAGCCAATAATCAAGTGTTGTGAGCTTATCCTAGGAAATATTGTTGAATTGTGTTAGCTATATGGCTAATTTTTACTTTTTAAAGAGAAAACATTGCTATATAGCTAGCATTCAAGATGTACTATGACTACACGCTATGAAATCGGTAAACAGGTGAGACAGAGCAGAAAAGCAAAGCATTTGACTCAAGTGCAACTTGCCAAAATCACGCGCATTAATAAGACAACGATATCTGAAATAGAGAACGGTCGCTTTACAGGGTCGTATGACATTTTTGAGCGATTGCTAGATTCGCTAGATTTACAGTTCTCAGTTATACCTAAAACTCATTCCCTTCCTGACTGGGATGAGATTGAGAATATTTTCAAAGAGGATGATTAACAGCACTTTCATTCTAGAAAAGGTGAGGTGTACCCTCTGCTGATTGTTTAATCACCTCAATTATCAATTACTCTTTTTCCTTTGCGACATCCCGAAGCTGCTCTCGCAGCGTCTCAACTTCTTTCTTCAATTCAGCGACATGAATTTGAAGCTCTTTGTTTTCTGCATTCACAGCATGATAGGTGCGTTTGAGGTTATTGCTTTCTATGCAGGGCCCAGAGGCTAGTCTTAGTGTCTATCGCAATAAGCTTCATTTATAGCGCATAAGTTCGCCATATCCTTCATTAAATCGATTGGGAATTGATGGTCACTAGTTCGATTCAAGGCTGCTTGCTCAAATGTGTAACGCGGATGAGGGTGATTAGTCGTTTCGAAGTACTGCCATATGGCTTTTGCCCTTTCATATCCAAACGTTCCTTGAGCGGCCCTTCTAGCTAATCGAATGTGGCGGTTGTAGATTCTGTCGTAAGAATTATCCATATTTTGGGTCCTTCAGTTTAATTTGGAGTTTTAGTTAAAACGGCGTTTCTTCTTCGTCAATTTCTGCCGAGTTATCCAGTTGAGGCTCAATACCCTTCATCGTAAATAAAGATTTCATGAGTTCTTGTCTTTCCGCTTTTAAATCAGCGATGCTAACTGCTTGTATTTCTGCTTCTTTTAGTGCCGCAGCAAGCTGACTTCTCAATTCATGATTATCCTGTTCGATCTCATGCATTTTCTCTTGAACAGTAACGTTCTGGCACTCAAGTGATTCAATGGTGGTCATTGCATCTGCCATTTCGAGTTCAACAAGCTTTTCGCGCTCAGATATAGCGTCAAAAGACACCTTAATTTTCTTATCAGCAACGTCTGTTGCCATAGCATTAGCTCGCTCTATCGTTGCCATTAACTGCTCTGAGAAAGATGCTACGAGACAGTTATGCAATTCCATAAGCTCCTCAGGGATAACTTGAGTGGTATGCGATTCAGGTAGTTGTTGAGATTGCAGATGCAGGTTCCAAACCTTCACTAATCTATTTGCATCACCTTTATTACCAACGGCTTTTCTGAGTGAAAACCCAGTGACACGTTGCTGACGTTCTGTAAGCTTCTGACCCGCTTGAATTATTTCATCGTCCGACACCGCTGGTGTGCGCCCTAGTTTTTGATTGCTCATTTGCCACCCCACTTATCGCTAAAGAAAGAAAAGAAAGAAAAGAAAGTAATGGGCTTAGAATCTTCTGAACTAGTCATAAGTCACCTCATTATTAGAATCATCAAGAGCTGTGCTTTCAATAGCGTCAATAACGCTCTGCATAAGTGGTTTGATATCTAAGTCCATCTCATTCTCCAACCGTTCCGTTAACCGAATGAAGTAGTCATTCGCTTTATGCTGCTGACCTCTTTGTTGATACTGGACAGCGATGTATGCTTGACGAATGATCGAGAAGAGTTCTTCCCTCACCTTACCGGGAATCTTGTCAGCGAAATTTTTGAGCCGGATCCCCTCAAAACGCAACTCTCTGTTGCCTTGTTTGAGTTGCTCTAGCTCTGCTTGTTGCTGAGACTTTTGCCATTCGAAAATGGATTCGCTTTCTGTTATTTCAGACGTAAGTTGTTCTCTCTGAGACACAAGTCGCGCTATCTCATTTTTTTCATCGACTGCTGCTTGCTCTAACAGAAGCCGTTCTTTTTTCAGCTCTTCAATTAGCCTTGACTCATAGTTATAATCGCGATCTGATTTCGCCAAAGGTGCTTGTCTGGCCATTTGTTTGTACTCGAGTGTCTCACGCTCTTCTTCGCTACTTACTTCTGCATGTAAGCCCTTTGGGTTTAGAAAATAGTGATTAATATGTTCGTAAAACATCCGTTGCAAGCGCTCACCGTGAATCGCTGACTGCTCTCGAGTCAAAGTGCAATTTTCAGGCAATAACTCCTCAAGGTCTTCCAACTTTTCTGATTCTTCGAATTTCCCTTGCTTCTCGAGCTCTTTTTTTTGTTCAATGAGCGACCGGTTTTTGCTATCAATGAATTGATTCACGACCTCTATTTGTGTTTTTAACAAGTCCCAATTTCCAAAGACTGACTCTTGTCCAGACAAAAAATAGTGGCAGTGTGCTCCCGTCAACTCGTTCTTTAGCCTTTCATCAACATGAACCACTAGAGCGTGAATGGGGTAATTAGGGAAAAAGTGCTTTAGACAGCCCTTTGTATACTCAAGCCACTCTTCTGGTGTAATGGTGTTGTCATCCACCTTCCAGCGGTGTGGTATTTTAAAAATCCCTTCTTGCAGGTAAGTTGAATTGACATTCGGCTTTGCGTTTACGAGTTGGTTATGTAGCCGCGCAAACTTTCTTACTGTTTTCATTTTTTGTAGATGCCGAGCCATTGGCGGCGTGAGGTTTTCTAAATGACTAATCGGCGTCTCTGGTACTTTTTCGTTGTGCCCCTGGAGATAAATCTTCTCTAAGAGATATGCCGCATGCTCATTGCCACTTTTCCGTTCAGAGTCACACATTTTTTTTACTTTATGGCGTAGTTGACGACGCTGGTCTTTCAATCTACTTTCATTTTTAAGTTTGGCACGAGGGATGATGCCATCGAAAATAGTCTGCCGCTCTTCTAGCGAGTAGTCGTCCAAATGCTTAGTCATACCATTAGCCCAAATTAAATTGCCACTAGACAAAGACTCGTCCCACTCGAGCTTTTTGCTATTGTCTCTGTGGGGTATTCTGAGTGAGTGGCGCAACGTTTTACGCATTTTTGCGGTTCCTGCGCGAGTCGTGTTGATGTTGAAATGACGATAAAATAATCGGATGGTTTTCATGCCATACCTCCTCTGTGGGTATGGGCCATTCTCAGGGTCAAGGGAGTTCCCTTGCCAACCGCTCTCGTTTCATCTTTTGCGGAGCAGAAAGTGAAACGATGGCTTAGTTGGTTAACTGTCCGGTTTTGGTTTCGCCAAGTGTTTTTTTGGCGGCACACTACGAGAGAGTGGATACAATTGGAATTGTATTGACGCATACGCTACGAGTCCCCTGTTAACATTGAATTAACGAGTGCTGTGAGCGCAGGCTTTTTCTTACACATAGAAAGCACTTCAAGCATTTTTGCCATGTCTTCTGCATCAATAGAGCCTGAGTGTAGATTCGATTCTTTATTCGAATTGATAGCGATTTCTTCAGTCGACGAGTTCTCATTGCCAGAGCCAAACACATCATCGAAACCGCGACTCAACACAGCTGCATTATCGGATGCGTCTTCTTGTACCCACTTGGCATAATGCTTACGCATAGTTTCAACACTTTTGTGCCCCATTTGACGTGCAACATAGTTAGCGTTTAAGCCCTGAGTGAGCGCTTGACTTGCGTATGTGTGTCTAAGTTGTCCTGGACCACGATGCGGAATATCTAAAATACGTAAAGCCGGTGTTAGAAAGGATTTCGCAAATTGACTACCGTCGCTAAAGGGACGATTGGTTTTTGAGTTAAAGAAAACAAACGAGACTGACTCTTTTCGCTTAGTTTTATTGTCGATTTGCAGCACATCAATGGTTCTAGGCTTCAATTTACCCCTGCGTTGATATAACGATTTAAGTATCGATAACGCATGCTCGTTTAACTCTACATTTCTAACTGAACCTGGAGTTTTGGGTACGCGATAGTTACCTTTGAACACTGCACGCTTCACTTGCAGTTCCTTATTAGTAAAATCGACAGAATCCCAATCTACAGCAAGCAATTCGGAAATTCTCAGCCCTGTTTGCGTTCCAGTTGCAACAAGTGCCCTGCCAATAAAACAAAGGGGGTCATAGTGAAATATTTTACTTATTTCGCCTTTAGTGAAGGGATGGCACTCAGTTAGTGTTGTTTTCAAGTTTTCGATGGTGAGCATCGGATTGCGGTGAATGGCGTCGTTCTCTTTCGCTGCGCTGAACACTTCCCTTAGTACCGTGAGATGCTCATTAATCGTTTTGTTAGACCAAATCTTGTGCTGAGTCTTTAACCAGCGTCGAATGTCTGCTTTCTTTATGTTTTGAATTTTTTTGCTGCCAAAAGCACGATTCAGGTTATTGACGCGCGATGTTGTTGAACGAATCGTCGTTGGTGCATGTGTAAACTGAATGTCTTCTAAATACTCTTTTGAATATTCCTTAAATGTATTCATAACTGAACCCATATCCGAAACCTGTGCATAAAACAGGCTTGTTATTTGGGTTTATCATATCAACGAGGATTACGGCGTCAAATATAAGTACTTATATATCAATTACTTATAATTAGTGGCTGCTAATAATTTCTGAGTAAGGGCCTGTTTTTTATAGAAAACAAAAATCACAAAAAAAGCGGATTTTTTTTAATTTTTTAAGAGGGTCGGTGTTGACCCTCTTATGGAGGGGGAGGGATTACTTCATCCAGTTGCGAGCATATAGCAACCAATAATTATCTCTAGAGGTAGATGTTTCACGACGCAACTCTAAAAGTGGCTCGTAGTAGTCATCACGATAGAAGTTTTCATATTGCTCAGAGATATGTTCTATGACAAGCTCATTGCCACTGCCGCATACCTGGCAATCGCCATTGAACAAAATTGCTTTGTTAAGCGCCCGATGTAGATGCAAAGCGAATAGTGACTCTAACCAGAGCGCCTTAAGATTGCGCCTTAACCTTAATTGCCGCATTGCAACAAAGTGAGTATGCTTAAACTCGCCGAGTTCTGACTCAAGAAAATTACCGTCACAATCGATGGACAACCCGTTAAATTCGCTATGCTTTCTGAGATGTCTAGAAAACTTAAGCCTGTTCAAATTGACTTCATTACTCAGAAGTACATCGAGTAAAAAGTGGCAATCACTTGTTTGCATACAAAGTTGGATGGTCTGTTCATAGTTATCATCTTCATGAGATTTCTCTATAAACACTTTCGCGACACAGCGAGCGAGTTGTGTGGTAAGCACATGCGCATAATATTCGCCGTCATTAGCAAGCGAATCAATTAACTGCTCAAAGGAAATCGGCAACGTAACGACATAGTGTAGATACCAATCGTCGCTATACTGAGTAACGCTGAGGTCGCGATAAGTAAAGTTAACTAAGTCCATGAGTCACTCCAATTTCAATAGAGAATAGACTCACATGCTTAGCCAAGTTGGCTAAATCAATGTCCTTGCCATATCGACCAAAAGTCATGTTCTGATGACGATGACCGACAATTTGTGCGACAACATGCTCCGCAGCGCCAGCTTGTTTAAGTTCGTCAATAAAAGTATGTCTTAACCCATATAGAGTGGGACGTTGCTTGGGTTTCCACCCGATACTTGTCAGCAGTTTTCCGAACTGTGTCGTCAATTGCTTACTCCAGTTTTTATCAGGTCCAAGCGGCATAAAATCAAACAACTGCTCTTTACCGAGAGCTTTTCGTGCTTTTACATATTTTTCAAACCTACCATCGAGCACGGCTCGATGAAGAGGAACCAAGCGGTAAGAGTGTGCGTTTTTAACGTGTTGCGAGTCTAATTCTTCTGAAATGGATAGATACGGTATTTCACAATCGAAGTGTACTTGAGCTATTAACAGCTGACATATTTCTGCCGGGCGTGCGCCGTGACGCAGAATTAATTCGAAAGCGATACGTAATTGCTCATCGGAAACTCTGTAATGCTTGTGTTGAGTAACATAACTAATTTCTTCTTGAGTCCATCGCCTTCTATCTTCACTGGCTTTGCCTGAACTTTTGGGTAGCTTTATGCCGATGAATGGATTGTGAACCAAATATTCTTTAGCTACACACCAATTAATGAACTGCTTAATTGCAGCAAAATAATCTCGATTTGTTTTATGGCTGCGCCCTTGGCTCAGTAACTTATCGCGATAGTCCATCACAACGGAAGATCGAACCTCAGTTATTTTAGTAATGCCAACAGTTTCAATGAAATGTTGGCTTCGTTGCTGGAGCTGTGAAATCGATAAATGGGTAATACCATCAAGCTTTTTGGATTCAATAAACTGCTCTAACAGTGATTCTAACGATAAGGGAGCGGGAGATAGTGAGCCGGGAGCATCACTTAATGGTTGAGAGATAGTCTTGCTGAATTGCCCCCTAACATCGATGATCACATCATCGAGAATGGGCTTAAAATCTTTAAAGTGAACCGCAGAAGGAAGTGTGTGGATGGTAGGGTGTAACTTTGCGATTAATGCGGCATTGCGTGAGACAGCAATAGCGCGTTCTTTTGTACACAAAGATATTTTTACGTCAAAGGGGAAGTCCTTGCTTCTTAAGTATTTCGGGAAGCATAGACGAGTGTAGTAAGTGCCAGATGGCGATTTGAGTAAGTACATTGTCTCAGTCAATCCTATTTTGATTGAGCAAGTGCACCTAGATACAAAAAAGCCGTTGATAATCAACGGCTTTTTTGTATTGAATGTGGCGGAGAGATAGGGATTTGAACCCTAGAACCGCTATTAA
>CEVA01214292.1_pt1 | contig 12853 bp, 10 predicted proteins | sample 361521 | NCBI WGS metagenome assembly CEVA01 (sample SAMEA2622823, study PRJEB7988) | marine metagenome | isolation source: saline water (ENVO:00002010), including | reverse complement strand
CCCTCTCGATGAGCCGGTCCACGACTACCTGCACAGCGAATTCGGGGACCGGGCGACCATCGCCGCTCGCGCCTGGCTGACGACACGCGTCCTCGGAAAGCTGGCCTTCTTCGATTTTCCCGCTCTCCTCGATGGAGTCGAGACAGGGAAATCCAGCTACGTTCACGGCCTCCTCGGATTGAGCCACGTTGAACCCAAGATCAGCGGCATCGATCGGTTCCTCGTTTCTGGGTCGTGGTTCAAGGACGACCGCGAACCGTCCTGCATCTTGCCGAGCGACCTCGCGGCCATCGCCGGAATCGATAGGCATCATCTCGGCCGGGCACAGATACAGCTGATGGGGAGACGTCTCGATGTGGTCGGCATTGTCGACTCGGACAGCCTGAACGCTTTCAGGGACCTGGACGGCGAGCAGATGACGCCCATCAGGATGGACTTCGAGCGACCGGAAAGCGCAGCAGATCAGATGCACGACCCCCGGGGAGAAGCGTCGAACGAAATCGAACACGCTTCCCACTTCGAAGTCACCAACACTCTCCTGGTCCCACTGGACCTGGCCACCGAACTCGGAGCCGAAATCTACAGCATCTCCGTCGGGGACTTCACGCCCCAAGCCGGGAGGCGCGTGGATCTTCGACTGGAGGTGGAAAGCTTCCTGAAACGCGTCTCAATCACAGCGTTCCTGAGCGCGGGCGAGGGTGTGGTCGCTTACAGTTCGATGGGTACGATCGGCCTGTCCGGCGTGGGAAACCTGTTTCTTCCGATTCTGCTCGCCGCGTTGATCGTACTGAACACGATGCTAGGCGCCGTCTACGAACGGACGAGTGAAATTTCGGTCTATACGTCGGTCGGCCTCGCGCCCAACCACGTCGGCGCCCTGTTTATAGCAGAGGCGTCCGTCTACGCAACGGTCGCAGCCGTGCTTGGCTACCTCATAGGACAGGCTGCGGTGGTCCTGCTGACCGCCACCCAGCTCGGCCTGGGCGGACTCGAAGTCAACTACTCGTCCCTCGCCGTCGTATGGGTCACCCTCGTTGTAATGACAACCACCTTCGCCTCCACGATCTACCCTGCTCGACAGGCCGCGAACCTCGCCGTTCCAGATGTCACCCGGCAGTGGGACCTCCCCGATCCTGACGGGGACCACCTCACCTTCCCCTTTCCCTTCACGGTCGGACGGGAGGACGTTCTCAGTCTCACAACCTATCTCGTGCGGGTCTTCGAGTCGTATCTCGAAGGCACAGCAACCGCCTTCGAAGTCGATCACGTCGACTTCAGGGAGCAGAACCCATCCTCCGAGGATCCGAGCTATTCGGTCGATCTGACCGTCTGGCTCCCTCCCTACGATTTCGGCATCAGCCAGAACGTAGAGATGACCATCCTCCCTTCGGAAGATGGCCATCACCTCTACAGCATCGAGGTCCGGATAGATCGGCTGAGCGGGGACTACGGCCTCTGGTTGCACGCCAATCGTTCGTTTCTGAATGCGGTTCGGAAGCAGTTCCTCGTGTGGCGTACCGCCTCGTCAGAGGAAAAGGCGCTGTATGCACAAGAAGGCTGCGAAATGCTCGTCGCTGATTTCGCTTGAGTCAGCCCCCCCCCGATTCGTCCTCGAAGATATCCTCTATTCTGGAATTGAAGAGTCGGACGACTCTGAAGGCCAGGGGCAAACTGGGATCGAATTTCTCCTTCTCGATCGCGTTGACCGTTTGTCGAGAGACGTCCAGCGCAGCAGCCAGATCCGCCTGAGTCCAATCGCGCTCCGCCCGGAGAACCTTCAGGCGGTTCTTCATCGGTACCTTACCTGCCCGAGGATAGTGGCCCCCATATAGGTCAGAATCACGATCAGCGTGACATCGGAAACGTCCGCCTGGACCACGTGGCCAGTCGTGACCAGAAGGGAGTAGCTGAAGCTGGTCACCAGCCCGACGCCCATTGCCAGCGCGAGGGAATCGAGTTGAATCTTTCGTTGTAGCTCGTCCAGGTCCTTCAGATATCGAACAAATATCCTGATCAGCCCCACTCCAATGGCTGCATTCACCACAACCGCCAGCATCGACATCTCCGGAGTGGAAAACCAGCCGTAGAGTCCGGCCTTGTCAACCAGCACCATCGTTCCCCACCCACGCGATCGACCAACAGACAAGACGAATCGTACTTCTCGTGCTGCGCGCGACCCAGCCACCTTGTTCCATCGCGGGTTCATCCATCGCCTGCTCCTTTCTGCAAGAAAGTAAAGCTACCTTTACACAGAGTATCCAGGGGACAGATAAATATCAGGTTTGTTTTACAAAATATCTAACAAACACGACTTTTAGGCTCATAGACCCTCTGAAGTGTGTAATTGTGGCCCCGGGGCCACAATTAAATGCCTATCAGATCTTGATAAGGACTCTCCGCTTGTAAAGTTCCCGTGCGAGCCCTGCGAAGGCGGCGTAAAACAGTACGAAGCCAACCAGCCCGACTGGAGCGGAGAGTGTTCCGGTCGAAATCCGTCCGCCACATCGAGGACGGGGATATGAATGATGTAGATCACGAGAGGGTTCATACCGACGACCGTGCACGTAGGAATTCGAAGATTCAGCCTGTCGCAGATGAAATGGAAGGCCAGCAGATGAAAGAGGCAGAGGCAGGTCGCCCAAAGCGGAAAAGGGGCCGTCATCCAGCGGGCGGAAAAGGGCCATTCGGGTTTCAGGCCCAGCCATCCGGAACGAAGCGCGAGCCCCAACAGACAGAGCATCACGCCCCACATCAGAGATCGAACCACGAATCTCCGCTTGTCGCCAGAAAACCAATCATACGCCACACTGCCGAACAGAAGCATCATACTCCAGCTCAGCGGCCCGAGCGGCCCTCCGTTGAGTCGGGCGCTAAACAGCTCGCTATGGATTGGTACCAACCGCACGAGCAACGGGACGTACGTCTCGTCATCGGCCGACCAGTGACGGTGCATCATCCACTCACCGTAGGACGTCAGGTGAAAGAGACCGTGGTAGGCAGCCACGTAGGCAAAAGCGATGAAGATGCGTGTTCGTGGCTCCCGATGGATGAACGGGACGGCCAACAGACCCGCGAGTCCGATGTCCATCAACGCGTCCCACAGCCATCCGGCGTAGATCCCGAAGGCGATCAGAATCATCAGCCCGAATCGCCTGACGAACGCCTTCCTCGTCTCGTTCCCCCCGACCTGCTCCACTCGTCGAAGCCAGGATAGCCGCATCCCCATTCCGACGACGAACAGGAACAGCGGAGCAATCGTATCCGCATAGCTGAATGTGGTCCGGTGATGACTCAGCTGGTAGATCAGAAAGCTGTAGACGCTTTCCCCCGTCGAACCAGCTTCGAACCACGCCGCCATCGGCTTGAAGAAGAGCCCCTTGGCATTGACGAGCATCATCCCGAGGATGGCGTAGCCACGTATCTGGTCGACCGACGCGATCCTCGCCGATCCGGTCGTTCGCTCTTTCGGGCTGGTTGGTGTCACCAGCACGGTCTCATAGATCGAAAAGTGGCCCCGGGGCCACAATTTACTCCACCTCTACCCGGGTAGCTCTACGGCGTCCTCCGTGTCGGCCTGCCATTGACGGATTCGTTCTGTGAGATCGGCCACCCGTCCGTGATGAGATGGATCCTCGTACAGATTCACGACTTCGTGGGGATCGTCGTTCAGGTCGTAAAGTTCGCAGGTGTCACGGGGGCTCAGGTTCAGTTTCCACCGATCCGCCGACACGATCGACCGCCAGGGCGTCGACATCGCGGGATTCACTTCGGCCTCACCCGGAATCGGATGTCCGTTGTTCCCGTTCCACTCGATGAAAACATCGGTCTCGTTCAGGTCTTCCGTGCCGTTCAACACGCCCGCCCGGCTACGCCCCTCAAGGTGATCCCCGGCAGGCTGGTGCATCAGTTCGAGCAACGTGGGTAGGAGATCGATGTGACTGAAGTTGCCGGGTATGTGGGTTTGAGTCTTCGACGACGGCATCCGGATCAGTAGGGGCACCTTGACCGACTCTTCGTACATCACGCACTTCCCCAGAATCCCGTGATCGCCAACCATCTCACCGTGGTCGCTCGTGAACACGACAATCGTATTGTCTGCCTGGCCACTCTCCTCCAGAGCATCGAGAATCTTCCCGACGGATCGATCGACGAGAGAGACGTTCCCCCAGTAACGTGCGCGTACTTCGCGCCAACCCGCCTCGGTCCTGAGATCGAGACCGTACTCGTCGGACTCCATATAGTAGGCGGCCATCACCCGGTTGAGCAGGGACGCTTCAGGCTCTGGCTTCTTCCGGAAGGTCGGCCCTACCGGTAGCAAATCGGGGTCGTACATCGCGTTGAATGGACCGGTGTGCGGCGGATGCGGTTCCAGATAACTGACGAACGCCACAAACGGTCGGTCTCCCGATCCGCGAATGAAATCGGCCGTTCGGTCGCCAAGGAACGCCGCCTTCGTAAGCCGCTCCTCCAGGCTCGCCTCGAAGTGGCGGGAGAAGATCCTCCGACCCCGCATCTCCCGATCCGGCTCGAGGCCCTGCTCGACCAGGAAGTGGTGGTAGTCGCTCAGGGTGCCCAGGCGTTCGTCGCTCGAGTAGAACCGACGGTAGGTGTCCTCCGTGCCCACCCATTTGGGGAATCCCCGTTGTGGGAAGATCTCGTCACCCAGGTGCCACTTCCCCAGCCACGCGCAGTCGTACTCGTCATCCACCATCTCCGCGATCGTCGGCAGATCCTCTGGAAGCGGAATGTTGCAGGCGGGCACACGGGCGGTGTGCGGGTAGGTTCCTGTCAGCAGCGTTGCCCGCGAAGGGCTGCACACCGGCTGAGACACATAGGTGTTCTCGAAGACGAAGCTTTCATCCGCCAGGCGATTGAGGTTGGGGACGTCGACATAGTCGTTCCCATAGCACGCCATCGAGTCGGCGCGCTGCTGGTCGGTCAGGATGAAAAGGAGATTTGGTCTTGAGGTACTCACGCGACAGTCAACTCAGGTACTTCCGTGGAAACTTGGCCACCATCGTGTATTTCGGATCGACCATATTCCCCAGACGCATCTGGCCGACCTGTCCGAGCAGATGATAGGCCTGGAGGGGATCGAATCCGTGGTCAGCGGCCAGCCAGTTGATCAACTCCACCCACGCGATACGGGCAGCGGCATCGAGGGGACGGCCACTTCCCGCGACCATCAGGAAGTCCTCGCTCACGATTCGCGGCCACTGAATCTCATAGCCCTTCTTCAGACCGAAGGTCACGGTCACCTTGGCGGGAATTTCGAGCGCAACTCCTGTCAGCTCGCCATCACCCTGACTTGCGTGGGCGTCACCCGTAAAGAAATGAGCGCCTTCCACGAAAACCGGAAACCAGACTTCGTTTCCCGGTCGTGTTTCGACGCAGTCCATATTCCCCCCGTAGTAGTCGGGCGTCAGGGCGTTTACCGCTTCGATCTTCGGTGCCACCCCCATCGTCCCCATAAAGGGCTCGTACGGAATCGTTCGCTGGTCGTCGAATCGAACACCATCGTCGTCGATCGGTAGAAACAGCCACTGCTCTTCGAGTGCGTCCTGCAGGGTTGGATCCGGTTTCGTCGACGTCAGCCCCCCGAAATAAGGGACCAATCCCGTTACAGCGTGGTCCCGAGTCGGCTCGATCGATTCGATCTTCACTACGAGCGTATCACCAGGCTCGGCGCCTTTGACCACGATCGGTCCAGTCTGTGGATTGAGGAACGGATAGGTACACACATCCGAGAAATGCTCGACCTCGGGGGTCATCTTGTTCTCGAACGCGTCAACCGTGTGAATGCAGACCGTCTCTCCCACTTCAACGGTCGTAATCGGCGTGTGAAAGGGCGAGTACGTGTAGCAATAGGGCCCCTCCTGGTGAATCTGTCGAATTTCCGTTCCCACACCGTCCTCCTGACCTCCGAAAACAACAAGCCCACACTCACGGTCAGCAGCGCGATCGAGCTATTTGGCCAGTCAACTCCACAATTTCCTAATTCCTCAACTCCCTAATTCGAAATGTCCTTATCCGCTCAGAACCTGTCGCATTCGGTCAGCGACTTCGAGTTCTTCCCCCGCCTTCATATTGTGCGCGTTGACGACAATCGTGTCGTTCCCACTGGTGCTGACGTGGACACGAGGCGTTCCGTTGCGTAGTTCCTCAGCCACAGCCTCCGCATCCCTACCGAGAACGTCTGTGTCCAATACGAAGTGACAACCTACGGCCGTAAAGCTGTTGTTGCGTACGGACTTCATCTCCTTGACTGTCGGGATGCCCTCCAGCCGCTGCAGGATGATGTCGTACATCCCTTCCATATCCGCGATGCGTTTGTCGTGATCCATCCCGATCCAGTGGTCGAACGCGGCGACGAATCCGAGGATCTCCTGTCGGTCCACTTTCATCCCCCTACCGAACGGTCGCGGCCCGATGAATCCGTGGTCCACCACAGCCTCGACCAGTTCCTTCTTGCCACACACAAAGCCCGTCGAGTGGGGAGCCTGGAAGTACTTCCCCCCGAAGCAGACCAGATCGGCAGACCGCGCGTTCTCGAAAAATTCATCCAGGGGGTAAATCTGAGCGGCCGCATCCGCGATCACGGGCACACCGTGGCTGTGTGAGATTTCGATCGCCTCTTCGAGCGAGGGACACTCGGGATCCGGGTCCGACTTGACCAGATACGCGAGGGCGGCCGTATTCGGCCCAAAAGCCGCGTTCAGCTGCTCGTTCGTCGTCCCGTTCTCGTCTCCGACCTCAATCATCTTCGCGCCAGCGATCGTGTACGCGCGATCGTAGCCGTATCGGTGTTTCTTCATCAATAGGAGTTCGTTTTTCATCCCGGTTGTATCGGGGAGCTGGTTGGCCAGCTCTCGATCCTGGCCTGTCATACACGCTGCCACACTCAGCACCAACGCTGCGTAACAACCTGACGTGATGTACGCGGCCTCCACGCCCAGCTGTTTCGCAAGGTGCTCGCCCGTCACCTCCAGCAACTCTCGCATCTCGACGAAACCGACGTTGCCGTCCTCCAATGCCTGAAGCACTTCCGGATAGGGCTTGGAACCGCCCCAAGCGGTCACACTCCCGCTCGCGTTTACGACACGCCGTGCCCCGATCTTTTCATAAATCTGACTGTCAGCCATACTTTTCTCCTTTGATGCCTCAGAGTTGTGGCTCGTAGCCAACGATTTCTCCAGCTCCGGTCAGTGCCTTTTTCGTGTCGCCGATTCTGTCTATGCCGACAGAAAGGCGGTCAGTGTCCAGCAGATGGCGGCCAGACCCGCAGCAAAACTCGCCTGTGGAATCTGGGTCTTCACGTGGTCCATCAGATCGCACCCCGTCGAAATCGAACTCAACACGGTCGTATCCGAGATCGGCGAACACTGATCGCCGAACACACTTCCGTCCATCACCGCCGCAAAACAGATCGTCATATAGAATTCGGGATAAGCCAGTCCGTTCGCTCCGGCCACCGCCCACGCCAACGGCATCGCCAGCGGGAAGGCGACAGCGTACGTCCCCCAGCTCGTGCCGGTCGAAAAGGCGATGATGATCGTCAGCACCTGCAGCATCACGGGCAATAGCCAGAACGGCACCGAATCGCTCAGCAGATGCACCAGATACGCGCCGCCCCCGGCCTCTTTACTCACCCCACCAATCGTGATCGCCAACAGCAGGATCACCGAGCCACCAACCACGCCCTTCATCCCATCCGTGATCCCGTCCATCAGATCCTTCAGGGGCATCCCCTTTCCCAAGGCCAACAACGCAGCGACCAACAGGGCGATCCCGAACGCCCACAGGACGTTAGGTGATCCGAAAGCGATGAACGTTCCGATGGCGATCCCGATGAGTAACACGAGCGGCAGAACGAAATCGATGAGGTTCGGGCGATAGCCTTCGGGAACGTGAGGCGACTGAAGTTCCGCCGCGGATAGTGGATTTGCCTCCGGGTGGTCGAGGCCCCCCGTCGACCGGGAGCGATCGATCGCCGCCAGCATCCGCTTCCCCAGGAAAATCGGTTTCTCGATGCTCAACAGGAAGGTACCGAGCACAGCGAAAATCGCGTAGAAGCAGAAAGGCACGCTCTTGAAGAAGAACAGAATTCGATCGGCTTCCGTAGCCAGAAAGCTCACGCCCGCGACGTAAATGAAGGCCTGGATGTAGCCAGGCCACGCATTGAACGCCAGCTGCGAGGCGATCGGAGACGCCGTCGAATCCACGATGTAGGACAATTCCTCGTGACTCACGTTCTGGTCGTCGGCCAGCGGCTTAACCGTGGTACCGACGAGAACCGTACTGACCGTTCCTCCTTGGAAGAATACGATCCCAAGCCCCCAGGCGACCAGCTTCGCCGACTTCGGACCACGCACGAAGCGCCGCGCCATAAATTCGGCGAACGCCTGCGCTCCACCCGACTTCGACCAGACCCCGAGCAAGCCTCCGAGCAGCCACAGGTATAGAACCAACACGCTCGCGGCAGCCGTCGTCGACAAGGATGAGACTAGCACACCCGTCAGGTCGTAGCGTCCCAGAACAAGCGCGCCCGAAACGACTCCGCCGAGAAGAGACGTGATGGGTTCTTTCGTAATCCAACAAAGAACGATCGCGACCAGCGCGGGAAGAAGCGACCAATGGGCAAAGTGGGACCGCAGGTCGAGCCTGAAATAGGATCGGATTCCACCCTCATCCCGCCATACGAACTCCTGCGCGACTTCGGGGCGGCCGTCCAACCGATTGGGATGCAAACGCGCTTCCTCGAAAGGCTGGACGCTGTCCAGATAGTTGGGCTTCCCCCGCTCGATAAAGTAGGGTCCCCTCTCCTCGTCCACCTGAACGTCCAGCCGCGTTTCGTCGACGGAGAACGTCGGCCTCACGTCCGTCCCAACCCAGTAGGACATCGCAAGACCGACCAGAAGAATCCAGACGACCTTCTTTTCCATCAGAAACTGTGTCAGCGAGGTGCTCATACACATCCTTTCAGTAATTCACCACTGACATCTGTCACAGGGGTGGAGGATCTCACCGCATCGACTCGATTCGACGCCGATAGGCTTCATCCCCGTCCGGCCATTCGACAACCTCTGAGTGAGGCGCATTCGTGTCGGGAAGCCACGTGGCGAGGTCGTCCTTCACAGCCTCGAGATAGGGTTCTCCCGCAAGATTCGTCCACTCCAGCTCATCCGCGTCGTGATCGTAGAGTTCCTCCGATCCATCCGCATATCGAATATATCTCCATCGTTCGGAGCGAACCGCGTGATTTCCCCGTCCGTGCGTCGTCAGGGCGGGCCGATTCCACGATCGATTCGGATCCTGAAGAAGGGGGAGTAAGCTCTGCCCTTCCAGATCGGATCGAGGCGGCAAGCCACACAGTTCCAGCAGCGTCGGGTAGAGATCGATTAACCCCACCGGTCTGGAGCATCGACCGGGCTCAATCCCCGGCGCGGAAATCAGACAGGGCACCCGCGTCGCCTCCTCCCAGAGTGTGCTCTTCTTCCAGTGCTCCTTCTCGCCCAGGTGCCAGCCGTGATCCGCCCAGAACACAATGACCGTATTGTCCGCGTGAGGGCTGGCTGCCAATCCGTCGAGCAGACGCCCCATCTGTGTGTCAGCAAAATGAATACACGCAAGATAGGAGGCGACCGCATCCGCCCATCTGCCTTCATCACGCAATCGGCGGTGAACGTCTGTGTTCGCCCACTTGCGGCCGACTGCGGACACCTTGTCGAGGGCGTGATCCGGAACGTCGGGCAACGTCGTGGAAGCGGGATAGAAAAGCTCGTGATGGGGGCGCGGCGTCACCCACGTTAGGTGCGTAACCGTCTGGCCGCACGTCAAGAAGAAGGGCTGCTCGTGCTCCTTCTCAAGGTAGGCCAGACAGGTATCGACTGCGCGATGATCGGACATCTCCCGATCCCCGATATCCAATGCGCCCCAGTCAACGTTCCCCATATCGGCCATTCCGTTCAGAGGCCCCTCGTAGGAAGGTCCTCTGTGGGTCTGCTGGAACGGGCCGGGAACATAGTCGTCCCAGGACATCGGATCAGGAAACTTGCCGTGGTAGACCTTACCGCTGCCCGTCGCCTCGTAACCGTTCGCGCGGAAAGCCTGCGGGAGGGTGACACAATGCTCGCCTGTCGCAGAGAATCGCAACGGCTGGCGGTTATTGTAGACACCCGTCGTCGACGGCCACAGGCCCGACATCAGGCTCGCTCGTGACGGATTGCAGATGGGGGCCTGGCAGTAGGCCCGCTCGAAGACAACACTTCGCTCGGCCAGACGGTTCAGGTTGGGCGAAACAGCGTCCGGATGCCGACCTAGGAAGCCGACATAGTGATTCATGTCGTCGTACGAAATGAACAGAACATTGGGCCGAGTAGACACGAGCGGTAGCCTTGGCTGGGCATTGGAGGTTCGGCTTGCGCCAGATCAATCTACGACGTATCACAATGCCATCGCAACTGCCCATCCAGAGGCCGCTATGACAGAAACAGATCGTCGCCAGATTCTAGATTCCCATCGTCCTCCCGCGCTCTTTCCGGGCGAACCGCAGCTGGGTGGGTGGTATACCGAAGCCGAGATCGAAGCGACGGTCGATGCCATCCGTGGCTCGATGGACTACCGAGTAGGGTTCGGGTTCATCGTCGACGAGATCCTCGAGTTCGAACGCGCCTTCGCCGACTACTGCGGAACGAAGTACGCCGTTTCAGTCAGCACGGCCAGCGTAGGCCTCGATATGGCCGTGCGCACCATAGACCTTCAGCCTGGAGACGAAGTCATCGTCCCCGCGATCAACTTCAAGGCATCCGCTCTCGCGATCATTGGTGCGGGCGGCGTGCCGATTTTCTGCGAAATCGATCCGCGGACATTTTGTGCGGACCCCGACGACGTCGCGAATCGGATTACGCCCCGGACACGGGCCATCCTCCCCGTACATATGAATGGACTCTCTGCCGCGATGGACGATCTGGTGGAAGTCGCTCGAGCGCACTCCCCTCCCCACGGCCCCATCCGGGTGATCGGCGATGCCGCACGGGCGTGCGGAGGAGGTTACAAGGGTGGCAAGATCGGGAAGGTGGGTTGGGCCAACGTCTTCAGCTTCCACACGATGAAGCTGATGTCTACGCTTGGCGAAGGCGGAATGATCACAACCGACGATGCCGAGCTGGCAACCCAGTTACGCGGGATGAGACAGTGGGGTGGAGAATCCGAAGGTTGGGGATCGAGCTACAAACTCACGAAGGTGCAGGCCGCGGTCGGGACCGTCCAGTTACAACGACTGGACGAAATGCTCGCGCTCAGGGCGAAACGAGCCAAGGAGCGGATTGCCCTTCTGGAGGGGTTACCGCATCACGAGATGCCCTACGAACCGCAGGATTGCACGCATACCTACTATCTCTTCACTTTGCTCGCCCCGCCACATTGGGCCGGAGCAAAACGGGACCGGATGATCGAGATTCTCCGAGACGATTACCTCGTCGGCTGTATGGTCGGCAACCCGCCCGTCTGGGAAGGCCATCCGCTACTCAATCAGGCCGCCGACGGACAGATCGGAAACCTGCCGGTCACAGCCGACATCGGGAAACGTCTGTTTTGCGTCGGGTTGCATCCGCAGATGACAGAGGAGGACAACGCCTACATCGCCGCCGCCATCTGGGAGGCGACAAGCCACGTCGAGCGGGAGTAGTGCAGTCCAAAAAGAGTTCCGAAAAGGGCTCCTCCCCTTCCCCCATTCGGAGATCGGGAATCGTCAATCGGAAATCCGTCCTTCCTTCTCAAACGCCTCGCCCGACACAGTCTGCGCATCCTCCCCAGCCGACAAACCCTCACCTCCAGCCGTAATCGAACCGAACACCCCGTCGTAGCCAGGAACGATCTGCACCTCTCCTGCCCGAACACCGTCAATCGTCTCCGCAACTTCGTCGAATCCGGCTCCGCCGATCGCCTCAGCTGGCACCGTCCTCAGAATCTCGAGTTCGGGACCGAGCGATTCGAGCATCTCATCGTAGATCCCGGCAACTCGTTTGGAATTCGGTCCCACCCCGACGGTCGCCGAAATCAGCTCGACCAGCGCAATCAGGCTCTCGTATCTGACGACCCGTTCACGTTGGCCCTCCGGCCTGTCCGCAAATTGTTCGATCCGGTTCAGCACGCCCATCGTCATCGGCTTCTCGCACTTCGGGCACAGACCGCCCGGTTCGATGCTGTCACGTGGCGCGAGACGGACGCCGCACTTGCGATGTCCGTCGTGGTGGTACTTCCCCTCCTCCGGAAAAAATTCGAGCGTGCCCATCAGCTGCTTCGGATCCCGTGACTTCACGGCATCCAGAATTGCCGCGTAGGACAGCTCTGTGTCGAAGCACGTGGCCTCTCTCCCCAGTTTGGACGGTGAGTGGGCGTCCGAGTTCGAAACCAGCGCATAGTCGTCGAGCATCGATAGACGACAGTTCATCGAGGGATCTGACGAAAGGCCCATTTCGACCGCGTGAATGTGCGGAAGCATATCTTCGAAGCAATGTTCGAGCGCATCGAACCTCGACCGGGCTCCCAGCGCGGAAAAGTGTGGTGTCCAGATATGCGCCGGCAGGAACAGGACCTCTTCACACGCTTCGACGCAGATCTCGACCAGATCGCGACTGTCCAGTCCGAGGATGGGGCGACCATCAGAATTCAGGTTGCCGAGTGTCCCCAGGCGGGCGTTGAGCCGATCGACCGCATCGAAGTCCGGCATCATCACGACGTGATGTACTTTGCGTGTCCGATCGTCCTTCTTTTAGATCAGGCTGATCTCGACCGTCAGCATAAAGTTCACGTCTCGCACGCACAGGCGCGGCAACGACGCCTCGACCGGCGG
>CEVA01081527.1_pt1 | contig 12874 bp, 15 predicted proteins | sample 361521 | NCBI WGS metagenome assembly CEVA01 (sample SAMEA2622823, study PRJEB7988) | marine metagenome | isolation source: saline water (ENVO:00002010), including | reverse complement strand
CCACGCAGGCGTTGCTGGATGTGTTCACCATCCGCGAAAAGAAAGGCGCCATCGCCGGGCTGAACGTGACCATCCTCGGAGATATTTTGTACAGCCGCGTGGCACGCTCCGCGATCTGGTGCCTGCGCAAGCTCGGCGCCAGCGTCACCCTTTGCGGACCAAGCACGCTCGTGCCGCGCATCTTCGAGCAAATGGGCTGCCGCGTGACGCACGACATGGACGACGCGCTCGCCGAGGCGGATGTCATCAACCTGTTGCGCATCCAGCACGAGCGCCAGCGCAAGACGATGTTCCCGAGCATCGGCGAATACGCCAGCCTGTTCGGGCTCAACCGCGCCCGCCTCGCCAAGACGAAGCCCGACGCGCTCATCATGCATCCCGGTCCGATGAATCGCGGAGTGGAAATCGAAAGCGAAATCGCCGACGGCGACCGCGCCGTCATCCTCGAACAAGTCACCAACGGCATCGCCGTGCGGATGGCCGCGCTTTATCTCGTGAATGGTGGGAAGGCGGAAGACCTCTAAATATTCTCCTCCAAAACCCCTTGGCTCGCCTCCGCCACCTCCGCGTGCAGCGACCGGCCGTGGCTGTCCATGGTGACGACGGCGGGGAATTTGTCCACTTCGAGTTCCCAGATCGCCTCCGGGCTGCCGAACTCTTCGAGGAAATAGACATCGCGCACCCTTGAGATGCGTTCGGCCAAAACCTGCGCCGCGCCGCCAATGCCGTGCAGGTACACGCTGCCGTTTTCGCCGCACGCCGCCAGCGTCTTCGCGCCCATGCCGCCCTTGCCGATGACGCCGCGCACGCCAAATTTTTTCATGATGTCGCCCTGGTACGGCTCCTCGCGAATGGAGGTGGTCGGTCCGGCGGCGGTCACCTGCCAGTTGCCGTCGTCATCCTTCACCACCACCGGTCCGCAATGATAAATGACCCCGCCCTCAAGGCTCACGCCTGCGGGCAGTTCACCGCCCTCGTGCAGATACTTGTGCACCGCATCGCGCCCGGTGAAAACGATGCCGCTGATGCCCACCTCGTCGCCCACCTTCAACGCGCGAATCTGCTCCTCGGAAATGGGGGTGGTGAGTTCAATCATTTTAATAAAGCCATTCGGCAATCTCCCCTTCACTTCCGAGCGTTGCCCCGTGCCTTCGGAAGGCCCAGCACATGTAGCTGATGCTCACGAAAAACGACGCGGGCAGCCGGTTGGCGCTGGTGATCTTCACGCCGAGCAGCGTCGTGTTGCCGCCGAAACCCATCGGGCCGATGCCGAGCTTGTTGGCGGTAGTGAGGATGTCCTGCTCCAAGTCGTCGAGCTCGGTGTTGTCGTTCTGGTCATCGAGGTCACGCAGAAATTGCGTCTTCGAAAAGTCGTATCCCGTCGCCCGATCGCCGCCGATGCACACGCCTAGGATGCCCGGGCCGCAGCCTTTGCCTTGGGCTTGTTGCACGGCATCGAGGATCACCTTGCGGCAGCCGTTGAGGTCGCGGTTGGCGTCCAGCTTCGTGTTCGGCAGGGAGTATTGCGCGCCAACATTCTCGCAGCCACCGCCCTTGAGCACGAGGCGCACCTGCACGGTGTCCTCGGCGTGTTGATGAAAATGAAACGTCGGCGAGCCCGGGCCGACGTTTGTGCCGTCGTTTTTGCCGGTGAGAGAGTCGACGGAATTCTGTCGCAGGAAACCCTTCTCCGTCGCCTCGGTCACCGCCTTGCGCGCGGTGTCGGCAAAGGCCATTTGGTCGAAGCCCACCGGGCAATCGACATAAAACAAAATGCTGCCGGTGTCCTGACAGATCGGCTGCGACTTCTTTTTGGCCAGCTCGATGTTCTGCTCGATGATCTGCATCGCGCTCTCGGCGATGGTGCCCGCCTTCTCGTTCTCCAGCGCGGCGAGAATGGCCCGCTGCACGTCGTCGGGGATTTCCGCGGACGTGCGCCGGATGATCTCGATGAGCGACTCGTGCAGTTGTTCCATGAGCGCCCCGACGGTACGGCCCGCGCGGCGCGGTTGTCAAACTTTGGCCTTGGGCGGCGCGCCGCCGGCCCGTACATTGCGCGCACATGAGTGAGGTTAAACCCAAAAAGGCGCCCAAGGGCTCCCGGTCGAAAAGCCTTCCTGTTCCTGTGCCGGTACCCAAATGGCCTTTTTTGTTCTGCAACATTCTCTTTCTTGCGTTGGCGGGATGGCTGGGCATGCAGATTAAGGGGGCCGTCGAGCCATGGCACATCGGGTGCATCATGGCATCCGTTGTTTTTGGCGCGTTGTTTGCTGCTGCTCCTTTTTTCTGGGAATATCGTGCCGAGGCCAAGGCCGTGGAAGTGGCGCAGCTCACGACTGTGGCAAAAGAGGTGAACAAGATGGAGCTGGTGGCCAAGCAGATCGTGGAATGCACGGGCAACTGGACTCAAGCGCAGGAGGCCTCCAGCCAATGCGTCGCGGCAGCCAAGGATATCGCTGAGCAAATTGGCACGGATGCAAAGGAGTTTACCGAAAGCATGGCCGCCTTGAACGACTCCAAGCTCAAGACCTTGGAGCTGGAAGTGGATAAACTAAAACGAGCGGAACGGGAGTGGGGACTGATTGTTATCAGCCAACTGGATTTGGTTTACCGCTTGAAAGAATCCGCCATTTTGTCCGGCAAGGAACAGTTCATTGAAACCATGACCACATTCCAAAACCAATGCCGAGACATTGCGCGCCGGGTGGGGTTGACCGCATATGAGGCGGACGCCGGCTCTGCTTTTAATCCCGAAGACCATCAGCTTGCGGATGTGGACGCTAAACCTGAGAAAAATGCCAAGGTGGGGACCACCAAGCTGCCCGGCTTCAAGCTTCAGGGCCAGTTAATCCGCAAGGCCGTGGTGACACTGACCGACTAAACCCGGCCCCCGTGCCGGCACACGCCCCTGCGGCTGACCGCTACAAACTCCAACAGCGCCCGTGCATGCACTCCGGGGGATGCATCCAGAAGTTCTTCAATCACCTTTGTGCGCAACTCCTTCGTCATCAACAACTGTTGGTAGACCGCCTTTACCTCTTGTCTTTCGTTCAGGGTGAAACCCGCCCGCCGTAATCCCACGGTATTCAACCCTGCCAGCCGATTCAGCCCGTTGCCCGCCATCGTAAAAGGCGGTATGTCCTGACTAACCGCAGCTCCCCCCTGCATCATGGCCAAAGATCCAATTCGGACGAACTGATGGACAAGGCAGTTTCCGGAGATGAAGGTGCGGTCGCCGATCTGCACGTGGCCGGCGATGAGCGCGCCGTTGGCGATGGTGTTGTGGTCGCCGATGTTGCTGTTGTGGCCGACGTGGCTGTGGGCCATGAAGAAATTGTGGCTGCCGATGACGGTGTCCTCGTCGGGCGAGTTGGAACGGTGGATGGTGACGTGTTCGCGGAAGGTATTCTCCTCGCCGATGCGCAGACGGGTGGAGGCGCCTCCATACTTGACGTCCTGCGGGGCGTCGCCGATGACCGCGCCGGTGTGGAAGCGGTTGCCGCGGCCGATGGTGGTCTGGCCGGTGAGGTGGACGTGGGGGGCAAGGGTGCAGTCGGGGCCGAGGGTGACGCCGGTGTCAATGATGCAATAGGGGCCGACCGAGGCTGACTCGTGCACGTCGGCCTTGGGGTCGATAATGGCGGTGGGGTGAATCATGGGAATGACCAAGGACCAATTCCCAATACCCAAGGAATGCCCAAACCCCAAGCCCCAATTTGATCATTGGGGATTGGTCATTTTCCCCCGCCATTGATAAAAGTACCCCATTTCCTTCAACGACACGTAGTCCCGTTCCCGCTCGGTGGTTTTTTCGCCGAGGATGATGTGGTCGAGGATGTCGATCTTCAGCAGCTGCCCGGCGCGGATGAGGTCGCGGGTGATGGTGAGGTCGGCCTTGGAGGGGGTGGGGTCGCCGCTGGGGTGGTTGTGGACGAGGACGAGCGCGGAGGCGTTGGCGGCGATGGCGGGGCGGAAGACCTCGCGGGCGTGGACGAGGGCGGAGTCGAGGATGCCGGTGGTGACGCGCTCGGCGCGGATGAGGCGGCGGCGGGTGTCGAGCAGGACGACGTGGAATTCCTCGACCTCCTTGCCGCGAAACTCGTCGCGCAAATGGTCGGCGATGGCCGCGGGGTCATCAAGCTGGGGGCGGGTGGCGCGGATCTCGGCGGCCATGCGGCGGGCGAGGGTGAAGGCGGCCTTGAGGGTGACAGCCTTGTCGCGGCCGATGCCCTTGACCTGCTGGAGATCCTCGAGGCTGGCCTGGGCGAGGGCATGGAGGTCGCCGTAGTCGCGGATGAGTTGGCGGCCGATGTCGAGGGCGGACTGCCCGCGCAGGCCGGTGCGCAGGAGGATGGCGATGAGCTCGGCGTGGGAAAGAGCATCAGCGCCGAGGGCGGCGAGGCGTTCGCGCGGGCGCTCAAGGTCGGGCAGATCCTTGATGCGCGCGGGGTGGGTCATGGTGCGAATGGTGACTGTTTAAATCTTATTGGCAAGGGTGTTTTATTGTAGCCGGGGCCGGTGGCCCCGGGAAGGGCGTTGGGGATGCCTGCGGGGCCACCGGCCCCGGCTACAGTTTCTACGGCGGCGAATTATTCCTCGCGGATGTAGGGGGCGAATTCCTCGCGGAGGTGGGGGGGGATGCGGGCTTTCAGGTGGACTTGGTTGGCCTCGTAGTGTTCCTCGTCGACTTGGCCGATGGCGCGGAGTCGGGCGAGGGCTTGGCCGTGGGACTGGGGGATGGTGAGGGTGAGGAGGGCGCGGATGGGGCGGAGCATGGTGCCCAGCTCGGCCATGAGTTCGTCGAGGCTGGTTTTGCGGCGAGCGGAGATGGCGACGGCGTGGTTGTGCTCGCGGAGCCAGTGGGGGTTGCCGTTGGCTTGGGGAAGGAGGTCGGTCTTGTTGAAGACCATGAGGGTGGGCTTGTCGGCGGCGTGGATTTCCTTGAGTACCTCGTTGACGGCGGCGATTTGCTCGGTGGCGGCGGGGTTGGCGGCGTCGACGACGTGCAGGAGGAGGTCGGCCTCGACGACTTCCTCGAGGGTGGCCTTGAAGGACTCGACGAGCTGGTGCGGGAGCTTGCGGATGAAGCCGACGGTGTCGCTGAGGAGGGCGTTCTGGTTGGTGGGCAGGCGCAGGCGGCGGGTGGTGGGGTCGAGGGTGGCAAAGAGCTTGTCCTCGGCGAGGACGGCGGCGCCGGTGAGGGCGTTGAGAAGGGTGGACTTGCCGGCGTTGGTGTAGCCGACAATGGAGACGAGGGGCCAGTGGCTGCGCTGGCGGCCGCGGCGCTGGGTGGTGCGGTGTTTCTTGACGTCCTCAAGGTCGCGGCGCAGGCGGGAGATGCGCTCGAGGATGCGGCGGCGGTCGACCTCGAGCTGGGTCTCGCCGTCGCCGCGCATGCCGATGCCGCCTTTCTGGCGGGAAAGGTGGGTCCAGAAACGGGTGAGGCGCGGGAGGATGTGCTGGAGCTGGGCGAGCTCGATCTGCATCTTGCCTTCGCGGGTGCGGGCGCGCTGGGCGAAGATGTCGAGGATGAGGGCGGTGCGGTCGAGGACCTTGCAGTCGAAGAGGCGCTCGAGATTGCGGGTTTGGGCGGGGGAAAGTTCGTCGTCAAAGATGACGGTGTCGACGTCGCCCTGCTTGCAGCGGTCGGCGAACTCGGCGGCCTTGCCCTTGCCGATGAAGGTGGCGGCGTGGGGGCGGTCGAGTTTCTGGAGGCCGTCGCCAATGATGTCGGCGCCGGCGGTGCTGGCGAGCTCGGCGAGTTCCTCGAGGGATTCGCGGGTGTCGATGAGGCTACCGTTTTTCAGCTCGGCGCCGACGAGGAAGACCCGTTCCATTTCCCCATTGTTTTCCGATAATGCCTTCAACGAATTGATTCAAGAATGCGTCTGGCTGTGTGCGCTGGTTTTTCCTCCCTGAACACGCCGATGGGGATTGTTCCCTCCATTTTGCGGAACCACGTTTGTTGTCGTCGTGCGAACTGCCACGTTCGAGATTTTACCAAGGCGAGGGTCTCGGGCAAGTCTCGTTCTCCTTTCTCGTGCTCTATAACCTGTTTATAACCAAGGGCTTGTTGAGCTGTTTTATTTTTCCCCAGCTCGGGCAGAATTGCGCGCGTTTCCTCGACCAATCCTTGGGCAAACATTCCTTCCACCCGCTCGTTGATTCGGCTTCTTAAATCTTCTGGCTCTCTCTGGATTAGGAAAAAGTTTGGCGGAACCTTTCCCGTCCAGTTTGCGCGCTGCGCGGAAAAGGGTTTTCCGGTTTGGCGAAGAACCTCCACCGCGCGAACCAATCTCCTTTTATTCTGGCGATCAATCTCTCTGTACGTTGCCTCATCTTTTTCCCTTAGTTCCGCGACCAGCTCGGATGTCTCATTGGCTTCCAATTCCTTGCGCATTTTCTGGTCCGCCCCCGGTGCCGTTCCCAGTCCCTCCTGCCACGCCTGAAAATACAGTCCCGTTCCTCCGCAGAATATGGGAGTCTCCATTTTTCCCACGGCCTCGTCCGCTGCCTCCACAAACGTGGCCGCATCGAAAGTCTCGGTTATTTTTTTAATGTCTATGAGGTGATGGGGAACCTCGGCCCGTTCCCTCCGGCTGGGCTTGGCGGTTCCGATGTCCATGCCGCAATAAACCTGCATGGAATCCACGGAGATAATTTCCCCCCCAACCTCCCGGGCGATCTCCATGGCCACGGCGCTCTTCCCGGTTGCCGTTGCGCCGGCAATGAACAGGGGCGCTGCCATGGACCTACTCCTCTTCCCTTGCGGCAGCCTCGTATTCCCGCTCCTCCTGCCAAGCTATAACAAAGAGGCATGCTACCCCAGCACAAATGGCCGCATCGGCGATGTTAAATGCGGGCCATTCCAGTACGCTTCCTCCTCGCCGCTCGATGTAGACGCGTACAAAATCCACCACGCTATCCCGAAAAACCCGGTCCACCAAATTCCCTAATATCCCCCCTAGTAGAAGTCCCAAGGCCACCTTGCTCATTCGTGTACCGTTGTCAAAATGGTGCCTGAACCATATCAATCCGCCCATGGCCACGAATGATATGACCGCCAGCATATTGTTCTTTCCCTGCAAAATGCTGAATGCCGCCCCGCTGTTGGTTCGATGAATAAAGTCCAGAAAACCTTGAATGACGACAACCCTTACCGTGGAATCATTGGGGTTCTCAAAGTGATGGACTACTATGGCCTTGGTGATTTGGTCCGCGATGAAAATGCCGAGACACACCTGCAGGATGATGCTCTCTCTCGCAAAGTCCCGGCGCTCTATGGCGGGTTCCCCGGAGTTGCCGCTTTCCTCGGTCACGGGTTCTGCACTTTAATTGGTTCTCATGGGCATGAGAACGTAGAGGAATGGCGTGTTGGATTTGATCACGCCCGGGCTGCTGCTGTCGCTCAACTCGATGTAAACCTCGTCGCTTTCCAGAATTTTTAGCGGGTCCATGAGAAAGCTTGGGTTGAATGAAACCCGGATCTCATCTCCCTTGTAATTGATGGCAATGCTCTCCTTGCCTTCGCCTACTTCGGGACTGTTTGCGTTGATGGTTAGGTTGTTGTCCCCAAAGGTGAGTGTGACGGAGTTGGCCTTATCACTGGTGACTTGATCCGCGCGCCGCAGCGCGTGCAATACTTCTTCGCGGACAAGAGGAATCCTCTCCTTCGATTCCTTCGGAATGACCTGCTTATAGTTGGGATAACTGCCTTCCACCAATTTGCTAAATAGCTTGATGGGTTCCACTCCCTCTTGGGTCAGCGTAAACTCCGCCTGCGTTTCTCCCAGCCGAATGGCCACTTCCCCGTTGCTTCCCAGCAACCTGCCCAGTTCCCCAATCGCCTTGCTGGGCACAATAAATTCTCCGGTCGCACCTCCTTCAATTTCCTCCTCCACCAGCGCAAGCCGCCTACCATCCGTAGCCACCAAGATTGCCTTCTCCCCCTCAAGCTTGAAATACACGCCATTCAGCACAAAGCGCGACTCATCCGTGGATATGGCGTAGCTCACCTTGCGCAGCATTTCCTTGAGCTTGGCTTGAGGCAGGTTGACTTGACTGTTTTCCTTGAACTTCGGCAAAGGAGGAAAATCGTCCGCCGGAATCCCGTTTAGCTTGTAAACGGAGGCCCCTGATTGGATGGTGCACTTGTCCTTGCCATCCACGTTAATCTCGATTTCCCCGCTCTCTATTTCCCTTACCAACCCAAACAGCCGTTTTGCGGGCAACGTGGTCAATCCCTCCTGCTCCACGTTAGCCTCAATGGCCCCGATGAGAGTGGCTTCCAAATCCGTGGCTCGCAGTTCTAGGCGCTTCTCCCCTGCGGCGAGCAGGACGTTTGAAAGAATAGGCAGGGTGGTGCGTGCGCCCACTACATTCTGGACAGCCTGCAGGCCGTTGACCAGGTCCTCCTTGGCGACGGTGATTTTCACAAGTGCTTACTAATTGAATTCTTCAGTAAAGTGTATCCCTATTAATAAGGGCTGTGGATAGTCCAAACAACTGGGGCCGTCAAGGAATCCCCCCCTAAATAGTGCCCAAATTGTACACAGCGAATGTTCAGAAGTAGACTGTTAGCAAGGAACAAGAATGGGAGAATGCCCAACATCTTCAATAACTCCATTTCATTCACAGGCAGTTGGGGAGGTTGTTGGGCGGCAAATCTGGTTCAGCACGCGGGGAAAGGCGTCGGCAAAGGCGACAATTTCCTCCTTTGTTGTTTCCCGGCCCATGGAAACGCGGATTAGCGCGTTAGCCTCGGAGGAGTCAACACCCATGGCCGCAAGCACATGGGAGGGAGAAACGGAACCCGAAGAACACGCCGAACCGCTACTGACACAGAAGCCTTCAAGATCAAAAGCGGAGAGAGCAGCGATAGAATCAGTTCCCTTTAACGAAAAAGCAATCGTATTTGGGAGAGAAAAACATGAATTTCCACGAAAAGAAGCAAATTCTGACCGATCGACCACAATTTTCAATTGCTCAAAAAGAGGAGAGAGTTTGTGTGCGGGAAAGACGGGGGCGGAGACAAAATGTTCCAAGGCGGAAGTTAGGCCAATAATTGCGGGCACGTTTTCGGTCCCCGCGCGGCGTTCGTTTTCGTGTGTGCCGCCATGAATCAGAGGGGGAAGTTGCAAGGGGGAACGAGAGAAAAGAACGCCGGCCCCTTTGGGACCGTGCAATTTGTGGGAGCAGAGAGACACGAAATCGGCGTTGAATTGGTCCATTCCGGAAAAGGGAAGTTTGCCAAATGCCTGAACGGCATCGGTATGGAAAAGAGTGCCGTTATTGGCACAAACCTCACCCACCTCGGACACAGGTTGGAGGGTCCCAACCTCATTGTTGGCGGCCATCAATGAAACCAAAGCGGTGTCGGGGCGAATGGCCTCGCAAATGGCTTCGGCAGGGACACGACCCGTGGAATCCGGCGGGATCACGGAGAGTTCATAACCGGCATTATTCGCAAGATATTCACACGCATGAAGGACGGCATGATGCTCAATGGCGGAGGTGACCAAGTGTCGCCCTTTCTCACGCCCCAACCATGCGCCACACATGATCGCCTGATTGCAACTCTCGGTGGCGCCACTGGTGAAAATAATCTCACTCGGCTTGCAGCGCAGAACATTGGCACAACGTTCCCGAGCATCATCCAAGGCAGCCCGAGCGCGTTGTCCTACGTGGTGCACACTGGAAGGATTGCCATAAATTTCTCCCAAGTAAGGGAGCATCGCCTCCTTCACGGATTCATCCAAGGGCGTTGTGGCGTTGTAATCCAAATAAATCGTGCGCACACCAACTGATTAGCCCATACTCGGCGGCGATGCCAGACTGGCTTGTCGTCATCTTCTTGGGAATCGTGGAAGGCATCACCGAGTTTCTTCCCGTATCATCCACAGGGCATCTAATTTTGTGCGAGGGATTCCTGCCGGATGCCCTGAAGGACGAAGGCGCGCGGGAAGTGTTTTTGATCACGATTCAAAGTGGTGCCGTCCTTGCAGTGGTGGCAGTTTTCATGGATAGACTGAGGGAGTTGGGGGAAACATGGAGCGAGCCCGGCACGAGGGATTACCTTAAAAAGCTCACTTTTGCCTTTGTTTTCACGGGTTTTATGGGGTTGGCCATGGAAAAGGCGATCGAAGGGAACGGAGGAAGCTTTTTGAAAGATGATCCCCTACCCGTGGCGTGGGCACTTTTGATCGGAGGGATTCTATTCATAGCCATCGAGCATTGGCTTAAGGATAAGAGAACGGATGAGTCAAGGGAGGACGAGGCAACACAAATCACTTGGACGATTGCACTGGCGTTCGGAGTGGCGCAATTGGTGGCGGCATTTTTCCCCGGCGCATCAAGAAGTGGCACGACTATTCTGGTAGGACTGCTGTTGGGAATGCGGCGCCCCATGGCGGTAGAGTTTTCATTTCTCTTGGGAGTGCCCACGTTGCTGGCGGCGGGCGGCTATAAAATGACACAAGCCGCGCCAGGAATCTTGTCGGAGATGTGGGTCCAACTACTTTTGGGAACCGTGGTCTCGGCGGTGACGGCGTTCCTCGCTGTCCGCTGGCTACTGCAATATGTTCAGACGCACACATTTGTAGCCTTTGGTTGGTACCGGATCGTGCTGGGAGGGGCTATTTTAGTGGCGGCGGCATCGGGATGGCTGGGAAAAAGTGGGTAAAAATCATCCAAAAACCCGACGAGAAAAATTGCCAAAACCGGGCAAAGACGAATTCTGTTCACAATGATTATGCACAGATTATTCAGAAAGTTAATGCGAGTAGGAATTGGGGTTGTGTTGGTGACAGCTTCAGCAGCAAATGCCGCGGTCATCGAGACATTTGCGGGCACGGGAAAAAGCGGATTTTCCGGGGACGGAGGCTCGGCGGATCGGGCCCAAATCTCAGGGCCCTTTGGAGTGGTTCGCGGACCGGACGGAGCCATTTACATCTGTGACACCTTCAATCACGCCATACGGCGTGTCTCCCAAGGCCGAATCACCACAGTCGCGGGCACTGGGGAAAAGGGGTACGAAGGCGATGGTGGCCCGGCCAAACGGGCACGGCTTAATGAGCCCTATGAAATTCGGTTTGATGGCGAAGGGCACATGTTTTTTGTGGAAATGAAAAACCATCTCGTGCGGCGTGTGGACGCGAAAACCGGTCGAATCAGCACATTTGCCGGCACAGGCAAACCGGGATTTTCCGGGGATGACGGTCCCGCCAAAAAAGCCCGGCTCAAGGCACCGCATAGCATCCAGTTTGGGCCGGGCGGACACATGTACATTTGCGATATTGGTAACCATCGCATCCGGCGCGTGGATGCCAAAACGGGACAAATCGTCACATTCGCGGGCACAGGGGAACGCAAGCCAACCCCGAATGGCGCGCCAATTGTTGGCACTCCTCTCAATGGACCGCGCGCCATTGACTTTGAGGGGCATCAAATGTGGCTGGCATTACGGGAGGGAAACGCGGTTTACCGGTTGGATCTCAAGCGCGGCACGGTCCATCATGAGGCGGGAACAGGCAAAAGAGGGTTTACCGGCAACGGAGGGCTGGCGAAGAAAGCGACTCTATCCGGGCCCAAGGGAATCGCCGTGGGGCCTGAGGGAAACATTTATTTGGCCGATACGGAGAGCCATTCCGTGCGCATGATCGACCGTAAATCCGGCAAATTGGAACTTATAGCGGGAACCGGCAAGAAGGGAGACGGACCGGAAGGCGATCCACTGAAATGCCGGATGGACCGGTTGCATGGAATTTTTGTGGACCGGGATGGATCCATCTTTGTGGGAGACACCAACACCCATCGCGTGCGGGTTATTCGGCAAACCCATCGCTAAAGAAAAGGCGGCGATTGCCGATTAACCCATTGAACGGCGGCGTTATGCCTAGCCGCCGGACAATCGGCAAACATGCAGCATTTTGTGTCAATGGCCGGCACGGGCGGCTTTGTTCTCGTTTTTGGCCTGAACTTGGTCAACGGCAACGATCCGGGTCGTGCAGTAATAGGTTCCCTTGTGGCCGCTCTTGCATTTGCTATTTTTGTCCGGTTTTTCATGAGGAGCACGTACACGCAGTTGCATCAATCTCTCTATGAGAAACAAGTGGCCGCTGCTCAAGCTGCTGCGGAGGAAGCCAACGCGGCTGAAGAACAACAAGCCGTGGAGCAGGTCGAGGCGGCTGAGGAAACGCCCGAGCCGATAGAGGCGGAACCCGCGCCGGCCGCATAACCCGCATTAAGTTGGCGACAAAAAGATTGCGCCCTCCGCTTGCTTCGGCACAATCGGCGCGAACCCCATTTGGAAACACACAGACTAATTCTCATGAAAAAACTCCAGGTTGCTGCCATCAGCCTCTTCTCTCTGGCCCTTGCATTGCCATTGGGCGCGGACGAAAAACCCAAGCGTCAACCCTCCGCAAAGGGTGCCAAGGTCTATATCATTTCCCCCAAGAACGGCAAAACCGTGAAGTCCGGCAAGGTCAAGGTGGTCTTCGGGCTGTCCGGCATGGGCATTTGCCCCGCAACGCTGGCGGGCCCGGACGGCAAACCCCTCCCCTACACTGGACATCATCATCTTCTGCTCAACGCCAAGGAAATGCCGCCCATGAACGCACCGCTCGCGGCCTCGCCCTCGCTGCTGCATTTTGGCAAAGGCCAATCGGAAACCACGCTGGAACTCAAGCCGGGCACGCACACGCTGCAGTTGGTTTTCGCGGATTGGCTGCACATTCCGCATGACCCGCCGTTGATTTCCAAGAAAGTCACCATCACGGTGAAGTAAGGGCCAACAAATCATTTTAAAACCGCAAACCCTCCCCTTTGGGAGGGTTTTTTGGTGCAAAGAAAGACAACACCAAGAAAAGAGGCG
>CEVA01073606.1_pt1 | contig 12878 bp, 10 predicted proteins | sample 361521 | NCBI WGS metagenome assembly CEVA01 (sample SAMEA2622823, study PRJEB7988) | marine metagenome | isolation source: saline water (ENVO:00002010), including | reverse complement strand
ATAAAGAATAAAGAATAAAGAATAAAGAATAAAGAATAAAGAATAGATTGAAACATGATATGTAGACTGTGCTATACATTATCAGATCTTTTAGGTCTTAAGAACAATCGAACTAAAAACATACAATTAAAAACCACTATTAAATGTCAGATAAAAACCAAAGTAACATTAGTTATCTAAGATACCAATCAAAGAATATGAAAAAGTAAAATTCCGCATTCTTAGAAGGTGGCTTTAGTTTTCACTCCCCTAGAGAGCGGCGTTTCCATGCCATTAGCTCATATTCAATTCTAACTGAACTTCATACACTTGCTCTTTCTTATTTTGATGTCTAACGTAGTACTGAATTATGGCTTAGTTCAAATCGTATCGATAAAGTGCCTGCGCGCCCAAAAATGACCACCCAAAAGCTTATTTCGAATATAGGTAAAATTATTATACAACCAAAATTGAAAATTACCCCTTTGAAATCGCCATCAATTTTGAGAACGAAATTTTTGGTGAAAAGAAAACAACTAGAGTAACATAATCTGGCTGAATATTTAATTTCAGTAGTTAACAATTCTTCATACTGCAAAGTATGTAGATAAACTTATAAGCGCTTTTGGCAATATTGCCTTTGAGAATTTTAAACTGACACTTTGGACTATAAACGATATGTTATTTTCATTGCTAGTATACGTGTGATAAAATTCTATAATCGATCATGTTATTTTTCTTATTATTTTGTGTTAAATGAGAGCTTTACCTTTAACATGGTCGCTTTCTCGGGAAATAGATCCTAAAAACAATCACCACCGACAAAGTAATGGTTTAGGTATGACAATTTAATATCGACTCAAGAAGATGATAATATAAAATCAGCGATACTCTTTCCAACAAAAAATCGTTCTTTAGCATATGTTTTAAAATTGAAAACTTTCGCAAGTTCAATAAGCTCTGGTAACTGACTAAAATCCTTTAAAACAAGCGCATGTGAATTTTGTTCCATATAGTCAGCAATATCAGATTGATGTTTATCTACACGTTCCATATTCGGAACAATAATAAATTTCTTGCCCAACTCCAACAACCTGTAAATTGTCCCTGCACCAGCGTGTGTAATAATTAAATCAGAATCTTTATAATAAGATTCAATCTCTTTACTAAATTCAAAAAAAATGCCGTATCGGGGTACATAGTCACCACCAGCAATCTGAAATGTTAAGTTAATATTATCTAATTCGCTAGCTAAGGAATCGACGTGGCGTACTAAACTATCAAATGAAGTGGTACCTACAGTAATTAATATATTCATAATTTTCCTGAATAAATTGACTTTGGATAATGTTTTTGTAGAGACCTATTCTGTACATAAAACCGGTCGGATAGAAGATACATTATCCTGCCTGTTAATGACTTAGTTTCAAATCTAGACCATGTTTCTATATGGATAATTTTAACACCAAACAATTTCAAATATAGTGCACCAAGTATGGATATACCCGGGCCAGTAGAGATTAAAGCTATAATCTTGTTTTTCTTTTTAATCTCAATTAGTTTCATAATTATTGTTATTGGTCCAAAGTTACTAAAAATCTGAGAGTGACTATTTTTTTTTCTTAGTTCTCCGCAACAGTAATGCCTATCGGACCAAGTCGGTTTATCATTAAAATCAGAAAGAGTCACCACATCAACCCCTTCTAACTCTGGCAATAATATTTTTGACAATCGATTCGCTTGCGCATGATGTCCACCAGTGCCAAAGATAAAAAGTACAGATTTATTTAAATACATCAACAAAGCCTTCGCTAATTTTTTCTTTACCGTATAAATTAAAAACAGTTTTTCTATTTAGATTCCGGATATCCTCCAAGTCATTTTTACTTTCAATATCTAAAACCGATTCGACAATAGCCTTAGACGAAAGCCCTTCCAACATGTGAAAGTTTAACCCAAAGTTTAAGAATTCATTGAAAGCTGGAATATCAGAAAGCACACAATAAGCTTTACAGCTAATACTCTCAAGCGGGACTAAACCCAAACTTTCGCTCGAGGAAGGATACACTAAAATACCAATGGTATGATACCAATCGGCAAGGCCAGTTTGCGACATAGCAGGCATAAATTTAACTTGATTATCTAGACCCAACTGTGAAACTAACTTCTCTAAATTATCTTGCTCATGCCCTTGTCCAACTATCTCCAACGTATATTCTGGAAGATGTACCATTGCTTTTACAATAAGGTCAACGTTTTTCGACTTGATTAATCGCCCCGCAAAACCAAGCTTTCTGTTATCACGAAATTTATTTTTACTCGAAAAAACAACATTATCTATACCACCTGAAGGAAATGCTATTATTGAACTCTCAGGTATCTCTGGGAACTCCTCTAATATAAACTTCTTATAATAAAAAGAAGGTGCAATTATATTTTTCGACCTAATAAGTATAGCTCTTGATAGAATGCGCTTAAACGAAAAAATGAAAGTTGATGAACCATCTAGTTTTTTTATATCACCACCATGAGTGTGAGAAATAATGTTTAGGTTTCTAAGAAATAAACAACAAAACAATAAAGGTATCGATGTGTGCGAAACGTAATGTGCATATATTTTACTTTCTGGGTTTTTGAAGATTTTGAATATTACATTTATATAAAATGATAGATAAACAAAAAATTTTTTAAAATAACCGTTTTGCTTTTTATCTATAACAACATGTTCAACAAAAAAACCATTTTTTCTCAAGATGTCCTCAGATGTCTTTACAAAAGTTCCAAAAAAAGGAAAGCCATCACTAGGATACATATTACTAACCAAAATTATTTTATTTTTCACCCTTTTTCCCTTTAGGCAATACGAAGTAAATAAAAATTGCGAATGCAAAACAAAAACTTATAACTATAATATATTTCATGACGTTAAACACAAATAACTCTAAGCTTTCCCTTGTGAGAAAAAATGAAAATGGCATTGCAGTCAAAGCGATAACTTTAAAATATAAATTCTGACTCTTTAACATATTATCTAGCACCGCAATAATCGCACCAATAATCAAAAATACTAACCAGTAAAAGTTCAGTCCAAACATAATAATAGAAGAACCAAGTATGGTTGGTGCCATCGTTAAATAACCATCTAATCCATAGATTTCAACTGTATAGAAGTACGCAGCTGTCATAGTATTTATTGGTTTATCCGGCCACAAAAACCTAGGGACAAATGCTTCAAACTTATTAAAAAACAAGGAGAAGTACTGAATATTATCATTAAACTCATAGTATGTGACAATTCTATCGAGGGCTTTGATTGGTGATATGCTATCAGCTAAGTAAGAAAGAAATTTAACTACAAATTCTGCATCTATTTCATCAATACTAATACCATAACGTAAGAAAACTAACCCATTTAAAGATAGAATACCTAAAGCAGCTATTATTGCTAAATTAACCTTGCTAATGTGCCTATCGTAGTAGCCCATCACAATCAGTACAAAAATTCCAGCAACAAAAACGTTACGAGAGCCGCCGATGACATAAAAATATACCACACCGCAGAAAGCAGCTAACATACAACAAAAAAATAAATTACGTTTACTTCGATTTAATAAATAAATGATGACTACAGCCGGGATATAAGCAATCATAAACATTATAAAAAAACCATTCCCAGCATTTTTTTCAAGGCGTCCTTCATAATCCCCGGCATCAAACGATACACCAGCCTTAGCAATATATGCTATTGACGCTCCCACCCAAAATGTCATGAATACTATCGCTATAAATATTTCTTTATTTCTATTCGAGGAAGAAATTGATAATATGTCATTTGTTTTTTTTCCTATTAAGGCAACGACTAAAACATATCCCATTATAAAAGACGCTATTGCGAAACTGGGTATAATAGAAATATTAGAGAACAGATCATAGACCTGTGTGAAATCATTTAATATAAGCGAACTTATTGAATATATAAAAAACGCACTAACATGACAAACAAAGAAAAACAACGTAAAAAAAGTACCAAAAGAAAAACCAAATCTTCTGGTCATATAAAAAAGAGCTAGCAGGACCAAAATAACGTTTACTATTATCATACAAAGTCGGTATCCGCTAGTTCAACTCTTAAGTCATAATTTGATATATCACCACGAGTAACAACATTCAATTTTTTACCAAGTGGTACACCCTTCCTTTTTAATATATTTGAAATTTTCGAGTTAACGCCAAAGTAAGAAACAAATAAAATCCCTTGGTTGATTAATCTTAATCTAAATTTATTATAAAAATCATCATCAATTGAATCGCTGCTAAGCATTATCTGAGCTATAGGTATGTGTTTCTTGTGTTTTTTTGCATAAATAATGAATTTATCATTCTCAGAGAATATATAATAATTTGTAAATGGTCGTTCCAAAAACCGCCAACTTAAAGCGTCGAGATCCCAAGCCGTTGAAAAGCACTTTGATTCAATACTGGGAATCATCAATTGGTCTTTGTTATTAATTTTTACAATTTTAGGAATGTCACCTGTAACATACTTTAAAATTGACGGCGAAAACGTCAAACCATATTTGGCCTTAAAGCTATACTTTAAAATCCAACCGAGCTTTAAATATGAATTTAAAGAGTTATCATTAGGGAAATTAACAAAGTTTGTTCCTAAAGTGTCTACGCTTTTTTTCGTCATTCTAGAAAAAAGGCCTAACCCTCTAAATTTTTTACTTGTTGCACTATCTACAGCTTGTATAGTCGATATCATTTTATCAGAATTAACATACATCCAGGACATAAAAAGTCTTATAGATACACAAGTGGTAGAATCAAGATATAAGTATCCTTTACCTAAGCCAAATGGATTTTTTTCAAATTTCCATGCATGTAAGCTACCATCATCGTTATCGTTAAATACATCATTAAATAAATTTACGCAGGCATCTGAGTATTTTATGTCATAGTTTATAATGTTATTTTCTTTATACAAAACGCTCACCTCTCCATTTTACTCTTCCGTAAACATCTACAAAACCGGATATTTTCAACAACGACCAATACAAGTTGTCCTTATCGCCTATGACTACACGATCAATATAATTACTTTTACTAAAGTCACTACCCCATCTTGTTGTATAAGATTTTGCATAGTTGTGCTCATTCAATAGATCAGAGAACCCCGCCCTGTTTATTGGCAAATTACCATAAGGGTATGCAAAAATAAGATTATTTGACAAGCCAGTTAATCTAACAAATTCTTCATGGCCCTCTTCAAAATCACTCACAATATTATCCCAAGAGTTTTCATACAAGTTGATGTGAGACTTAGTATGAAATCCAAGTTCCCAACCTATATTTAAGAGGTCTTCAATATCAGCTTTATCAAGACTAGGCAAATTTTTAAGGCCAAACTTAGATTTATCTTCAATCATGTCCAATACAAAGTCGGTAACGATAAATATAGCAGCTTTTATTTTTTTACTTTCAAGATATTGTGACGCTACTGTGTAATTATCTTTGTATCCATCATCAAAAGTAATTGCTATTTTATTCCCTTTGCCATCAATTTCCGAAGGCAAGCAAAACTCAAATCCGATCAATTCCAAAGTCTCGACTAAATTTTTAAATTTAGAAGGGTCCATTCCTTGTTCACTGATTGAATGTAGGCACAAAATTCTATTCACTTTATAAAACTTAAAAATATAACGAAAAAATGTTATTATGAAACTTTTCAAACCTATTCCTGCCCATAGTTCTTAAATCTTGGAACATAATTAGTCAGTACTCTTCCGAAAAAGTTAACAAACGGAATTAAAACTGGCTTAGTTCTAGGAGAATACATACCTTCTGATGTTATACTAGAAATATCAGTAGAAATATTTTTCCAAATTTCTTGCAACGTTTTATACTCCATAGTTTTAGGAGAAACACTTAGTAACATCGACTTGAAGACAACCGGAAAAGCAAACGGAGATATAACTGTTTTGCAAGTTCCATTCATAACTTGGGAACCAGTTGTTATAAATCTGGCGCCTCGACCATAAACAAATTCATAATAAGTTACTTTCTGCATTTCGCTCAAATTTAAATTGGATGTTCTAAATAAGAAATCATTCTTTAAAACCTCAAACTCAGAATCATTTAGGGATTGATATCTTTTTCTCATAATAAACTGAGCTGAAAATCCAAATCGATAAAAAAAAGGAAAGAGTTTCAAAACCTCTCCTAATTTACCAGAGAAATTATTGTATACACCTCTCTGCAGTACATCTCCAAGATAACCATCTATTGCTACTTGTTGATGATGAGACAACGAATCTACATATGCATAATTTGCAATAAATTGTTCTCTGAAATTATTTACAACACCATCAAGCAATAGTTTACTAATTCTTTTTTCGCAATCACTCGCTTCACGTTTCTTGAATAAGAAACCAATATGTTGATGTTGTTTTAAATCACCAGTCAATGCTCTAGCGACCCGGCGATCCTTTGATTTGAAGGGGCCCCAGCAATAAGAGAAAGAGGTTTCTGTAGAAGCAAATAGAAACCTAGAGTCAAACCCAGCAGATAATGCGATAGACTTTTCTTTCGCATCCCAAAACTTTAGTTTATCGGAAATATAATTAATGATATCTCCATTATCAATACAAGTTGCTTTTAAATGATCATAGTATTTAAATTTTTCGTTGTTTTTTATATCATAAGCAAAACCAGCTTCAATTAGACTGACTCCTTTAAAGATAGTTAAATCTCCGAACAAATGACCTCTTTTCTCCAGGATTGATAACTTACCAGGATCAATCTCATTATTTAGCAAACTCGGTGATGGCGATATTGACAAACCACTATTACTCTTACAATAATAGTGAGGCTTCAAACCAAAAGGGTCTGCGAAAAAAATCTCATTCATCTCATCTTTGTAATATATTACAAAACTACCGCATTCGATGTTAGATATTGTTTCCAAATAACCATACTTTATAAAATCACAATGAAGCTTATGAATGTCATTTTTTCTATTTTTATATACATACCAACCTGATATAGCTAATATACTATCCTCTATAATTGAAACTGGTTCTTTTTCCCATTCTCTTGAATCATAGCCAAGAGAGAATTTTTCTGACCTATAAGTATTGAATTTATCACTTAAAATAAAACACTCATCGTCAACCGTGGAGTTATAAGATATAAAATACAAATTTAAACCTCAAAATATTTTCTCATTTCAACTTTGTATAATAAATAACGGATTGTATAACCAGAAAATATAGACAAAATCAAAATAACCAACGAATAGTAAGAATCAAAGTCAATTAACAGCAATACCAAGTACGTAATAATAAATATTGCAAAAATCAAGATGTTAATGTAAAGCGTAAAATTAACTTTCCCAGAGAATATTACGAACCTAGAGTGGATAAAAGATAATTGCCCAAGCCATAAAACGGAAACCATTAATGTCACAATAACAGAAAGTTCCATCAAGTCTAAATTATCTTTCGATATCATTTTATTATAAAATATGATTACGAAAATACTGAGTGGAGAAAAAAGAGAAAGAAACATAGATATTTTATTACTAAACCTCGAGTAATATTTAATGTCTAAGCTTTTTTCATTTATTTTTTTTGCAATCTCAGGTAATTTTGTATTTATGTAAGTTCTAGGTATAACCGCCACCATACCTATAATACTTGCACATGTAGCCATAACGGTAACATAATCATCCCCACCTAAGACTCTCGAAAAACTAGGTAAGAAAAACATTAGCCCAGTCGTCATTAAATTAGACACTCCTAACTTAACGCCATCAAAGTCTTTTTTTATCGCTAAAGTAGAATATTTAAACTCTTTACACCCAAGATTGAAATATAAACACACTAGAAGTATTGAGATTAAATATGATAAAGAGAGGGCATGCAAGTATGCGTTTTCATTGTCAAATGAACTATATAAAAAATAAGAAAACGCGACACTAAAAAAGTAAATTGAAACTTCTAAAAACAAAAGCCCCGATACATTTTTCCTAGAAAAAAATACCCCCTTAACACATTGATATATAACATTAGACAACACAAAAACAATAACAGCATAACGATCTATAATTAGATTTAGAAATTCCATTATAATTATTACAGGAACAGCTATTATTAAGAAAAAAAATATTGATGAAACCAAGACTCTGTAAAAAACAGTATTATCTGTAGTGTGTGAAGATTCTTTTATTATATATGTAGAAAAGCCAAGACCAGAAAGCGATATTAAAACCACCGACATAGTAAAATCATTAGATATCGTGACAGCTGACTCAGCATCAGTAAACAATGATATCAATGATATCAACAATATACGATAAAACCCAGGAAGGACCGTAATGAGTAACCATTTTAATTTTTCATAGTTTTTCACTAAATAACCTATATCCATTCAATTTAAAAGTTTAGGTTTAGATATGTTAAAATTATTAATAGTTCTTTATTAAGTTTGCTTTCTACTTCTGGTAACATCAGAACGATTTATTTTTTAGAGAAAACGGGCTACTTTCTAGAAAACTCGACATAACAATTAATAACTTCCAACGGTCTACTAGATTAAGGCTCAGTTTTATGAGGTAGTTTACAACATTTTACATTGATACCAGCAGCATTTCACGATATCGACATCACTAGTAATATAATTCTAATAAAAATCTAAGATTGTAAATTTATACGGGGAGGTCTTCCTCGCTTAATTATACCTGACTCGTTGGAATATAATTTCTCGATCATCGTAATATTTCAAAATCACCCTTATACGATCTAACCTATATTCATTTTTTAGTCATCCAATTATTAATACATCTTTTATGGAATCAGATATAAACACTTAATTATTATGAATAATATTTAATCTTCATTAAGTTAACAATATGCTTTATTTAAATTTCAAAATTTTTCGATTTCTACTCTCTAATCAAAGATAACTAGATCCTATCACTAGCTTTCGCGATATATTCTGACCAATAAAAATAACCAACACCCTCCAAAACGCTTTCGTTTATATAATTAAACCCTAGAAAAAGTGTTTCATACGCTACTCTAATTTAAGTTACTACACGACACATTAATTAATACTTAAACGGGCGATTTAAACTCTTTCAAAGTTACGCTGATCGTATGTTAGACATTCACCAGAAAAATCAATACAAGTTGTAGTGCGACGTCCTGAATTGTCGAGATACTTTATACGCTTCACTAAATCTCTTTAACTATCAATATACTGCTGTATCATCGCTTTAATCTAATTAGCTCAACCAGGAAAATAAAAATAGCGAGTTCCTGAATTGTCAAAAGTTTAAGTCATAATAACTCATTGAATGGTTAATTAAGTCATTTTGATGAGAATAAAGAAAGAGTCAAAATCATATACTCAACAACACAATTCACTACTATTCTTAAAAATACCCTCATGAAAGTTAGAGCATTAAATATACTTCATATTGGAGTGTTAGGAATATATATGAAAATAAAGCATCAGAGATATCAAGGTGTAATTTGCTAATATTAATGCTATAAAAATGGAATGTGGTGCTGCACCACACCCCATAGTTATCTGAGTTACGTTTAATTACTTTTATCACTAGTGTATGCGTAGTTATAGTAACCATATCCGTAAGAGCTCGAAGCTTTCTTCTCGATTGCGTTGAAGATAACACCTTTCACGTCAATGCCTGATTGCGCAAAGCGGTTGCGCGCGACATCAATCTCTTTAACAGTGTTTTGGCCAAAACGAGCAACCATTAACGTAGTACCTGCAAATGCACCAACAATACTTGGATCAGTTACTGCGAGTACTGGTGGCGTATCGACTATAACCAAATCATACTCTTTCGATGCCCACTCCATCAGTTCTGCAAAACGTGGGTGCATAAGAAGCTCAGATGGGTTTGGTGGTACTTGGCCGCGAGTGATAATGTCTAGGTTTTCAACTGGTGTAGACTTAATCGATTGAGTGAATTCCTGTTTACCACTCAACAAATCAGATAAGCCATTTTCCCACTTTAAACCAAAACTTTGTTGCAAATAGCCTTTACGCATATCCGCATCAATCAGTAATACTTTTTGACCCGTTTTTGCAGCCACGGCAGCAAAGTTAGTTGAGATAAATGACTTACCTATACCCGGAGCAGGGCCAGAGATCATTAGTATATTATTCTTCGCTTCAAGCATAGCAAAATGAAGGCTAGTACGTAGTCCACGCAGCGCTTCAACTGAAAGATCCGCTGGGTTAGATTCTGCAAGCAGTGCTTGTGTACTTTGTGTACGCTTTTTCTTCATTTTAAAGCTGTTACTTAGCTCAATTTGTAAATCCGACTTAGGTACTGCGGCATAAACAGGTAGGCCAAGTTCTTCGATCTGGTCTGGGCTTTCAACACCACGATGAAATGCTGCTTTAACTAATACAAACGCCACACTTAGCATGCCCCCCAGTAGCGTAGCTAATACAACAATCAGTGGCTTCTTGGGTTTTACTGCACGAACATAAGCTTGCGCATCATCTAAAATACGTACATTACCGACGGTACCCGCTTTGATAATGCTTAGCTCTTGTACTTTGTTTAGAAGTTGAATATAGATTTGCTGGTTTACTTCAACGTCACGCGTCATACGCAGTACTTCACGCTGCGTTTTAGGTAGTTTTTGTATTTGCTGGTTTAAACGCTCTTTCTCTCTCAAAAGCGTTTCACGCTTATCAAGCAGTGACTTATAAGCAGGGTGATCTTTGGTAAAGCGCTGGCTAATTTCACTCTCTTTAAATGTCAGTTCATTAAGTTGAGCTTCCAGTTCTACCATCACTTTAAGTGTGGATTGTGCTTCTAAACCCAAATCAATCGACTCATTTTCTTGACGGTAATTATTTAGCGTATCTTCAAATGTCGTTAATTGAGATTTGATACCAGGGAGATGGCCTTCTAGGAAGGCTAAACTCTTCTCTGCTTCCGCGGAATTACGTTTTACATTTTGTAAGAAGTATATTTGACTAATATGGTTTAAAATGTCTGAAATCTGCGCTTTATTTTCCCCTTCAAAGCTTAGCTTCAGAATGCCCGTTTTTTTACCTTGCTCTGATATAGATAAAGATTTCTTAAGCCATTCAATTGACTCTAAGCGACTGCGTTGCTCGATTGCGAATTCAAAACCATTATGGGATTCAAAGCCCGCTATAAATATGCTGTAGTCATTAGCTGTGGTTACTTGACCAGTTTTACCTTCCAAAATCACACGATTATCTTCTCGAATCAATTGGTAAGTACCCTGCTCTGCATCTAGGATACGAATCGTGTGCGCATATTCACTGGCATAGCCTGGTACCACAAAACGGCTAACTGATATGTTATTAATATCACCAGTTAAACGAGCAATACCTTTGCCAACAACAGGCGCATATATAGGCGAGGTAACGGTGGTTAAATTAAACTTATCGACCGTTTCACCCAAGATCATTCTCGATTTAATGATCTCAATTTCAGTGGTCGCAGAAGACTCTTGCGCGAATAGTTCGCCCATATCCCCTACCATTGAAGAAATACCACCTGAGCTTTTCTCTTCAATCTGAATTAACGCATCCGCTTTATAAATAGGTGTGGACAGTAGTGCTACTGCAACACCGCCAACCGCAAAGATAAACGTTGTAAAGATAATCCACCACTTAGCATCAAGTAAAATACCAAACAGTTTCCCTAAATCTATTTCATCTGAGTTATCAGTCTGTAATGGCCTAGATGGTTGTGTTGTCATTGAATTACTACTTCCTAAAACTCGTACTATTTTTGTTAGTTGGATTGCTTAAAACAAACCACCTTAAATCTTTTACAGCTTTTTTGCCCAAGCTTGTGCCGCTTCATCAATCAGCTTGTATGCGTGCTCAAATGCTTCTCGGCTCTGTCGATATGGATCTGGAATGTCTTGTTGCCCTATCCACTGACCAAATAGCATAGTTTTGCCACGCGCTTCTGGAGAGAGCTGAGTTAAAGCTTCCATGTGGCCTCTTTCCATAACTAAAATCAAGTCATATTGTGCACAAAGTTGTGGCGTGACTTGTTGTGATTGGTGGCTTTCAATATCAACGCCATTTTCTGATGCAATAAGAATCGCTGTTTCGTCTGCTGGCTTACCAATCAAACGGCTTTTTTCTGCTGCAATACCCGCAGATGCTATCTGTTTATTTGGCAACAGTTTTTGTAACACACGCTCCCCAGTTGGAGAGCGACAAATGTTACCAACACAAACTACAAGAATTTTATTAAACATAAATTACTATCAACCATATAAATCAGACCACACAGAATGTGGCCCGATGTTCAATGTATTTTTATTTACGGCCAGTTACGAACGCGTAATACGCCTTCCGTTAGGTCATTGAAGCCGGTAATGGTTGGAACAAGCTGACCTATCACGCGGTTCCAACGACTGATTGGTGCTGCTGTGACATAAACAATGTCATACGGCTTCAGATCGAACTCCGTGCCAATCACTAGAGCAGAGGCGTCTTCCATGTTCAATTGGTAAATGTCCGCCATGCGTTCTGATTTATCGTCAGAGGTGCGAATCACAAACACGCCTGTCGCATCAGCAGACAACTGGTTAATACCACCTACATTGCTTAGCGCCTCAGTAAGGCTCATACCGACACGATCAATCTTTAGTAACTGAGGTTCATTCACTTCGCCCATCACAAATACTTTTTGATTATCATTGCGCGGTACATGGACAATATCACCGGCTTGCAGCAAGCGGTTTTGCGTTAAATCACCGCGTTGCATCAACCCATACAGCGAAATGTTTTCTTCTTCGCCATTACGAGTCAAAGAAACATTGCGCCAATCTGCATTCTCAGATAATCCGCCAGAACGGTTC
>CEVA01094094.1_pt1 | contig 12912 bp, 10 predicted proteins | sample 361521 | NCBI WGS metagenome assembly CEVA01 (sample SAMEA2622823, study PRJEB7988) | marine metagenome | isolation source: saline water (ENVO:00002010), including | reverse complement strand
GCAATTCCTGAAACATACTCATTGCGAAACTCTCATTTTGAACGGTGATATTTTCGATACCTGGAGTCTGAAACGTCGCAAAGGCATATGGAGCAAGTACAATAGCCGATTTATCCGCATGGTTGTTCTTAAAAAAATAAAGCGCAAAGAGACTCAAGTTATCTATCTGCGAGGGAATCATGGCGGTGTCTTGAGGAAATTCATGCCCATCCATTCCGGCGATTGGGCGAAGTCATTGACGGCCATCGTGGAAACCTGGACGGCTCACTTGAATTGCTCGATTATCAGGCATTCATCCAACAGTTGGAAGAAGCCACAGTTCTCATAAAAACATCAACGGTTATGCCAATTGAAAGGAGCCGGAGTTAGAGAAGCAAACTCTTCCGAAGTCGCAATTTACAGAAGGACGCCTTCTGAAAGCTCTCTGACACTGTTTCGAAGGCCGGACAACATAGCTTCCTCGTCGTCTAAGTGATCGGCAATCACGTTTACGATTGCGCTGCCTACGACAACGCCATCTGCGATTTCTGCCACCTCTCGTACCTGCGAAGGTTTAGAGATTCCAAAACCAACCACCACCGGTTTAGAAGTGTTTTCCTGGATAGTTTTTAACTTTCTGGGCAAGCTGGTTTCCAGGGAGTCTCTCACACCGGTGACGCCCTCCCGAGAAACGTAGTATACGAATCCGGTGGAAGCTTTTGCAATTTCGCAAATGCGATTTCCCGGAGTGGTTGGCGCCACTATGAACACTGTCTTCATTCCAACCCTTTCGCAAGTTGCCAGGTAGTCTTCCGCCTCCATTGGGGGTAAATCTAGCGCAAGGATCGCATCCACCCCTGCTTCCAGACAATCGTTCAAATAGTTTTCAGTGCCTTGGGAAAATATCTGGTTATAGTATGCATACAATACGATTGGCACTTTAGCACTTAATACTCGCGAAGCCCGAATCAGGTTCAACACATCCTTTTTAGTGATGCCGCTGTCCAAAGCTCGTTTCGCAGCACATTGATTCGTCCACCCATCCGCCAAGGGGTCGGAGAAAGGCACGCCAAATTCTAGAATGTGTACCCCCGATTCCAACACTACCTGAGTCACTTTCAAGGAAGTCTCATAATTAGGATCGCCCGCACACAGGTATGCGATAAAGCTTTTGCGGTTTTCGTCTTTAGCCCGGGAAAATTCTGCGGCAATGCGGTCCATAAAAATTTAGAAAGCTAACAAAACTGCCTTGGGCCCGCCATGCGTCAATGGGAAATAAACGATTCAGTTTCCTTATTGAGGCAGATAAATCCCATTATATTGGAATTTTAATGGTTCAAAACCGAGACTACCAGATCTGAAATAATTATTTATTTTTACAGAGGTTGACAGATCTTAAGCATTCACGAGCTTACCCCTATGGCGCAAAAAGCTGTCCTAATTCTAAATCTTGGTTCGCCGGATTCCACGGAGGTATACGACGTGAGACGGTATTTGAAAGAGTTCCTGCTCGACGAGCGGGTCATCGATTCATCGCCACTTGCGCGTAATCTCCTCGTCCGCGGAATAATTTTGCCGACGCGCCCCCAAAAAACAGCGGCTGCCTACCGCAAGGTGTGGACGGATGATGGAAGCCCTCTGATAGTTACGAGCAAAACCGTGCAGCAGAAGGTTCAGGAAAAAGTGGATGTACCAATCGAATTGGCAATGCGTTATGGCTCTCCTACTATTCCCGAAGCAATATATCGTTTGAATGAGCAAGATGTTCAGGACCTCTTTATAATGCCGATGTATCCGCACTACGCCATGTCTAGCTACGAAACAGTTCTCGTCCGCGTTCATGAAGAAATTAAAGAACAGTCCCCTACCATGACCTGGACCGTAATGCAGCCGTTTTACAAGGACGACGACTACATCCACGCCATGGTGGAAAACGCCCGCCCGCACATCACGGACGACCTCGAAAAAGTCCTTTTTAGTTTCCACGGAATTCCGGAGCGACACCTGCGCAAGGCCGACTCTTCACACGCTCATTGCATGTCCGTTCCCGATTGCTGCAATGTCTCCCATCCTGCCCAAAGCACCTGCTACCGGCACCAGTGTTTTGAAACAGTGAGAGCCTTTACCAAAAAAATCGGGCTCGAAATGGGCCAATATTCGATTTCCTTCCAATCGCGCCTGACCAGGGAACCCTGGCTACGACCTTACACGGATCATGTTCTAGAGGCCTTGCCCAAACAAGGCGTAAAGCGTCTGGCAGTAATATGCCCAGCATTTGTGACAGACTGCCTGGAAACCCTGGAAGAAATTGAAATGGAAGGGCGGAAGGAGTTTCTTGCCGCAGGGGGAGAATACTTCACAATGATCCCCTGCTTAAATGACCACCCTGCCTGGATATCCACGTTGGTGAACCGTATACGGGACTGGGCAGAAAACTAATCAACAATACACGATAGGATATGGATCTTAGTGCAGATGTCTTGATGATCGGTGTAGGAAACTTGGTCTACACCTTGGGGTTTGTTACCGTTATTTTTTACCTCATTCGGACCCGACACCATCCCAGGTGGCTCCTCTATTTCTTAATCGCAGGTGGGTATACAATTCAAACTTATGGATTGTACCTGAGGGGAATCGATGTCCAGGGCTGCCCCGTTGGGAACACATTTGAAATTGTTCAATTCGTAATTTGGTCCCTCACATTTTGCTTCCTGGTGCTGGGCCCAGCATTTCGCCTGAGCCTGTTCGGCTTTTTCACCGCCGGTCTGGCGATGTTACTCTCGATTTTGTCCTTTGTCTTCCCTGCTTGGGATACACCTTATGCGCTTTTCTCAGCCAGCGGAAAAGCCTCCATAGAATTTCATGCTGCATTGGCGGTTTTTTCATACGGCATTTTCGGACTGCTGGCAGTTAGCTCTATCCTCTACATCCTTCAGAATTTTTCCTTAAAACACCATCGCTTCAAAGGGATTTATGCTTTCCTGCCATCCTTGGTTGAAAGCGAGACCATGACTTTGAGAATGCTCATAGCCGGATCGAGCATTCTTACACTGTCATTGATTGTCGGATCCATTTATTGGCTACAAAACGCGGCAGACGTGAACTGGCTAAAACTAGTATTCACCATTACCGTTTGGTTGGCCTATCTGGTGGTACTTTTTCTGAGATTAGGAAACCGCCTCTATGCTAGAAAGCTCGCCTGGACCTGCATTGCTCTGTTTTTGGTGGCCCTTGTTTCGATCTGGCCGATCGACGCTAGTCGAGGAGGATCAAAAGAAATTACTGGCAACCTTCCTTCAAAGTCCCTGGATGAGTAAAAGCAAACTCAGCTTCTTTTGTTGGGGAGTCAGTCATCACAATACTCCCATAGAATACCGGGAAAAAATTAGTCCTGGCCCGGACCAGCTCGACCAAATTTATAAGGCTCTCTTTAATTTGGATTGGTTGAATGAAATTACCATCCTCAGTACCTGCAACCGGTTGGAAGTCTATGGCACAGGTTACGAAACTGAAAAGCAAAGCATTGCCAAAACCCTTTCAAAGATCCTCAAGGTTGATTCCAATGGACTTACCGAAAAATCCACCCTGCTTTTGGAAGAGGAAGCTATGCGACACCTCTTCTCAGTAACGGCAGGATTGGATTCTCAAATAGTCGGAGAAGTTGAAATCACAGGTCAGGTTAAGCAGGCCTTTCTTTATGCCGCCAAGCAACGAACCGTCGGCAAGCACTTGAACAAAGCGTTTCAAAAAAGTTTTCAGGCCTGCAAATGGATTCGCTCCAATACCAATATTGGGAAGGGCCAAATAAATGTAGCCACTGTTGCGGTAGACCTAGCCCTTAAAGTGTTTGGTGATCTACGGGAATCCACGGTCATAGTTATAGGAGCTGGTGATATCGCTGAAAAAACGGTTGCGGCCCTCCGCAGTCGCGGGGCCAAGAATCTGATTCTATGCAACCGCACTTTTTCCAAAGCTCAGGAGTTAGCCGAATCAATAAGTGGAAATGCTGTACCCTTTGAGAGTCTCGATTGTCATTTTCTTCAAGCGGATGTGGTGCTTTGTTCAACCTCGAGTCCCGAAATGGTCCTGAGCAAAAACCGCATGCAGAAATTTTTAAAGAAACGATCCATCAAACCCATATGTTTATTGGATTTGGCCTTACCTAGAGATATCGATCCTGGGATTGACCATTTGCCCAATGTTTTTCTTTACAATCTGGACGACCTTGCCGAAATAGCCGAAAGCAATCTGACAGCGAGAAAGAAGGAATTGTCCCACTGCCACGAGTATATTGAAAAGAAAGTCCAACACGTGGTCCATGGACACACGCTCCCAACAGTGGAAAACAACAATCCCAGACAAATCAAGCAGGCTTAAATCAAATAAACCGACCGAGCCGGTTTTACCGCATTAAAGGACAAGCTGATTTCGGCGAAAGCGCTACAAAATGCGGAGGGATTGCGTTTTCAGTGAGCCACCTGGAGATACTGAGACAACCATTGCCAGGGCCGTGCCCCGATTTCCTGATCCAATAGTTGCCTGAGCTCCTTGCAATCCTGCTGGGCTAAGTGGATAACATGAGGATCTTCAAGACAACGTGCCAACTCGCCGGCCAGCACCTTAGGTTTGGCCTTCTGCTGGGTAAATTCGGGATAGAAAGAGCGATTCAAAAGCAAGTTGGCAATGCCAATAAAGGGAACATTTACAACAGCTCTGCCCATCAAGTAGGTAAGGGGATGGATGGCATGTACGATCCTGCCCGGAATACCCGCCAGTGCGCAGCGAAGGGACATAGTTCCGGAGGGTGTCAGCACGGCACTTGCTTCAATTCTCCCTTCATTCTTTGACAATGAAACACGCGATTTGCTTTCAGGGAAATCTTCCAAAATTTTCTCAATCTCGGAACGTACAGTTTCGCTCGGATAGACAATGGTGGCCGACTTCTTCCCCGCGTTATTCAGATAAAGTTCATAGGTTCTCAAAAGTATCGGCAGGACGCGCTTGACATTGGATATCCGGCTACCACCCAGCAAAAGAACCGGCGCCTCCGCATTGTAAACCAGCTCACAATCCTGCTTATGTTGCAAAAAAGGATGTCCCACGTACGTTGTGGCAAGTCCTGTATCAGCAAAGACCTCTACCTCGAATGGGAATATCACCGACAGCGAATCCAGCAATTTACCCATCTCGTATTTGCGACCTTCCTTCCAGGCCCAGACCTGAGGGGCGATGTAATATAGCAAGGCAGTATTTCCCCCGGCCTTCTTGGCAACTCCAATTTTATTAAGAGCCTTGGTCAGTCTCAGATTGAAACCGGGATAGTCTACAAAAAGAACAGCCTGTGGCGAATACGCCTCAATCCAATCGATTATTTTTTGAAAGAGCTGCTTGAAATATTTGTAGTGCTTCAACACCTCAATAAAACCGACAACCGACATGTGAGTGAGGTCGAACAAGAGCTGTGCCCCTGCCTTTTGCAATAAAGGCCCGCCAACCGTGGCGACCCGCAATTCGGGACGCTCACTTAGCAAGTTTTTTACCAATACTGCGGCATGCTCGTCTCCGGAATGCTCCCCGGCGATGACCAAAAGATCGACCTTGCCTACCATCGGAGCATCCAGTTTCTCCGGCAATTCTGGAACATAGCTCATTTAAGGGACGCGTTGTCTGATTTGCTCGGTAATTTGCAAGGCCAGTTCCAATGCTCGTTTGCCTAGTGTCGCATCTACCTTGGGATTGGAAAATCTCCGGATACAATCCAGAAAGGAAGCGAGCTCGATCTTCAAAGGCTCGCCCTTTTCGATCGGTAACTCTTCCTTTTCTAGCTGCAATCCATTCCGTTTCACAAAATGACCCTCCTGGTTCATGAAATCGATCGACAAGTAGGCATTGGATTGAAACACGCGGATCTCGCGAACCTTTTTTTCGCTGACCCGGCTGGTATTAACGTTGGCTACCGCACCATTCTGAAATGTTATTCGTGAGTTTGCGATATCTTCCGTGGGAGAAAGTACATTAACACCCACTGATTCTACTTTTTCGACTGGCGAACCTACCAAATGCAAAATCACTCCTAAATCGTGTATCATCAAATCCAATACAACCCCGACTTCCGTGCCCCTGGGGCTAAAAGGCGCCAACCGATCAGCGGTAATGAATAATGGTTTCTCAACCACGTTTTCAAGGTAGCTGGTCACTGGGTTGTAGTGCTCGATATGTCCGACTTGAACGAGACAGCTGTTTCGATTGGCGGCTTCCAGAATTGTCTCGGCTTCCTCGCCACTGACACAAAGCGGTTTTTCTATCAATAGATGGCAGCCCTTATCCAACAAGGGTACGGCAACCTCACAATGTTTATCAGTCGTTACTACCACACTGATCGCATCGCAGACCTTCGCCAATTCTTCCAGCGATCCAAACAAGGGGCAGCCATATTGCTCCGCAATCTCCCGACCCCGATCCCGATCAACCTCAAAAATTCCAGCGAGGTCGCATTCTTCCAATTCACTGTAAATGCGGGCATGGTGTTGCCCGAGGTAACCCACTCCGGCAACGCCACATTGAATTCGTTTATCAGAGTTCATCGGTGATAATTTCCAATTTGCCAAGGTGAAGTTGATAACGTTTTTCCGTCTTGAGGGCATGCCCGTTGTTATGAGTCACCAGAATCAAACTGGTTCCTTCTTCGCGAGCAATTTCAAGAAGAAGTTCGATAACAGAATCGCCAGTGTGCTCATCCAAATTCCCGGTCGGCTCGTCTGCCAATATCAGATTAGGCCGGATCATCAGGGCTCGGGCAATCGCCACCCTCTGCCTTTCTCCGCCGGAAAGTTTTTCCACAGAAAAATTCATCCGGTCATGCAGACCAACCCGGGTGATTAATTTCCCGGCTCGTTCACGGTCATTGGGTCGTGGAGCGCCCAACAGTCGAGTCGCCATTATTACATTGTCCAATACATTCAGCTCAGGCAGCAAATAATAAGCCTGAAATATCAATCCCATTTGCGAAGCCCGCTTGGCAGCAAGAGCGGAGGAAGACTGGTTTACAATGGCCTCTCCATCCCAAAAGAGTTGTCCCTCCTCAAATGTCTCCAATCCCGAAATAATATTGAGAAAAGTGGTTTTGCCGCTACCGGATTCACCCTGGATTGCAACCGCCTGTCCACTCTCCAGCGTGAAATCTACGCCTTGGAGCACCCGAATCCAATCACTTCCATTCGGAAATGATTTTTCGATGGAACGTGTTTCCAGCACCGGAGTCCTGTTTTCTGCATTTTCCACGCCCTACATTACTGAGGAGCCTACCAACCAGTTGGCAAGCCGTATCTAATCCAGATAAATAAACCCTCGCAGGATTCACAGTCACCGGAAAGCTTGACCCAGGTTAGTTTGCTTCAATTCTTCCTTACCGGATTGCCCCGATATAGATTCCGAAAGCAACACGGTGATTGAACCTAGTCTCCTTCCTATTATGAAAAAAATCCAATTTCTTCTAGGCCTAAGAATTTCCTTGGTTATTATTTCATTGGGTCCATTAAGCATGCTGAATGCCCAAACCGCAGATCGGCCCAATATTCTCTGGATCGTGGCCGATGACATGTCTGCGAACCTCTCCTGCTATGGTGAAACATTAATTGAGACTCCTCATTTGGATAAATTGGCCTCGAATGGCATTCAGTTTACCAAAGCTTTTGTGACTTCACCTGTCTGTTCAACCAATCGCTCGGCATTCATCACTGGAATGTATCAGACATCGATTGGCGCGCATCACCACCGGTCAGGTCGAGGCGAATTAAAGATTAACCTGCCAGATGGAATCCGACCCGTTCCTGAACTTTTTCAAGAAGCCGGTTACTACACCGCCATAACAGGTTGGCCTGGTCGAGATAGACAAAACCTTGGGAAGACGGATTACAATTTTGAGTGGGACCGGGCCATGTATGACGGGCCCGACTGGAGTAAGCGCAAACCAGGCCAACCTTTTTTTGCACAAATCCAACTGCGCGGTGGCAAACACCGAGGTGGAGATCTGGCAGCCAGTAGAAAGTTCGCCAAACAAATCGAAAAGATGTTTGGTAATAAAACCGATCCGGCGAAAGTAACGCTTCCTCCTTATTACCCGGATGATCCCGTGCTTCGTGAAGATTGGGCCGCATACCTGGATTCGGTCCGCATAACCGACAAATTTGTCGGGGATGCCATCCAACGTCTCAAAGAGGAAGGCAACCTGGGAAATACCGTCGTCATTTTCATGACCGACCACGGAATCAGTCATGCCCGCGGCAAACAGTTTCTTTATGAAGAAGGAATCCACATACCTTTTATCGTTGCTGGTGCTGGAATCGAGGCAAGCCAAGTTCGCGATGACTTGATCGAGCATATTGATATCGCAGCTATTTCATTGGGACTAGCTGGCATCAAAATCCCGGATTACATGCAAGCCAAAGATATCATCAGTCCCGATTACAAAAAAAGAAATGTCATATTCTCGGCTCGAGACCGTTGCGATGAAACCATTGAACACCTGCGCTGCTTACGTACGAATCGCTACAAATACATTCGCAATTTCCTCTATAAACGGCCCCACATGCAGCCCAATCGTTACAAGGACAATAAAGACATTATCAAAGCCCTGCTCGCCGCTCATAAGGCGGGAGCCCTAAACGAAGCCCAATCACTTATTTTCAACGCCCCGAGACCTAAGGAAGAACTCTTCGACCTGAAAAAAGATCCGCACGAGATTCAAAACCTTGCCGACGATCCGAAGCATGAAAAACGCCTGATACGATTCCGTAATAAATTGGCTCGATGGATGAAACACACTAACGATCACGGCCCAGAATCACAAGCCAGGTACGACAGCGACATGGCTGTTTACCTTAAGTCGAAAAGCGCCGACCCCGTCCAAGGAAAAATCCTCACCGACAATATCACCCTCATGAAAAAGTGGGCCTCCGAAGGTAAGTAGTTTCCTAGTCTGGCTAACCTACTCTCTGACTTGCGAAGCCTAGCTCGTTGTGACACCTCAATTCTTCGTAGCAAAGCGGAGTCCACTTACTAACCGTCTTGATCTTGGTCTCGATCTCTATCTCACTCCAACTTCCCAATAGCTTCATCAAAAATGCTGAGCAGATGAACGCCCATCCGATTCGAAAACGCCTCGAGTCCGGTAATGCTCTTTGCGTTCCCTTAGTTGATCGATGAAAAAGGTACTGTCTACTTGGGACTATAAAGGATCATGCCCTAGAATGACTCGAGTGGCATTTGTGAGCCATGGCATCAATTTCCAGAAGAACCACAGGCCTTTGCCCCGGGAGCCATCATGGGCTTTCCGGGAATCAGTGATGCCACCCAACGAAGCAAAATCATCGATTTCATGGTCTCACTGAACTAAGAAGTTCCAAGCAGAGACGAACTCGCCAAGAAAGAAGAGTAATTAACCTACATGCGCTTCAACACCCGGCGCATCATCGATTCGCGGGTCTCTATACTTTCACAAAGTTTCATTTGCACCCGACCACGGTTGAGATTTTGAGCTGGGTAATTGGTTTTAAAATATACGTCGCCGGCCAAATAGTCTGTGAAAAAACGAAGTCCAAGTTCGAAGGTAATGAGCCGCACAGAATCGTACAGATAATTCCGGTCCCAATCCGTCAGAAATTTTTTAGCCTGTTTCAGATAGCCACGAACCAGTGCTTCAAAAGAATCCACGTCGACAAATACACAACTCAAATCCTTAGCCTCCTCCCCCGCCGGATTGCATACCGAACGAACACAATCACCGAAATCGTAATGGATCAGCCCGGGTTTCACGGTGTCGAGATCAATAATCGCAGTACCCTTCCCAGTAATGTTATCCATCATGATGTTGGTGATCTTCGGATCCCCGTGGATAGGCCTGAGTTGCAACTCCCCTCGTTGAAGCGCGTCCTCCAAAACAGATGCAAATCCTCGACGCTCCTGAACAAATTCCTCAATGCGCCTCGCCTCGGATGAGGCCGACAACTTTTTCTGAGCTCCTTCCGTCTTAACGACCTCGTCATGATATTTCAAGTATCCAGGAGTGATGTGAAAACCTGGAAGGGTGTCTTCCAATTGATCGATCGGGAAATCTGCAATCACGCTTTGGAAATGACCCAAGACAAATCCAGCCTCATGAGCATGTTCCAAGTTCATCAGTTTTTCATGCGAGGTAGCAGAAGCGATCATGGATAAGGCCCTCCAGTATTCCCCTTCGGCGTCTACAAAAAAGTCCTCGCCCTTGAGAGTGGGTATCACTTTGGGCAATTGCCATATGCGGTTGGGACTTTCTGCCTGTTCTTCAAGTCGTTCATGCCCATAATCTGTAATCGCCTTCATGTTTGCCATAACCAATTCCGGCTTTGGAAACACCGCCTGGCTTATCCTCTGAAGCACGAATTGCACTTCCGAATAAGTCGTTCTCTTGATGACTCGGTAGGTGTCATTCACGTTCCCGGTATCGATGCTTAATACCGTCACCACTTGACCGGGTACATCAAATTCTGCAGCGATTGACTCAGGTAGCATGCCAGTTATCTCATATTTTCGTGGCAAGGTTGTCTACAGCATAGTTTCTCTGCGATATCGACAACAGGATCGACACCCCTATGCTACGATTAGAAATTTCGGATCGATTAAAGCTTACGCCATGAATCAATTTCCCTAAAAAACCAAAGGACTGGATACCCATCCGAGAAGGACATTTCTTAAAACCATGGTGGCAGCTGGGACATCTCCGGTCATTTTACCATCCTTGAGCTCAGGTATGAATCACGGCTCAAAAAGCAATTAGGAAGTTAATTCTCGGCATTGTTATGAGTATCCTTCGAGATTCTGATTCACCTTGCGTTTATTTTGCAGGTTGCGCCCGATAGATTGGTGGCTCAGCGAATCGTTGGAATGCAATGAAATTAGAAGATCTCCAGGCAATTCCTAGAATAAGCCTTCGCTCCTTGTTAAGAATCAATCTGTAATTCCGTTTCTCAACTAATCGATTCAGTCTGCTGGGTCATCATGTCCCGCCATAGCAATGTCTCCAAGAACCCTTGGTTATATTAAATTGTCCCGAGCAACGCGACGTGACCGGGCTGCGCAGCAGAACCTGACCAATCAAAATGTAGGAGGGGGTTCATCCCCCCATTGCTTGGTTTTATCTGGAACGGTCGGGGCGTAAGGACCCTCCTAAAAAGCCGCACAAAGTTTCGTCCATCATTCAACATTTTTTCTTGTTTCAGAAAAGTCCCGCAATGGCAAAAGGACGGATCCTTGCAATCTTGAAAGAGCAAATCGGAGTCAACTGATGGCTTAGCGTGTCGCCTCCAGCTCGAAAGAAGGTTTGACCACATTGAGGCTAAGATGGACTACTAAAAGTTGATGGACCTGATTCGCTACCCTGAACCACCTAAGCAGTTGACGGATCATGGGTGGTGGAAATCAATCGGCTTCCTTGGTCCCGGAATTATTATAGCCTCCGTCTCTATCGGAACGGGAGAAACGATATTTGCCTCGCGGGGAGGCGCTATTTTCGGTTATGCAATTTTGTGGTGCTTCACCCTTGGACTGATTATGAAAGCCATTCAATTGTATGCCAGCTCACGTTACATGATGCTTTCGGGCGAGCATCCCATGCAAAGCTGGACACAACTTCCTGGTCCCCGTGGCTGGCTGCCCATCGGACTGTTGTTTATAACCGCAATTTGCCTGCCTTTCCTGTTGGCCGCCCTGTCCATTTCAGTTGGATCCATACTCGCCTGGATGTATTCTAAAGGTGAGGCCTCGGAAATTACGGTAAGAACCTGGGCAACCGGCTTGGTTCTTGTAGCCGCGCTCTTCGGTTGGAACCAAAATTATAAGAGTTTGGAGAAGTCCCAAACAGTGATCGTCGCAGTGTTGCTTATAACCATCGTGATCGCGGCCATTGCCTGCCAGCCAAACGTGGTGGCACTTTTTAAAGGCATGTTTGTTCCCGTATTGCCCGAATACAAAAGCTGGATCGCAGTCTCCTACCCAAACATCGCTGTCAAAGCACCTTGGATTGAATTGGTGACTTACGTAGGAATCATAGGTGGAGGCTTGCCCGCTTACATCGGTTACTTCGGCTTTCTGCGCGACAAACAATGGGGTCTGTTCCAAAACCAATCCATTTACCAACATTCAACCCAATCGGGTTTCCAAGAAATCGATAGTAGTGAAGAAAACCTTAGAAACAGCCGCAACTGGTTGCGTGCCATCAAGATCGACGTGGGCGGTTCCTTTATCGCCATCTTTATTTTTTCATGCGCCTTCATGGTCCTTGGAGCCGTCATTCTTCACAAAAGCCAAATGGTACCTGATCAATTCGATCTGCTCACCCACCAGGAAAAGTTTCTTACCACACTCAGCCCTTATCTGGTTATCCTGTATAGAGTGGGAATCGTTGCTGCTATTGGAGGCACTCTCTTCGCCACTTTCGACGTCTGGACTAAAAGTGTTTACGAAGGTCTGCTTCCTTTCAAAAAATCCGATAAATCCTTCTCTATCTCCAAGCTTAAGAAAATAATTATCATTACCACGACTATCATCGGAATCAGCGTGATATGGTTGGGCCTGGTTTGGGAAACTATTTCTAATCCAATTACCATTGTAGCGGTTCCTGCATTGTTGGGCGGAACCACCGGATGCGGTATATGGTGCTTAGGCGTCGCTTGGGCGGATCGTCGAAATTTGCCGGAAGGCTTCAGAATGAACATGACGCTTTTTGTGGCCCTGGTCATTTCTGGTGTGGCACTATTAGGAATGGGCATATTGGGATTTTATTTCAAATTCATAGAATGAGGCTCCATCGCCCTACTATAGGAGCTGCTTTAGCTGCAAAGCCAAATATCCTTGAATAAAGGATCGCAGCTAAAGCAGCTCCTAAAGAAAAATAAATTC